>ERZ1108170.2166-NODE-2166-length-10639-cov-8.944350_pt1 | contig 10639 bp, 9 predicted proteins | sample MGYA00403705_ERZ1108170 | MGnify/ENA primary metagenome ERZ1108170 (study PRJEB35170, sample SAMEA104062422) | human gut metagenome | biome: human gut; feature: human-associated habitat; material: faeces | place: Denmark | collected 2012-06-15 ... | reverse complement strand
CATCAGAATTATCTAATTTTGAGAATGAAATGTCAAATCGGGCATGGGGATGTGGTTTTATTCTTTTTGTGATATTCTTAATTATATTTTTACGCAGATTTTTATAATAGACATACAAAAAAAATGATTATGCAACAGACATTGTTTATCGTAATACTAGCCGTTGCCATTGCTTTCGTTTTGGCGTACAGGTGGAAGAAAAAGGCAGAAAACGAAATGGACAATATGAGCCTTAATTATAAAAGCAAGCAGCAAATATTCTTTCTAACGAAAGCTGATATAGTCAAGATGATGACTGTTGTTGAAAGGAAAATTCCTATAAAATACACCCTAATTGGAGCATTTAAACAGGAGGCGATAAGAAGAGAAAACACCATATCAAATTTTTCTAAACTTGGTCATACAGGCTATGCCAATTGGATTTCTTTGGATAATAGATACATGGTGCTCCCCTTAAATAATGAGGTGAAGTATAGAATTGTGAAACAAAGAAATGGCTCTTTTCATTACATCGTAGATCTTGCATCTAATCCTACTGGTGTTGAGTTAAGTACTGGAGGAATATACGACAATGCAGAAAATGTTTTAATCGCAGGTCGTGTTGCAGTCTTTACTGATAGCTCAATTGAAGCCATGCAAATCTATAAAGAAATATTGAGAGCTATGAATAAATATTTTACCAAGAAAAATAATATCTTTGTATCTCAAGAGGTGTTATCTTTATTGAAAGATGGATGGCGATTAACATGTAATTATAATGCGCCTTGCGAAAATGATTTCAAATAGTATATGTTGCAAATTTTAACTTTGCTATAAATAAACTTCGGAAGGAGAAATATGAATTCATTATGTTTATGTGTAAAAGAATAAAATTTTGGCTTTGCAAACTTCTCTATTCCCATAGAAAAAAGTCTTGTTGCATTTCCTTTTCATCAAAAGGTTTCAAGGTGATAACTCTCTATCGGATTTTTGAGGGATGCCAAGTAGAAGATAAACCAATTATCTTTCTTCCTGCTACAGCATCCGAGGAAGAATTGGCCAATGCGATATTTTTCTGTTTGGGTAAAAGTAGTATGGTCATACGAACTTCAATAAATTCCACATCCGCTTATCTGAAGTTTATTAAAGAACGTTCGTTGAAAAGTTACTATCAACAATCCGTGGCTTGCATAGTAAAGTTGAATGTTCAAACAGGCATAATTCATTTAGAACTTTGGCAACAAGCTGATGATGGTAGAGGAATGACTCCTTGTCATGAACAGAGCCTTATGGCATTTGATGTAAAAGACAATAGTCAACTTCTCGCCAAGTATGTCAAGGAAATCTTAAGTGAAAGATTAGCTTTGAAAAAGGATAAAGAAGCTATGGAATAAACAATAAAAATTGTAGAATGAGAATAAACAAATGAAACAGATTAAATTAGCTTTTATACTTTTAACAATAATAACAGACACGTTTAACATCATAGATAATCAATTAGAGCCATAACCGTAATGCACCTGCTTGGAATTTAGCTCTTTTAGTTACCTTGTTTCTTGTTACTATTAATTCAAGTAATTATGAACATAGGCACACATTTTAGCGGACAACCGATGTATGGGCAGCTAATAGATTTGCTCCGCAGAAGATATTCCATTCGGGATGTGGCTAAGTTGAGTGGTAAAGGGGGTAAGTACCGTACAACGAGTTAAGCGATTAATAAAAGCGCAATCACCGCAATAATACTATTGATTTTAAGTTTTTTAAAATAAAAATTACGCTAAAATCTGCCGAATAATTTAAAATGAGTTATTTACGAACTTTTCGCCTCAACTGACACGGTTAATTTTCTGTAATTATATAATGTGGCAGAATCGTAATTGCAGAAAAAGACGTATTTTTGTAGCTAAATATTCAGAATAGCTAATGAATAAAGAAAAACACGACTTCTTCCTCCATTCCAATGAGGTGAACCACATCAGCAAGGAGGATTACGACAAGATAGAACTGTTGGTGAATGCAACAAAGGCTTTTGCCCGCAGCACCTACCAGTGCGTCTATATCATAGACTATTTTCACCAGGACTTCATCTATGCATCAGACAATCTCGCTTATCTCTGCGGATTGGAACCGGAGCAGTTGATGGAGGCTGGCTATCAGATGTATATAGACCATGTTCCGGATGCCGACCTGCAGATGCTGCTCGAAGTGAACAAGAAGGGATTCGACCTTTTCAACGAACTGCCCGTAGGCGACCGACTTGACTATACCATCTCGTATGATTTTCATCTTACCAATGGCAAGCATAGCCGATTGATTCATCATCACCTCACTCCGATACTTCTTTCCGAAGACGGAAGAATATGGCTTGCCCTCTGCACCGTATCTTTGGCAGCTACCGATGAGCCGGGACATATCATCATGCAGAAGAATGGTGAGCGCGGCTATTATGAATATTCCACCTCGCGCCACAAGTGGGAAAAGAAAGAAGGCATAACCTTGAGCGAGACAGAGAGAGAAGTATTGAGATTGTCTGCCCAAGGTTACACGATGAATGATATTGCCGACCGACTGTGCAAGTCGGTTGACACTATAAAGGCTTGCAAGCGCAACCTTTTCGCTAAAATGGGCGTGAAGAACATTGCCGAGGCACTGTTTCATGCCACTAACTATCAGATGATATAATCAGAATCATATCTCTTCCAACAATGGCGAGAGATAGAACTTGGGGAAGTATTTCACCTCCTTGCCTTCCGCAAGGTTCGAGAGGATGTTGGCACAATAGCCGGCGGCTATATATGCCCCGATGCCCAGTTGAGGGAAAGACTCCTCAGAATAATGCCTGATGGCTTCATCCACCCAAGGCACAGGTATCTGCCAGAATATACCATACTGCGAGATATACTTGCCTAATGAGCAACGAAAATCATCCGAACCTTTTTTCACTACTTCGCTGAATGGATAGCCTTTCGGTTTCTCTACAGCGAGAAAGGCTGCCTTGCCAAAATTGACGGCATGGATAACTGTAACGCCCCGTTCCTTACATTTCTCATCGAAAGCGAAAGAGGCTTCGTTGTCATGCAAGGTTGCATTCACCGCATACTGGATGCCCGACAAGTCGCATGCATCCACATCTTCCACCGTCAGCGTATCCTTTTCTATGCGATAGATTTGAAATCTATCTTCCTGCCGAGGGCTTTCATGGAAGTCATGGCGCAAGGCACAGGAAGCTATCAAGCTTCCCATGTCTGCGCCACTGATCAACAGTTTTATTTGGTTGTTCATTTAAAGAGAGATTTATTGTCGTTACACCATTATTGGATGCCGTAGATAGACAGATTACATTCTGTTCTTCTGGCTTTTTCCTGCACCCGTACCCTTATACTTGCTTCTTGTAGTGTTGAACTTATATCGTACAGTAAGCGACACTTTGCTGGTTGACTGTATATCACTAATCAACTCCTTCATTTTGCCATAATGCGCACTCATGTGGATGTCGTCTGTTCCAAACAAATCATAGACAAAGATCTGGAACGACAAACGATCCTTCAAGAAAGCCTTATATACAGATACATTGGTACAAAATCTTGGCTTATACGAATATATATTTCTTCCATATCCTTTTGTGGTATACGACATCATCCACGTTAACATTGCCAACTTGGTGTTGAAGGTGTTATTAAAGCGGAATACTGCCATAGGTTTGTTGGATATTTTGCCATCATGTGCATCCATATCAAGCCACTGTTTTACCAAAGATGCCGTAAATGAAGGATACCAAATGCCAAACGAAGGGCGTAAGTTGATGGAAGCATCTACATGATTATATGCTTTTCCATTCACAGGCTTAAGCAGTCCTATTGCAGGATTGTCTTTATAAGTCTCCACATTCGACATCATCGTATGCGAAGTATGGCTGTAGGTCATATCGAAAGTCAACCATTTGTAAGCCAACTCGTAGTTGAGATTTTTGCTTATCTCAGACACTAAGAATGGATTTCCCGTTTCATACGTGTAGCGGTTGTCATACTGTATGCCGCTGCGCAAGTAATGATAGGAAGGGCGGTCGATGTCGGTAGCATAGCTCAGCTGCATCTGTACCTTGCCAACTGGCATCGACAAGCTGATGGATGGGAACCAATTGCCATACGACTTGCTTTGCCCAGGCACATACTTGCCATATTCATAGTAGTTGAAGTCGATGTACTCGTATCTCAGTCCTGCCTCCATGCTCACGTTTCCGAAATCCCTTGAATATGCCAGGAATGAAGAAGCCATACTTTCTGTTATACGGCTGTCATCATCCGACACGAAGTTGGTTGGCACAACCTTATACTTGGATGTGCGATGCGTGTTGGAATATTCACCACCCAAAGATAACTCACCACCCAACAACGGGTAGGAAAGCACCAATCTGGAAGCCAACAAACGGTATTTCTTGTCAGTAAGGCTATGAACCGTCTGGCTCTGTGCGTCCATCCCCATCTCCTGATATTGCTCTTTGGTAACAACGTCCTCGTTATTCTTCGACCAAAGCCAGTCGGCATTGAAGTCGATGCCGAGTTTGCCAAGCTTTCCGACATAGTAAACATTGCTTGAAAGGGTGCTCTTCTGCTCGAAGAAATTAGCATGGCTGTCAGAAGTTTCCGTCTGCTCGTCGTCTTGCCATATAGAAGTAGTCATATTGGCATCGCAGGTCTGTTTCGGATTTCTCAGAAAGCCAAAGTTGGCACCGATAGAATTATTGGCATCCAACTGGTAGCTGGCATCCAGGCGGAAGTTCATCGCTTCTACCATACCTACTTGTCTGTTTTTACTCTTCTGTATCCAAGTCTTGTCAAGATAAGTCTTCTGCTGTAAGTCTTGATTGTATGGCTGGTACTGCTTTGCTCCAAAGGCGTATGCGCCCAAATCCAAGCCATTCTTGCGATAGTTCATATTCAATTGACCAAATCCACCGAAGTTTTTCTTCTCATCATATTCACCTGTGGTTGAGGCATCAAACCCGAAGCCATCGCCCAGTATCTTCTTCGTTGTGATACGGATGACCGCCCTGGTGCTGGCTGCATAACGGGCGCCAGGGTTAGTGATTACTTCTACAGATTTGATATTATCGGACTGCAAACGGTCCAGCTCGCTTCGGTTTCTCATCTGTCGTCCATTGATATAGATAACAGGTTCGCCGCGTCCGAATACCTCGATGCTGCCATTCTGGGCAGACACTTTAGGTATGCGGTCGAGCAGGTGCTCCATTGTTCCTGCCTTCTCAAGTACGGATCCGGCAACGGTTGTCGTCATTCCGCCATGCTTCAGGATAGTTTTAGGCAGAGATGATTTTACGACTACTTCACCAAGCGTCTCACTGTCCTCTTCCATCTTTATAATGCCCACATTCTCGTCCTCACAATCCTTGCAGACGGTCTTGTAGCCTACAGATGTCACCTTGATAATTCCGCCGTTGCAGTAATAGTCGATAACAAAGCTGCCATCCTCTCCACTCACTGCGCCCTTGACGAAAGCCGAGTCTGTTCTATTCAATAATACTACATTGGCAAACGCCAAAGGCTCGCCATTAGTATTCATCACCTTACCGGTGATATTCTGCGCCATCATCTGCGTCATAGCCGAGAGGCACAACGCTGTAGTAAAAATTACCTTTTCCTTCATATTGCTACTTTTTGCTTGCTTCATTTATTTTTCTGCTGCAAAAGTATAATCTGAATGAAAAAAGCCTTTGACACAAAAGTGTATTTCAGAGATGGGCGGCTAAAAAATTACACATTTGTGTATGTGAAAACAAAAATCCATGCATAAGCCCATTTGAAAAAGTCATTTTACGAAAACGTCTTATTGATTGTTATAAGTTACAAAGACCAAATATAATCTGGACTTTTTCAAATGGGCTCAATATATTATAAGCTCTGGAATCCACCTATTTCTATTCCATATTCTATAAAAGTTTATGTTGAATAATAAGTGCTTGGCAAACAAGAACCAAGCTATATAATAATAGCGAAGCCTTGACCCGAAAAAAAGGTCAAGGCTTTGCTATTTGTTTTTTAAAATTGTAATGTACTAACTCTCCATTATTATACCAGCATCCCCCAAAGAGGGATGTTCGCACAACTTAACTAATTGTACCAAATGGAGGTGTTATCACGTGGGTAACGCTCATCTTCGTTATAAACGTTGTCAAGTTCAAACGACTCAAAATCATAAGATTTCTTCAACAACTTGTTCATAAAACCTCCTATTCTGGCTGATGCCTCTAAACAGCCTTTAATAATCTAATCAGAGGGACGAGAGGCTGCACCCTCCGTACTAATACATTGCGAAGATAACACTTTTTGTTGAATAATGCAATATTTTTTGAACTTTTTGTTACTTTTTCAAAATAATTTAAATCAAATCGTAATACATAATACAACTTATTGGTTATTTCAATACTTTTTTGTAACTTTGGATAAACTTTTTTAAGAAAACAAATTCATTCATCATCTAAAAAACAAACACAACAAATCGCATGATTACAACTATCGCAATCCTTGCCGTAGCAGCAGTATTCTTCGCCATGGGAAAAGTACGCTCTGATCTCGTTGCGCTATGCGCACTCGTCGCACTACTCCTCACCGGAATACTAACACCTCAAGAAGCATTATCCGGTTTCGCCAATCCCGTAGTCATTATGATGGTCGGACTCTTCGTCGTAGGAGGAGCCATCGTGCAGACCGGACTGGCTAAGAAAGCAAGTGGCAAACTGATGACTCTGGCTGACGGCAACGAGTTGCGACTCTTTCTCCTACTGATGATTGTAACGGCTCTCATCGGAGCATTCGTGAGCAACACGGGCACAGTGGCACTGATGATGCCCATCGTGGTGAGTTTGGCACAAAAAGGCGGCATCAAAGCAAGCCGACTGCTTATGCCTCTCGCCTTTGCAAGCAGCATGGGCGGTATGCTCACGCTTATCGGTACACCGCCTAACCTTGTGATACAAGAGGCACTGACCGAAGCTGGCTATGAGCCACTGAAGTTCTTCAGTTTTCTGCCCGTAGGCATCGCCTGTATAATCGTAGGCATCGTAGTACTGCTACCACTGAGCAAGCGCTTCCTCTCGGAGGGCGAGAAGAAAGAGAGCGACAAAAAGAGCAGAAGAAAAACACTGAGCAGACTGATGGAAGAATATCAGTTGGCTGAGAACCTTTCTGTCTTCACCGTTGCGAACGACTCATTGGCTGCTGGAAAGACACTCGCCGAACTGAATATCCACCACCGCTATGGACTTACCGTGCTCGAGGTAAGACGCATAAAGAAGTCGCACACGCGCATCATGAAAGATGTAGAGCAAAAACTGGCTGGTCCAGACACACTGCTCACTGCTGGCGACATTATATATCTCAGCGGTAACAAGGAGACAGCAACACGTCTCGCTACCGATTTGAAGCTGACCGCTGCTTCATCACAGAACCTCACCATCTACGACATCGGCATCGCGGAGGTGGTGCTGATGCACTCGGCGCGTCTATGCGGTAAGTCGATAAAAGACTCGGGCGTAAGACGTATGTACAACGTGAATGTGTTAGGCGTACAGCGCGGTGGCGACTACATCACGGAGAACCTTGCAGACCTGAAACTGCGCGAGGGTGACACACTCCTCATACAGGGGCGCTGGAAGAATATTGCACGCATAGCTAACGAGGCGGATGGTATCGTGGTGATTGGTCAGCCTCTGGAGGAGGCTGCTCACGTAACGCTCGACTACAAAGCTCCGCTTGCAGCGGCTATCATGCTGCTGATGATAGCGATGATGGTGTTCGACTTCATACCCGTAGCACCCGTAACGGCAGTAATGATAGCCGGACTGCTTATGGTCATCACCGGATGTTTGCGTAGCGTAGAAGCAGCCTACAAAACTATCAACTGGGAGAGTATAGTGCTGATTGCGGCAATGCTACCCATGTCGGTAGCGTTGGAGAAGACCGGAGCATCGAACATGGTGGCACGCCTGCTTGCAGACAACCTCGGCGAGGCGAGTCCGTACGCTCTGCTTGCCGGTGTTTACTTCACCACATCATGTCTCACAATGTTCATCAGCAACACCGCTACAGCGGTGCTCATGTCGCCCATAGCACTCACTTCGGCAGTGGCAATAGGCGTGAGTCCCTACCCCATGCTCTTTGCTGTTACGCTCGGAGCAAGCATGTGCTTCGCATCGCCATTCTCCACACCGCCTAACGCCCTCGTGATGCAGGCTGGCGGATATAGTTTCATCGATTATATCAAGGTGGGATTGCCGTTACAGATAATAATGGGACTGGTGATGATCGGTGTGCTGCCACTCATTTTCCCGTTCTAAGGTAGGGGGTGCGTGGTACGGGCAAGATGCCCATACCTCCTACTTTTTACTTTTAAACGCACTGCGAACAATCGGAATTGCTATTAGAAACGTAACGACATCGCACACAGCCTGGCACATGGCGATACCCATCAGTCCGAAGAGATGCGGAAGGATGAGTATGAACGGAATGAAGAGCAGTCCCTTGCGCGCCGATGCAAGCACATTGGCGCGGAACGGGCGGCGAGTGGTCTGCAGCATCATGTTACCAGTCATGATGAAGGCGTTGAGTGGATAAGCAGCCAACTGCCAGCGCAGCGTAGTAACACCGACGGCTATCACGATGGGGTCATCGCGAAAGAGGCGTACTGTCGCCTCGGCGAAGTAAAACACAACGCCCGACACTATGACAAGAAAGACCGTGCCTGTCACTACCGTGAACCAAAAGCCTTGGTGCATACGCTTATAGAGTTGCGCTCCGTAGCAATAGCCACAGAACGGTTGGAAGCCCTGACCAAGCCCCACAATGACGCACATAACGAACATCGTGACACGACTGACTATGGACATTGCCGCAATTGCTGCATCTCCATAATCGGCTGCCGCGAGGTTCAAGAGCACAACTGCTATGCTTGCCAACCCTTGGCGCGACAACGATGGTGAACCACCGTACACTATCTCCTTCACCAAATGGGGGCGCGGTGAGAAACGACGCAACTGCAGAAGCACCGCAGAAGCGGAGCTACGACTACACATTATATATAATATAAGGAAGCTTACAATCTGTCCGACAACTGTAGCAAGTGCCGCACCACGCAGTCCGAGCGAACAAACGAAGATAAGCACGGGGTCGAGCACCACGTTCAGCAGCGCACCGGCAATGATGCCCCACATGGCGTGGCGCGCATTGCCCTGCATACGCAGCTGACTATTGAGTGCGAAGGCGGCTATCTGAAAAGGAGCACCAAGCAGGATGATAGCCATGTATTGCTCGGTGTAAGGAAGAATGGTGGGAGTGCTGCCAAGCCACAGCGACAGAGGGCGCAGCAAGAGGAGTCCGCCGACGCAGACCACTATGCCTACAAGCAAAGCATAGACGAGACCGGTGGCAGCCATGACGGAAGCATTGTCGCGCCGTCTGGCACCCAACTCGCGCGACATATAGCTGCCGCTGCCCTGTCCGAAGAATGCTCCAAGTGCCTGAATGAGGCACATTAATGAAAAAACGACACCTACTGCCGCCGTAGATTGTGTGTCAATCTGTCCGACGAAGTAGGTGTCGACGATGTTGTAAAGGCAGGTTACAAGCATGGAGATTATCGTAGGCACCGCCATCGTCAGTATAACACGATAGACAGGGGCTTGGGTGAGGAAGCGGTAAAGCCCCTCCCCCGACTTTCGCCCCCATAGCGATGGGGTTCCTATTTCCTTTTCCTTGCTTTCCAACACTTTTACATTATTAAATATGCAGATTAAAGTCTGCACTGAATCTAATCTTTCAACGAATAAACAATTGTGGTCACAACGCGAACCTTCTTGATATAAGGTGTGCTCTGATCGCGGTCTTCAATGGAGAACTGTCCTTGGTCGGCTGAGACAATTTTGTTGAGTTGGCTCTTTGAGTTCTCCGCAAACTGCGCAGCCGTCTTCTCCGCATTGGCAATGGCCTCCTCCATCATCTTCGGTTTCATCTCCTTGAACGATACATACTCGTACTTCACTTGGTTTTCGTAACCTCCATCGACGATGGCTACGCCCTCCTTCAGCAGTTCGCCCTGGCGAGCGATGATGGAGCGTACAAGCTTCACGTTGCGCGATGTTACGGTGATGACCGATGTGATATTGTAGCGGTATGTGCGCTGATTGTTGCTGTACTGGTCGGCATTGAGGTCGATTACGCTCGGCGCATTTACGCTTATCTCCTCAGGCTTCACACCATTGGCAGTAAGGAAGTGCTTTATCTTCGACTGCGTATCACCCAGTCGCTTATAGAGCTCTGGCAAATCGTTGCCAAGTTCTTTCGACACAATAGGCCATGTCACCTTGTCGGCATCCACCTCTTTTTCTGCCAATCCCTTTACGGACACCTTGCGGTCTTTGTTGGCGAAATTGTCAATACCACCCTTGATATTAAAACCAAGGATAACGATGCTAAGCGCAATGAGTGCTGCGCACCAGATAGATTTGTAACTGTTCATATTCAGGGGTTATTTGGTTATACAAGATACTATTTCAAAACACAGAAGACTCATGTATTAAGTTTCTACCACTCGCATCGGTCGACGCAGACATCCGCATCGGTCGACGCAGACATCCGCATCGGTC
>ERZ1108170.2164-NODE-2164-length-10659-cov-2.625802_pt1 | contig 10659 bp, 9 predicted proteins | sample MGYA00403705_ERZ1108170 | MGnify/ENA primary metagenome ERZ1108170 (study PRJEB35170, sample SAMEA104062422) | human gut metagenome | biome: human gut; feature: human-associated habitat; material: faeces | place: Denmark | collected 2012-06-15 ... | reverse complement strand
TGGGGCAGTACCAGCACGACATGCCTCCCAAGCGGCTGGACGAGACGCTGGGCGGCGTGGTGGAGGACTGCGTCAACGCCGTGGGCGTGGACGTGAACACCGCCTCCGCCAGCCTGCTGGGCCGGGTGTCCGGCCTCAATGCCACCACTGCCAGGAATATTGTGAAATACCGGGAGGAAAACGGCGCCTTCACCGGCCGCCGCCAGCTGCTGAAGGTCCCCAAGCTGGGGCGTTCCAGCAGTCGGCGGGCTTTTTGCGGGTGCCGGAGAGCAAGTCCGTGCTGGACAACACCGGCGTCCATCCGGAGAGCTATGCCGCGGCCCAGGGACTCCTGGACCTGTGCGGCTATACCCTGGCGGATGTGTCCGCCGGGAGCCTGGCGGCCCTGCCGGACAAGATCAAGGCCCTGGGGGAGGAAAGCGTTGCCCGTCAGCTGGACATCGGCGTGCCCACCCTGCGGGACGTGGCGGCCGAGCTGGTGAAGCCGGGCCGGGACGTCCGGTATGAGCTGCCTGCCCCCATTCTGCGAACGGATGTGCTGGATATTAAGGACCTGGCCCCCGGCATGGTGCTGACGGGCACCGTCCGCAACGTGGTGGATTTCGGCGTGTTCGTGGACATCGGCGTCCACCAGGACGGCCTGGTGCATATCTCCCAGGTGTGCAACAGGTTCATCCGCCACCCCTCGGAGATCGTATCCGTGGGCGACGTGGTACGGGTGGTGGTGCTGGAGGCCGACGAGAAAAAGCACCGCATCAGCCTGTCCATGAAGCAAGTGCCCAAGGAGTAAGCAGGCGCATTCCGCAACGGGCAGGGGAGGGGCCGTGCCCCTCCCCTGGTTTGTTTCTCCCTCCACCCCGGCAGCTTAAGGATTATTTTACGGTCTGTTCAAAAACAGCGGGAAAAACGTGGTATAATGATACCATCAACAAGTCGAGGGGTATTATGGACAAGCACGTTTTCACAGCCAAACAGAAAAAGCTCATTGGCTGGGCCGCCATTGCCATTTTCCTGCTGCTGTCGGCGGTGGTGGGATGGTTCGTGGGCCGCCCGCTGGTGCGGTTTGCATCCCAGCCGGAGCAGTTCCGCCAGTGGGTGGACGATCACGGCCTGATGGGCTGCGCCGCCTATGTGGGCATGGTGTTTTTACAGGTGGTGGTGGCTGTGATCCCCGGAGAGCCTCTGGAGATCAGCGGCGGCTACGCCTTTGGCGCGGTGCGGGGGAGCCTGCTGTGCCTGCTGGGAGCGTTCCTGGGCAGCGTGGCGGTGTTTGCCCTGGTGCGCCGGTTTGGCCGGGAGCTGGTGGATATCTTCTTTCCCCGGGAGAAGCTGGAAAAGCTGAAATTTTTGCAGAGCTCCCCCAAGCGGGATCTGCTGTTCTGGATCGTATTCGTTGTGCCGGGGACGCCCAAGGATCTGCTGTGCTACTTTGCAGGGCTGACCGATCTGTCCTGGGGCAAGTGGCTGCTGATCTGTTCAGCGGGCCGCCTTCCCTCCATCATTACCTCCACCGTGGGCGGAAGCGCCGTGGGCGGCAGGCAGTACCTGTTTGCCATTTTGGTGTTTGCCGGGACCATGGCCCTCAGCGCCGTGGGACTGCTGATCTATCGGGGCCTGTGCCGCAGGCATGAGAAGAAGCAAGGCGGAGAAACGTAAAAACATCCCCTGACGGTGCAGTCAGGGGATGCTTTTTTACTTAGTGTCCTTTTTCCGGGCCAGCTCCGCCAGCTCCGGGAATTTCTTGGTGATGTAGCTGTAGCTGCCCCGGCCATGGGGGACCAGACAGCCGCTGCAATCCTTGATGCCATCGCCGACATAGGTGAAGTTGCCGCCGCACTTGTCGCCGAGGGCGTACAGCGGGCAATAGCAGAACAGGCAGTTGAAGTCAAATCCCTCCGGCACCTTGTGGCATGGGAAGTACTCACATTCATGGTTGCAATAGTGGGAATAGTGATCCTTATGCTCCGCCATGATGCCTTACGCCTCCTTACCAGCGTGCTTGGCGATGACGTTGACAATGTCCTCCGCGTTGTTGTCGACGTTGAAGCCCAACTCCGCCACCAGACCGGACACATCCTCGGGCAGGTTCTTGCCGGGCAGCGCCTCGTTCAGCAGGCCGCCCATGATGACCAGCACGTCGTCCAGACCGGCTTCCTTCAGCTTGTCGGACAGCTCCTTCGCGTAGCCATAGGCCATGCCGTTGTGGGTGGAGATGCAGAGCACCTTGCTCTCGGTCTCGACGGCGGTATCAATTACTTCCTGCGTGGGGACGGACTGATCCAGATCATAGATGTTCGCGCCCGCCTCGCGGAGAAGGCGCTTGATGACCTCCTTGCCGAAGACGTGGATATCGGTGGACGCCATGACGACGTTCACGCCCTGCAGGGGCTTGCTCTCAAGACCCTTGACGTTGCTGACCAACTCGTCACCGGCGTCGTTGATCTTGGCGATGATGTTAGTGGGCCACACGGGGACACGGCCGCGCATCGCGTTGGCGTCCTTCTTGCCGGCGCCGAAGTTGATCTCCAGCTGCTCGGCGCCGATGGCCTTCAGCATGGCCATGACCTGGCCGGGATGATTGATGTCGACGCCCAGATCATCCAGCGCGTTGATGACGCGCTCGAAGAAGGTGTTGCCGGCCACGACGAGGGTGTTCGCCTGCTCCTCGATGAGGTCGAAATCAATGTACTTGGCATAGTACTCGGCCTTCTCCATAGTGGTCTTCATGGACATGTGCGCGTCGATGATCTCCTGGACGGAGGGGACGCGGATGGCCTCGGTGACGGGAATACCGGTCACGGCGCAGCCGGTGGGCCACTTGCGCTGGCCGATGATATCGGCCATGGTGAAGGAGGCCAGAGCGCTGTAGTTGCTGGGGAAGTTGCCGCCGAAGTCGGTGGTGTTGCCGTAGATCATCGAGCCGGGGGTCTTGAAGGTGTTGATCTCCCACATGGCCTTGCTGAAGATGATGCGCAGGATGGGGTCGCTGAAGAGGTTGCCGAAGCAGTGGTTCATGCCGCCGCCCAGCAGATCCTCGACGAAGTAGCGCTCCAGACGCGCCCAGCCGACGAGGTTCGCCACGTCATGCAGCTGGCCGCCGAAGCCGTCGTCGAGGTTGGAGTGGATGATGGTGCCCTTCTCGCGCAGCTCGCCCATGATGCCGATAGCGGTGCAGGCATCGATCGTGCGCTCGAGCTCCATATCAAAGCCCGCGTACTCATAGCTGAAATAGTGGGAGATGTTGCCGATGGTGGTCACGCCGGCGTTCAGGGCGTTGCAGACGTTGGCCGTGGAGTTCAGCGAGCCGATCATGTGGTCGCCCATATGGACGGCGACGGGCACCTCGTTCGGCAGGATCTTCCACTCGTCGGGGCTGCGATACACCTGGCCGGAGCCGGAGATCACGCGGTCACGGTACTTCTCGGGCACGCCCATGCTGCCGTCGAGACATACGCCGAAACGGCTGAGCTCATAGCCCTCGGCATGCAGCGCGTCATAGACCTCATGGAAGGCCTTGGCCGTGTAGTCGACCTCGGCCCAGCCGATGTGGGCGTGGGTCATGACCTTGTGCTGAGCCATCATCTTTTTCTTGTACTCTGCCTCGGACTTGACGCCGTTGGTCTTCATGAACAGCGTCTCGGGGATCACGATCTGGGAAGCACGCTTGTGCGCCTCGTCGCGGATCGTCTGCACATCTGGAAGATCCTTTTCATTAAACCGGCGGTTGATTTTCAGCTCCATAATAGCTCCTCCATAACTCTTTTTTACGCAAACTCTTTACTATATCTACTTCGTACAGGGCACAGCAGCGCCTACCTGCGTACTGCTCTGTCTTGTACGGCAGTATTCCTGTTTATCGAATGCTGGCCTTCATCAGGGCCATGGCCGTCTCCTCGTCGTAATCGCGCAGGAGACCCGCCGCGTAGAACACATAGTCGCGGTCGATATGCGCATTCAGCTCGCGTGGGATGAGCACGTCCTCCGACTCCCCCGCCCGCAGCGTCGAGCGCTGCAGAATGGCCGCCGGATCCGGGCTGTTGACGATCACGCCGCCGATGCCGATGATCTCGCTGACCTCGCTGATGTTCTTGCCGACCTGATACTGCTTGGAACCGGTGGTCCAGACATGCTCGACGTGTCCGGCGTGTCTCCGCACAGAGACACCGACCGCCTGCCCGGCCAGCTCCTGGTCGATCCGCTGCTCGTCCGGCGTATCGGGCAGATAGCCCGTCGTCGTGATGCGCGTCTGAACGCCCTGCTCGATCTGCTCCGCCGTTACGCCGGCGCCGCTCGCCAGAGCCTTGTCCCCCACCTCGCGCAGAATGCAGATCGAGGACTCGCGCATGCCCATGTCGCCCTCCACCGTGCGCTTGGCGTACGGCTCGCTCACGCCCATGAGGCGCGCGCCGGGATAGGGCTTGTTTTCATTGAAAGAATACACATCCGTCGTCGCGCCGCCGACATCGACCATCATCAGCTTACCGAGACCCTTCTGCGTGGCGCTGCCCTCGCTGAGAAGCGTACCCGCCGCCAGAACGGCCGCCGGCGTCGGCATCAGCACCTCGCCGAGCTCGCTGCGCACACAGCCTATGCCCTTCATGTTGACGATGCGGTTCATGAACTGGTCGCGGATGGCCTCCTCGGCCGAGGCGGTGTTCAGCACCCCGACGTCGGGAATGATGTTGTCCGCCAGCAGGCACTTCTTCTCGCGGCTGACGAGCGCCGTGCGCACCTGGCGGGCGATGCTGCTGTTGCCGGCATAGATCACCGGGATGAAAATGTGGCTGTTTGCCAGCATCTCCGCGTTGTGCATCACGATCGAGCGGTTGCCCCTTTCATAGCCGCCGCACAGCAGGATGATCTCCGCCTGCGACAGCTCCAGCTCGTGAATCTGCTCCGGCGTAAGCGCACCGGAATAGCTCGCGATGATCTTGCCGCCCGCGCCGAAGGCCGTGTTGCGCCCCGCGACATAGCTCAGCCGCTCCGTCAGGCCGATCACCGCCATGCGCAGGCCGCCCGCGGCGCTGCTGCTGCAGAGCTTGAGCGACTGCTCGAGGTTCTCCTTGCCGAGCGTCTCGCTGTAGATATCCACTGCTCCAGATTGACCCGGGCGTCCGAGCGGACCGTGGAGGGAAAACTCCCCGCGCGGATCAGACGTTTTTCCGTCAGGCTCGCGCACACGATCTTCGTGTAGGTACTGCCGAAGTCAATCATCATTGCGTAATTTGCCATATTTTCCCCCTCTTACGCAAACTCCTTAAAAACTCTAAAAATACTCCCAATACTCCAAATACGGTTGCTGCGCCGGCAGCGACGGAACAAAATCCGCCGCTGCCGACGCGAAAATGAATTGAAAATCCGATACGGGTCGGCTGTTAGTCCATGATGATGGCGCCGTTGACGTCGAGAATCTCGCCGTTGATGTAGGAAACCTTGTCGTTGCACAGGAACACGCAGGACTCCGCAATCTCGGAGAGCTTGCCCAGACGGCGGGACGGGATCTGAGGCAGATAGGTCTTCCATCTGTCGCCGGAGAGCACCGCCTCGGACTCCACCCAGCCGGGAGCCACGCAGTTGCTGTTGATGTCGTAGTCGGCCAGCTCCAGCGCGAAGGACTTCGTCAGGCTGATGACGCCCGCCTTCGCCGCGCCGTAGATCGCCACGCCGGAGGCGGGGGTCTTGCCGTCGCAGGAGCTGATGTTGACGATGCGGCCATAGTTGTTGGGAATCATGGACTGATTCACAACGGCCTGCGTGACGAAGAAGGTACCCTTCAGGTTGACGGCGATGACGCGGTCAAAGTGCTTCTCGGTCACATCCGTAACCAGCATCGCCGGGTACATACCGGCGTTGTTGATGAGGATGTCGATCTTGCCGAACTTCGCGATGATGTCCTTCACCATCTCGTTCACGGCCTCGACGTTCGTGATGTCCACATCATAGGCGGCAGTCCTGCGGCCCATGGCGCGGATGTCCTGGCAGGTCTTGCAGTCGTCCGTAGCGCCGAGACCGTGGACGACGACGTCCGCGCCGTACTCGGCGAACTTGGTGGCGATGACCTGACCGATACCCTGAGAGCTTCCCGTTACCAGTGCGACTTTACCTTCGAACATAATATAACTCCTTTACTCCGCGCCCGCAGGAAAATTGCGGGCATATTGCCTATCAATACAACGTTTTCGATTAATACTCGTGGGAAAACAGGTTGTAGTCCGTCACAATCACGTCGGAATCGTCCTTGCCGAACGCGGCCGTCAGATTCTTAATGCCCACGCGCTTGAGCGCGGAGAGCAGCGCATACGGATTGCGCACGTCGATCACCTGAGAGAGCGCCTCGAGCGTCGCCTCGAAGAACATCTCGCCGCGCTTACAGACCTTGGCGGCCTCCCGGTCGATCTTGTCGAAGTCGATCGTGTCGACCACGGCGGGCAGATACGCCTCGAGCTCCTTGGCATACTCCAGCGTCTTGACCACGTCCTCGACGGTCGTGTCGGTGGTCAGACCCTGATTGGCCATGGTGGTCACGGCGTGACCCGTCTGATAGACGTACTGACCGGCCATGTCATAGATGAGCGACATGGACAGGTGCGGCACGTTCAGAGAGATGTCCTTGTGATTGCGCCCGAGCTTGTTCGTGAAGACCATCGAGCCAACGATGTCCTTGCCGTGGAGCTGCTTGAGTGCCGAGAGCATAATCAGGCGCTTCATCGGGGAGAAGAACATGTCGCCGTAGGAGTGGGCGATCTTCGCGCCCATCAGATCCTCCACCAGATACTTCTCAAGCTTGGCGCAGCCGAGCAGCAGACCCATATCGGGTGCCATGTCGCCATAGCCGTCATCGAGGTTCGAGTGGATGAGTGCACCCTTGTCGCGCGTCTCCGCCATGAGCGCCATGGCCTGCAGCGTGCTGCGCACGCGGGCGTCGACGTCGGTGAACTCCGGGTACTCATAGCCGAAGAACTGGGAGACGTTGCCCATCGTGGTCACGCCGGCCTGCAGCGCGCAGGCGGCCGTCTCATAGCAGGCAGGACTGCCGATCATGTTGTCGCCGAGATGCGGCTGCATGATCGGTGAGATGCCCAGCATGTCCCAGTCGGCCTGCGTCTGGAAGAAGAGCGCGCCGCCCTTGCGGTTCTTGTCGCGGATCTCACGCGGCAGTGCCATCGCCGGGTCGATGCTGATGCCGAACCGGTCGAGATGGACGCCGTGCTCCGGCAGGAGCTGCTCGAAGTCTGCCATCTGGCGGCGGAAATCCGCGTGATCCAGGCAGCACAGGTGATAATGATACATGATCTGGCCCTTCTTGGCCATCACACGCTTATAGGCGACCTCCGAGGAGTAGTCGCTGTTCTTGATAAAAGCAGTCTGGCCGACTTTGAGCGCACGGCCGCGCTCACGGGCCTCCTGCAGGAAGGATGCGTCGGTTTCCCGCAGGTCGCCGAGCTTGGACTTCAGTTGCAGTTGCATAGTTAACCTCCCTTGTTGCTACACGCTTCGCTGTTTTCACGCCGCGCGTACTGCGGAAGGGGGATCGCTCCCCCTCCGCAGCCGCAGGGGCGGATGAAAGAGCGATCAGTCCTCGATCTTCTGACCCTCCGGATCCGCCGCGTAGTCATACTTGTACATACCCAGACCGAACGCCGCCAGCAGGATGCCGACGATGGGGGTCAGGTACATGAAGTAGTACGGCAGATACTGCACGGTCGCAACGCCGAGAGCGGCCGCGGTGAACACGCCGGAGGAGCCCCACGGAACGATCGGGCAGAAGGTCAGCGCACCATCGGAGATGGAGCGGGAGAGGACGCACTTGTCGAGGCCGAGCTCCTCATAGCGCTTACCGAAAGCCTTGACAGGCACGATAGCGGCCATGTAGGGGTCGCAGAAGACGTAGCCGCCGAGGGCGGAGACGACCTCCGTCGCGGTGATCAGGCCGAACGGCTTGCGCACCAGACGGTCGAACTTGGCAACGATAGAGCTCAGCAGGCCCGTTCTTTCGAAGAGACCGGCCATGGCGAGGGAGACGACCATCAGCTCAAGCGTGTAGCCCATGGCCGTGATGCCGCCGCGGTTGCAGATCTTGGCAACCTCAGCAACGGGAGAATCGGTGTGGAAGCCATTCATCATGTTGCCGAGCACGGCAGCGATATCCATGCCCTGATACAGCCACGCGACGATGGCGCCGATCACGGCGGCCAGCGTCAGGGAGGCGGTGGAGGGCAGCTTGAGGATGATCATGATGATCAGGGCAACCAGCGGAATGATGGTGGGCCAGCCCATCTTGAAGACGTCGGCCAGACCGCCGCGGATGGTCTCAATGGCAGAAGCGTCCAGCGTACCGCCGCTGTACTTCAGACCAATGATGGTAAAGATAACCAGAGAAATGAGGAATGCCGGGCCGGTGGTCCAGATCATTCTCTTCGCGTGCTTGTAGATGTCAACCTTCGTGACGCCCGCTGCATAGATGCAGAAGTCGGAGATGGGGGACTGCTTGTCGCCGAAGTAGGCGCCGCAGGCCACCGCGCCGGCCGTGATCGGCAGGGGGATGCCCAGACCGACGGAGATGCCCATGAAGGCAACGCCGATCGTGGAGCAGGTCGTCCAGGAAGAACCGGTCATCGTGGACAGGATCGCGCACATGATCGCCACGAACGGCAGGAAGATCGACGGACGCAGCAGCTCCAGGCCGACATAGATGATGACGGGTACGGTACCGGCGGACATCCAAGAGCCGATCAGCATACCGACAATGCAGATCAGCAGAAGGACGGGGACGGACTCGCTGATGGTCTTGATCATCGCGTGCTCCAGATCCTTGAACGGGACATGGAGGATGATGCCGTAAACGGCCACGATCATCGCGGCGATCACGATGGGGATATGCGCGTCAAGACCGAGAACCAGAATGCCGACCAGAATCACCGCGGTGACCAGCAGGAACACCAGCAGCGACGGGCCGAACTTCGCCTGCACCTCAGGCTTGACGACTTTTGCTTTTTTCTCTGACATTTCAACTCTCCTTATACTCTGTGTTTTGTCTCGGCCGGTGCGGACGCACCGGTCACTCCTTCTATATCAAGCCGGCTTGCACACTCCGGCTTAATACCAAAACGCGGGGGTTAAAACTCTTCTGTACTCTTTTACTCCTCTGCCGGGGGCAGATTTTTCAGAGGGATTTAAGGCTTACTCGTAGCGAACGCCGTACTCCTTGCGGTCGCCGAGGATGCCCTTGACGACGTCGGCGTTGCCCGGGGGGCAGCCGACGACCCAGCGGAAGCCCTTCGCGTCAGCCAGCTTCTTGCAGCACACACCGATGCACACGGTGTTGTCCGCATTCGCGTCCGCGGGGAGCATGTCCTCGGTGACGGGGCCGACGCACACGTTCATGTTCTCCAGATAGGGGAACAGATCCTGCGCCTTCATATCCATCAGCGAGCTGATGACTGTGTTGTGGCAGCCCGTGCAGGCGTCCTTGCTGAAGATCAGGTTGAAGCTCGCGGGGATACCCTCGATCTCAACCTCGCTCGAGCGCTTGAAGCGGCTCGCAACGCCCTCGATCGTCTCGCCGATGACCTCGATCTTCTCGAGATCCATCTCGCCGAAGCCGCGCTTATAGGCGGCGTTCGTGATCATGACTTCCTTCGGCTCATAGCCCATGATCTTGCTCGTGACGGCCTCGCACGCGACGAGATCCTTCGAGCCGACGATCAGGTCCATCTTCTTCGTCTCGCCGAAGATGGGGCCGAGACCCTGCTGGCCATACGTGCCGTCGATGATCTCCAGGCAGGGCTTGAGGTGCAGGTTCCAGTCCACAACGCCCTCGATCAGGCCCTTCTTGTGGAAGTCCTTCTTCTGGGTGTCGACCAGCAGACCCTTCAGGTTCTTCATGCCGAGGGTGACCTCGGTCTGGTCGTGGGTCTTCATGACGGGCACGGTGATGATCGCGTCCGCGTCACGCACCAGCTCCCACGTGTTGATCTTCTTGAACACCTCGCCGTCCTCGATCTCGACGGTGCAGCGCGCGTTCTCCTTCTGCTTCAGGTCGATGACGGGGATGCCCTTATCGCGCAGCTCCTGATAGCCGCACTTGGCAATCGTCAGCTCCGTGTCGGCGCCGGCCGCGGAGGACTCCGCGATCACAGGCTCCGCGCCGAGGGCCTTCACGGCCTCGTAGATGGCCAGGCACACCTCCCAGCGGGTCACGCCGCCGGAGAGCCGGTCGGTGGGACAGGCCACCAGATTCGGCTTGATGATGACCTTATAGCCGGGCTTGATGATGTCCTCGATGCCGCCGATGTCGGCGATCACCTGGTCGACCGCCGCCTTGATGGCCGCGTAATCGTCGCCCATCGTCTTGCGAATAGATACAGTAGACATAATACCCTCACTCTTTACGTAGTTTAGTGATACCATCACCATTCACTGATGATACCATTATTTTACCCTGTGCTTTGTGTATTGTCAACAAAATGACACTCGCTGTTTTCGCAGAAATTATACCTTATCTATTATAAGTATTGCACAAAACAGCTTTCGACACGTTACTCCCCACGAAACTCAGCCTTGCGGCGGGTGCGGAAGGCGGTCACGCCCTCCGTGCGGTCGGCGGTTTTGCAGAGCTCGCCGAACCACTGGTTCTCGATCGGCAGCTCACTCTGCACG
>ERZ1108170.2162-NODE-2162-length-10671-cov-7.631123_pt1 | contig 10671 bp, 7 predicted proteins | sample MGYA00403705_ERZ1108170 | MGnify/ENA primary metagenome ERZ1108170 (study PRJEB35170, sample SAMEA104062422) | human gut metagenome | biome: human gut; feature: human-associated habitat; material: faeces | place: Denmark | collected 2012-06-15 ... | reverse complement strand
TGGACTGGATGGAGCAGGAACAGGAGCGTGGTATCACCATCACTTCCGCTGCTACCACCTGCTACTGGAGCCACACCGAGACCCAGCACGATCCGGCTCTGTTCAAAAAGAACCGTCATCGTATCAACATCATCGACACCCCGGGCCACGTTGACTTCACTGTTGAGGTTCAGCGTTCTCTGCGTGTTCTGGACGGTTCTGTTACCGTTCTGGCCGCAAAGGGTGGCGTTGAGCCTCAGTCTGAAACCGTTTGGCGCCAGGCTGACGAGTACAAGGTTCCCCGCATGGTTTACGTCAACAAGATGGATACCATGGGTGCTGACTTCTTCCGCTGCGTACAGATGATGCATGATCGTCTGCATGCCAACGGTGTGCCTATCCAGCTGCCTGTCGGCCAGGAAGACACTTTCCGCGGCATCATCGATCTGATCGACATGAAAGCCGATATCTACTATGATGATATGGGCAATGATGTGCGCGTTGAGGAAATTCCTGAAGACCTGAAAGAACAGGCTCAGGAATATCATGACAAGCTGATCGAAGCTGTTGCTGAGACCGACGAAGAGCTGATGATGAAGTACCTGGAAGGCGAAGAGCTGACCAAGGGAGAAATCAAGGCTGCTCTGCGTAAGGCTACTATTTCCAACGAGATCGTTCCTGTTGTCTGCGGCTCTTCTTACAAGAACCGTGGCGTTCAGAAACTGTTGGATGCAATCGTTGATTATATGCCTGCTCCGACCGACGTTGCGGCCATCAAGGGCACCAACCCGGAGACTGGCGAGGAAGAAGATCGCACTTCTTCCGATGATCAGCCGTTCTCTGCACTGGCATTCAAGATTATGACTGACCCGTATGTCGGTAAGCTGTGCTTCTTCCGCGTGTACTCTGGTACCGTTGAGGCTGGCACCACTGTTTACAACTCTGTTAAGGATCAGGACGAGCGTATCGGCCGTATCCTGCAGATGCATGCAAACAACCGTAAGGATATCGACATCTGCTACGCTGGCGATATCGCCGCTGCTGTTGGTCTGAAGAACACCACCACTGGTGATACCCTGTGCGATGAGAAGCATCCCATCATCCTCGAGTCCATGAACTTCCCCGAGCCGGTTATCCGCGTTGCCATCGAGCCCAAGACCAAGGCTGGCAGCGAGAAGATGGGTATTGCCCTGTCTAAGCTGGCTGAAGAGGACCCGACTTTCCGTACCTGGACCGATGAAGAAACCGGTCAGACCATCATCGCCGGCATGGGCGAGCTCCACCTGGAAATCATCGTGGACCGTCTGCTCCGCGAGTTTAAGGTCGAAGCTAACGTTGGCGCACCTCAGGTTGCCTACCGTGAAACCATCCGCAAGGATGCTAACCAGGAAACCAAGTACGCACGTCAGTCCGGTGGTAAGGGCCAGTATGGTCACGTTAAGATCAAGATTGAGCCCAACCCGGGTAAGGGTTATGAGTTTGTCAACGGTATTGTTGGCGGCGCTATCCCGAAGGAATACATCCCCGCTGTTGACAACGGTATCCAGGGCGCGATGAAGTCCGGCATTCTGGCTGGCTATCCCGTCGTGGATGTCAAGGTCACTCTGTGGGACGGCTCCTATCATGAAGTTGACTCCTCTGAAATGGCGTTCTCCATCGCCGGCTCCATGGCATTCAAGGATGCTATGAAGAAGGCTGACCCCGTCATTATGGAGCCCATCATGAAGGTTGACGTTGTTGTTCCTGACGAGTATATGGGCAACGTCATTGGCGACTTGAACAGCCGCCGCGGCGCGATCCAGAACCAGGAATCCACCGATGGCACTGCCCGTGTCACCGCTATGGTTCCTCTGTCCGAGATGTTCGGTTACGCTACTGACCTGCGTTCCAAGACCCAGGGCCGTGGCCAGTACTCCATGGAGCCGGCTGATTACCAGCAGGTTCCCAAGAGTGTTGCAGATAAGATCATGACCGAGCGCAATAAGGGCTGATTCTGCACAAATTCGCGCAAAATACTTGATTTTTCTTGAAAAATCTAGTATGATAGCCTTACAACAGGCTATTTTATCTGTTTGAATTAAAGGAGGATACTTCCAATGGCTGAAAAGGAAAAATTTGACCGCTCTTTGGAGCATGTCAACATCGGTACCATCGGTCACGTTGACCACGGCAAGACCACTCTGACTGCCGCTATCACCAAGGTTCTGGCTCTGAAGGGCGACGCCGATTTCATGGATTACTCCAGCATCGATAAGGCTCCTGAAGAGAAGGCTCGTGGTATCACGATCAATACCGCTCACGTTGAGTACCACACCGCGAAGCGTCACTATGCCCACGTTGACTGCCCGGGCCATGCTGACTACATCAAGAACATGATCACCGGTGCTGCTCAGATGGACGGCGCTATCCTGGTCGTTGCTGCTACCGATGGTCCCATGCCCCAGACCCGTGAGCACATCCTGCTGGCTCGTCAGGTCGGCGTGCCCTATATCGTCGTGTTCATGAACAAGTGCGATATGGTCGACGACGAAGAGCTGCTGGATCTGGTCGAGATGGAGATCCGTGAGCTGCTGAGCGAGTACGACTTCGATGGCGACAACACCCCCATCATCCGTGGTTCTGCTCTGAAGGCTCTGGAGTCCACCAGCACCGATCCCAACGCCCCCGAGTACAAGTGCATTTGGGAGCTGATGGACGCTGTTGACAGCTACATCCCTACTCCTGATCGTGCTGCTGACAAGCCCTTCCTGATGCCCGTTGAGGACGTCATGACCATTTCTGGCCGTGGCACCGTCGCCACCGGTCGTGTCGAGCGTGGTACTGCCCACGTCGGCGACCAGATGGAGATCGTCGGTATCAAGGAAGAGAAGATGACCACCACCATCACCGGCCTCGAGATGTTCCGCAAGAGCCTGGAGTTCGCTCAGGCTGGCGATAACATCGGCGCCCTGCTGCGTGGCGTTGACCGTGACCAGATCGAGCGTGGCCAGTGCCTGTGCCAGCCCGGCTCTGTTCATCCCCACACCACCTTCGACGGCCACGTTTACGTCCTGAAGAAGGAAGAGGGCGGCCGTCATACCCCGTTCTTCAACAACTATCGTCCTCAGTTCTACTTCCGCACCACCGACGTTACCGGCATCATCACCCTGCCCGAGGGCACCGAGATGTGCATGCCCGGCGACAACGTCGATATGCATGTTGAGCTGATCACCCCCGTTGCCATGGAAGAGGGCCTGCGTTTCGCTATCCGCGAGGGCGGCCACACCGTTGGTTCCGGCGTTGTTTCCAAGATCGAGAAGTAATTTCTTGCTCTGAAAAGCAATACAAAGGGCGCTGTCCGCAAGGGCAGCGCCCTTTTTTGGTGCGCCCCTACGTCATAAAACACACTGCGCCGCGTTTGTGCACTCTACACAAACGTGGCGCAATTATTTTGCAGAAAAAGTCAAATAAAAAGCATAAAACCTATTGACATTCTAGGTAAATGGGTATATTATACTGGCATCGGGTTTGAACAATGCAAACCAAAAACAGGAAAGGGGAATACCACTATGTCCGCTATGTGTTGTTGTCGTATGCGCTGTCACCGGGCATGGTCTGTGGGGCCTACCAGAACCCCCATGTGTTGAACCTGACCTTTGTCCGGGAACCTTCGCAGAGAAGGCCCGGATTTTTTTGTACCTAAATTTGTTCGTGACCCGATAGGGAAGGGGAGACTTTTGTGGATTGGAATGTGGTCGTACAGTACCTGCCGCTGTTTGAAAAAGCGGCGTGGCTGACCCTGCGTCTGGGGCTGGCAGGTATCGCGCTGGCTATTGTCATCGGGCTGGTCTGCGCACTGGTCCAGTATTATAAGGTGCCTGTGCTGCGCCGCGTCGTCGGCTTTTACATCCAACTCAGCCGCAACACGCCGCTCCTGGTCCAGTTGTTTTTCCTCTATTATGGTTTGCCGAAGATCGGCATCAGGACTGACGCTGCGGTCTGCGGCATTGCAGGTCTGGCGTTTCTGGGCGGCAGCTACATGGCGGAGGCGTTCCGCAGCGGGCTGGAATCCATCGAGCCGATCCAGACCGAGAGCGCCTACAGCCTCGGCATGGACCGGATGCAGACGATGCGCTACGTCATCCTGCCGCAGGCCATGTCCACCAGCGTCCCGGCGTTTGTTGCCAATGTCATTTTCCTTTTAAAGGAAACCAGCGTGTTCAGCGCTATCAGCCTGATGGACTTGATGTTCACGGCGAAGGACCTCATCGGCCTGTACTACAAAACCACCGAGAGCCTGTTCCTTCTTGTGGTCTTTTATCTGCTGATCCTGCTCCCGGTTTCGCTGCTGGGGTCTCTGCTGGAAAGGAGGCTGCGCTATGCCGGATTTGGGGCTTAACGTACTGATCAAGGGCAAAAACATGGCCCGCCTGCTGGGCGGCCTGTGGGTGGCCCTGCGCATTAGCCTGCTTTCCGTCGTCATAAGCATCCCGCTGGGCATCCTGCTGGGCGTGCTGATGAGCGGCAAAAATCCCGTTGTAAAAGCCATCCTGCGGGTTTATCTCGAAATCATCCGCATTATGCCGCAGATGGTGCTGCTGTTCCTTGTGTTTTTCGGCACGACCCGCGCGTGGGGCTGGGACCTCTCGGGCGAGACGGCATCCGTCATCGTGTTTGTGCTGTGGGGCACGGCAGAGATGAGTGACCTTGTGAGAGGCGCGCTGATCTCCATTCCGAAGCACCAGTATGAGAGCAGCGAGGCGCTGGGCCTGACGAAGGCGCAGACCTATTGGTACATCATCATTCCGCAGACGGTGCGCCGCCTGATCCCGTTGAGCATCAACCTGATCACCCGCATGATCAAGACCACCAGCCTTGTGCTGATGATCGGCGTCGTCGAGGTGCTGAAGGTCGCGCAGCAGATCATTGAGGCCAACCGCATGGCCAGCCCAAACGCAGCATTCGGCATCTATCTGGTCGTGTTCCTGCTGTATTTCCTCGCCTGCTGGCCCATCAGCCTGCTGGCATCGTACTTAGAGAAAAAATGGAGGTAAGGAACCATGGCAGAACCGATTTTGACGGTAGAGCATCTGGTCAAGGGCTATGGGGAAAATACCGTGCTGGTTGACATCAGCTTTTCCGTCCGCCCCGGCGAGGTCGTCGTGGTGGTAGGCCCCAGCGGCTGCGGCAAGAGCACGCTGCTGCGCTGCATCAACGCGCTGGAGCCCACCCAGAGCGGGCGCGTCCGCCTGGGCAATGAGACTGTCGCCTACGGCGGTAAGGGGCTGACGAGTCTGCGCCAGCGCATCGGCATGGTATTCCAGAGCTATGAGCTGTTCCCGCATCTGACCGTGCTGGACAACGTTATGCTGGCTCCGCTCAAGGTGGCCAAGCGTCCCAAAGACGAGGTACAGAAAGAAGCCGAGGCCCTGCTGGACCGCGTGAACCTGCTGAACAAGGCCAGGAGCTACCCGCGGGAGCTGTCCGGCGGCCAGAAGCAGCGCGTTGCCATCGTCCGCGCACTGGCGATGCACCCTGAAATTTTGTTGTTCGATGAAGTGACTGCAGCCCTTGACCCCGAAATGGTCCGCGAGGTGCTGGACGTTATGCTCGATTTGGCGAAGCAGGGCCGCACGATGATCATTGTCACCCACGAGATGCAGTTTGCCCGCGCGATTGCGGATCGTGTCATCTTCCTGGACGGCGGCAAAATCGTCGAGGAGAGCACGCCGGAGGCGTTCTTCGACCACCCCAAGACAGAGCGCGCGCAGAAGTTCCTGCGCACCTTCACCTTTGACAGTGTGAAGTAATAGACTTGGCCCCCTCTGCGAGGGGGCTCCCGCGAAGCGGGTGGGGGAGAGAACCTCGCCATTACCCAAAACATTTAGAACTGTGGCAAAGTTCAACCCTTCCGGCTCTTCGAGCCACCTCCCCTGCTAGGGGAGGCAAGCGCCCGCTTCGCGGGGCATACCATAGATTCCCTTTTGTGGGAAGAAATACATAGAGGAAAACGAAAGACGAAAAAAGGAGGATATCACCATGAAAAAAGCAATCAAATTGACCGCCGCGGCCCTGGCCGCAACCCTGAGCCTGTCTCTGGCCGCCTGCGGCAGCAGCGCCTCCACGGGCACTGCCTCGACCTCGGCATCCGCCGACGGTGTTGTTTACCGCACGCTGGACGAGATCAAGGCGGACGGCACGATCAACATCGGCGTTTTCTCTGACAAGAACCCGTTCGGCTACGTCGATGAAAACGGCGAGTATCAGGGTTATGACATCTACTTTGCCAACCGCCTGGCCGAGGATCTGGGCGTCAAGGTGAACTACGTCTCCACCGAGGCCGCCAACCGCATCGAGTACCTGCAGACCGGCAAGGTCGATGTCATTCTGGCCAACTTCACGGTCACGCCGGAGCGCGCCGAGGAGGTCGATTTTGCGCTGCCCTACATGAACGTTGCACTGGGCGTCGTTTCCCCGGACTCCAACGTCATCACGTCGCTGGACAGCTGGAACGCCGATGACCAGATGATCGTCATCTCCGGCACTACCGCAGAGACCTACCTGACCCAGAACTACCCTGACATCCCGCTGCAGAAGTATGACTCCTACGCCACGGCCAAGAGCGCGATGGAGAACGGCGGCGTGGCCTGGGCCAACGACAACACCGAGGTCATCGCGTTTGCCAGCCAGAACCCCGGCTACACTGTCGGCATCCCTTCCCTGGGCAGCCAGGACACGATTGCCCCCGCCGTCAGCAAGGGCAATGAGACGCTGCTGAATGCCATCAACGACGAGATCAAGTCTCTGGGCAAGGAGAGTTTCTTCCACGCCGACTATGAGGCCACTCTCGTTGACACCTACGGCACTGACTACGAGGACAGCCTCGTGGTCGAGGGCGGCGAGACGAGCGCACAGTAAAAGGGGAAGGTTTAGGAAAGCAAAAGGCGGCAGACCACAAACGGTCTGCCGCTTTTTCTATGCCTTATTCCACGCCAAATTCCGCTTTTACCCGCGCGTACATCTCCCGCTGGGCGTTCGCTTCGTTATCGTCATCCACGCTGCCAAAGGCGCGCTTGGGGGCGCTGCCGGGGCCGGTGGAGCCGTGCTCACCAAAGCGGGCGGTCTTTTCGTTCTCGGGGTCACGCCAGTTGTCCCAGCCGTCGGCGCAGACCTCGTCGCTCAACGCGCAGTCCAGCCAGTAGCAGGCCGCGTCCGCGCGCCAGGGGCGGCCCAGATAGACGCTGCCGGGCGCACAGCTGCCCTGCACGGTGCAGTTCACAAACAGGTAGCCGGGCTTGCCTGCGGGCGTGCTGGGAGCCGTGATATAGCAGATGCCGCTGATGTGGTGCCACGGCTCAAGGCGGCAGGTGTCGAACACAGCGTTTGCACCGCCAAAGATAAAGTCGATGTTGCCGCGGATCGTGCAGTTTTTGTAGTACTGCACGGTGTCCAGCCGGGGCGTGTTCTCCCGCGGGCCGCGGAAACCGTTCTGCTCGCGCTCCTGCAGGGGCAGGGGAGCGGTAAACAGCGTGTCCTGGTTGCCGTAGAGGTTCACATTCTCCATCAGCACGCGGCTTGCGTCGGCGTAGACGGCCAGCGCCTGACCGGCCTTTGCACCGTCCCCGGCGTTGTTCTGCACGGTCAGGTTGCGCACAACGGCCCTGCCGCCGCCCAGAAACAGCGTTGCGCTGCGGAAGGTGCCGGTCTTGACCTCGCCCGGCCACGGGTCACGCCCGCCCACAGACGCCGTGATAACTGTCGCGTTGCGGTACTCGCCCTCAATGACATAGTCCGCCAGCTCAATGAAGGGCCGTTCCTCGTAGATGCCGTGCCTGATGTAGAACCGCACCGGCTCGTCCGGCGTGGCCGCACAGGCAGCAACGGCCTCGGTCAGCGTGCGGTAGTCGCCCGCACCGCTCTCGTCAACGACCAATGTTTTGCGTTCCGTTTCGGTCATGAAAAAAATCCTCTCATAAATGCAATATCGCTGCCAGCGCGGGCTGGCACAGCCTCCTCACGCAGCACGGGCAGAGCGTCCTGCGGCAGCTGCCGCAGCATGGCGAACGCGCCCGCGTAGTCGGTCAGGCTGTCCTCCAGGCTCGTGTGGAGCAGCCCGCCGTCCGGCGCAAAGGCCTGCCCCTTGAAGTGGACGGCCACGATCTGGTCGCCCAGCAGCTCGCCCACGTCGTTCCAGATGCGCTCCTGCGCGCCGACGTTCCCGGCATCCACAAGATTGCTCATGTCAAAGATGACCTTCAGGTTCGGGCTGCGCATCGTGTCCAAAATATGCCGCGTCGCGGCGGCGGAGTTCATGCTGTGGTAGGTCACAGGCTCTACGGCGACGGTCACGCCCAGTGCCTCGGCGGCGGGCAGAATGTCCGCCAGACTGCGGCAGAGCAGCTCCTGCGCTTCCTCGCGGGTCGTACCGGCAGGCTGCTTCTCCATGCTGGTCGTCTCGGTGCCGATGCACCCGGCACCCAGCGCCTTGCAGACGGCCAGCTGGCTCTTGAAGTCCGCCGCATTCTTCAAACGGCTCTCATCGTTGATGGCCAGCTCCACGTAGGTTCCCAGCACGGCCACCTGAATGCTGTGCGCCTTTTCGGCGGCGACGGTCTCGGCGACCAGCGCGTCGGTCACGTCCGCATAGCTCCTTACGGACGGCACACACTTTTTATAGGCCAGCTGCACAGCGGCAAAGCCGTCGGCGGCAACGCGCCCGAACAGCTCGTCCGGGCTGCCCTTGCCGTAGTCGTGCAGTCGGGCACCGACGATAAATTTCGGCATAGTGTGCCCTCCTTACTGCTTTTGTGCGGCCAGAATTTCCGTGTAGGCCAGCAGCAGCGGGCCTACGCCCTTGGCGTCGTTCTCGACGATGGGCTCGCTGAAATAGTACGCCAGACTGCCATCGCGGCGGGTCGCGCCGCCGAGACCGGCCACCAGACAGATGCCGCCCAGCTGCAAAGCGCCGTCCGCGCCCACGCCCAGATGACGGTCACAGGTGCCGTAGAACGCCTTCTCACCGTAGGCCGTGTAGCGCTTGGGCAGGTAGCCCAGACGCACGCCCTTGAGCACGGCGTAGGCGAACAGTGCGCTGCCGGAGGTCTCAAGGTAGTTGCCTTCGACCCCGGCCTTGTCTACGACCTGCCAGAACATGCCGCTCTCGGCATCCTGGAAGGCGATCATCGCGTCCACCGCGTCCTTCAGCATTGCCATGATGGCGCGGTACTCGTAGTAAAGCTGGTTGTCCATCCGCTCCAACGTGTCTACCATGGCCACCAGGAACCAGCCCATGGCGCGCAGCCAGAAGTTTGCGCTGCAGCCCGTTACAGGATCGGCCCAGTACATCTGGCGGCTTTCATCATAGCCGTGGTAGTACAGGCCGGTTTTGGGGTCTCGCATGTACTTTTTGATGTTCATGAACTGCTTATAACTGTCCTGGCAGCCCTTCATGCCGTTGTAGCGGGTCTCGTATTCCATGTAGAATGGCTGCGCCATATAGGTGCCGTCCAGCCAAACCTGCCACGGGTAGATGGCTTTGTGCCAGAAATTGCCATCCTTGGTGCGGGGCTGGGTGTCCAGCTGGGCGCGGATGGTGTTGATGGCATCCCGGTAGCGCTGTTCGCCGGTCAAATCAACCAGGGAAAACAGGTTTTTGCCCTGGTTGATGTTGTCCAGGTTATGCTCGTTGGCGTCAAAGGTGTAGATCTCGCCGCCATCCTTGACAAAGTAGTCTACAAAATCGCGGGAGAACTTCAGGAACTTTTCATCCCCGGTGGTCTTGTACAGGCTCAGGCAGGCGGTGATCATGCAGCCGTCCACATAGTTCCACTTATTGGGCTTGCCGCTGCGCACCTTTTCAATGTTCCACAGTGGGGCTTCGGCAGAGCTGCCGGCAATCAGATAATCCACATAATTGCCCAGGGTGGTCAAAATCTCTTCATGGGTCATGGCTTAATCCTCCTTAAAGCTGCCAACGTTGATAAAGTTCAGGCGTTCGCCTGCATAGCCTTCCAGTTTGACATTGTGGAAGTGAATCTCCTTCACGTTTTCGGCCCAGATCGCCAGCTTGCTGCATTCGGCCGCACCGCACATCATGGCGGCGTGGCCAGCCCCGGCGTTTTCGGCAAAGGAGATGCTGACATTGTTCATCTCCACTTTTTCAACCGGCTGCTCCGGCAGACCGCTGAACCAGCAGCCTGCATACTCGGCGTCGGTGGCGGTGATATTTTCCATCGTCAGGCTGCCCAGGCGGGGGGTAGCATCGTCCAGCGGCAGGGGTTCATGGCTCTGTACATAGTCGCTCTTGCCGTCCGGGTCACAGAAGTAGAACATGTTGATGACGAATGGGGTCAGCACATGGCGCATTTCCACGTTGCGGAACACCAGCCCATCGATCACGGCGTTCTTGCCGCGACCGCGGCGGGTCTTGATGCGCAGGCCGCGGTCGGTGTGGTCCATCAGGCACTGGGTCATCACCACATTTTTCACGCCGCCGCTCATCTCGCTGCCAATAACCAGGCCGCCATGGCCGCGGTTCAGGTTGCAGTTGCGGATGGTCACATTCTCGCAGGGGGTATGCATCACAGTGCCAAGGAAGAGTTTGCCGGACTTGAGGGCGATGCAGTCATCGCCAACATGGATGGAATCACCGATGATGTTCACATTCTTGCAGCTTTCGGGGTCAATGCCGTCGGTGTTGGGGCTGTCGGCACG
>ERZ1108170.2160-NODE-2160-length-10682-cov-4.254917_pt1 | contig 10682 bp, 9 predicted proteins | sample MGYA00403705_ERZ1108170 | MGnify/ENA primary metagenome ERZ1108170 (study PRJEB35170, sample SAMEA104062422) | human gut metagenome | biome: human gut; feature: human-associated habitat; material: faeces | place: Denmark | collected 2012-06-15 ... | reverse complement strand
GGCCTTGGCAAAGAGATGATGCTTTACGTTATGCCAAGGGCCCCACTACTAGGGGGGCTGTCACCGCAGGTGACTGGGGGGTTAAATTCACTTTTGATCCGACACCCGGAACAGCACGAATCCCACAACGAACAGCACGATCAGGCTGCCCACGCCCACATTGGCGCTGCCGGTCAGCTGGCTGCCCACACTGACGATCATGGTGCCCAGAAAGGATGCGCCCTTGCCGCAGATATCGAACAGGCCGAAGTACTCGCCCGATTTTTCCGGCGGGATGATCTTGGCAAAATGGCTCCGGCTCAGCGCCTGGATGCCGCCCTGGAACATGCCCACCACAACGGCCAGCACCCAGAACTGCCACTGGTGCTTCAGGAAAAAGGCAAACAGCGCAATGCCCGCGTAGGCTGCGATGCAGACCGGGATGAGGGTGCCCGAGGGGTATTGCCCGCTCAGCCGCCCGAACACCAGTGCCGAGGGGAAGGCCACGATTTGGGTAACCAGCAGCGCCAGCAGCAGGCCGGTGGTGTCCAGCCCCAGGGCCGTGCCGTAGGCCGTGGCCATATCGATGATGGTGTACACACCATCGATGTAGCAGAAAAAGGCCAGCAGGAACCAGAACACCTGCCTGTCCTCTTTCAGGTGGCGGAGGGTGTGGCCGATGCGGGCAAAGCTCTGCCGGATGGCATGTTCCTGCACCTCCACAAAGTGCACCTGCTTATACTGGCGCAGCAGGGGCAGGGTGGTCACCAGCCACCAGACGGCGGTGATAAAGAGAGCAAGGTTCAGCGCTGTCATCTGGGAGATGCCGATGCTCCCGGCCCCCAGCACCAGCGCCAGACAGACCACAAAGGGCACACAGCTGCCAATGTAACCCCAGGCATAGCCTTTGGAGGAGACCTCATCCATCCGGTCCGGCACAGTCACATCGCTGAGCATGGAGTCATAGAACACCAGACTGCCCGAAAAACCCACCTTGGCAAAGATGAAGATGAGCAGGAACGGCAGCCAGGTACTTGCCATCCCCATGGCGCAGCAGCCGATCACGCCCACTGCCACGCAGAAGGTGAAGATGGGCTTTTTGAAGTTGCGGGTATCGGCCAGTGTGCCAAGGATCGGGCTGAGCACCGCCGTGATGACTGTGACCGCCGAGGCTGCATAGCCCCAGTAGGCCAGATACTCCACCGAGCTCAGGCCGCCCCCCTCAGCCAGTGCGTTGAAGAAGATGGGGATCAGCGTTGCCACCAGCAGCACAAACGCCGAGTTGCCCACATCGTATAAGATCCACGCCCGTTCCAGGCTGGTCAGGCGAAATTTTTGCTTTGCTTCGTCCATTTTCATTCCTCTCAAAATTCTCCGAAGGTGTGGTCATAGGCCTTGTCCAGCGGTGCGCCGTTGGAGAGCCCTTCCACATATTCCGTGATGAGCCGCACTGCCAGCGGGAGGGCCTGCTGATACAGCGCTTCCAGCTCTTTGTCGCTGGCCTCGCACCGGGGATTGGGCTGGAGGTTCGCCACCAGCCCGTGCATGACATCATAGGTACCTGCCGCTTTCAGGGCCGTCAACACCACCCAGCGCTTGACCGGGCTGGTAGCCTGCAGCAGATGGTGCACCCGCACCATGCCCCGCATGGCTCCGTAGGTCTCATCTGCCGTGACATTTTCGTAGAACGGCGCAATGATCTTTGCAAACTCCCGGTTGGGGCGGATATGCCCCGCCGTGAAAAAGTGCATCGGGTCAAGCCCGTCCTCCCGCATCAGCTGGTTGTCAAACTCCGTCTCGATCTCGCAGTGGCTCACACCGCTTTCCCGGGTGTAGCGCTCCACATAGGGGTGGCAGGTACTGTCCAGTGCAAAGTGGCAGACGAACCCCAGCGCATAGGCCAACGCAGCATTCTTGTTGTGGGCCGTGTTCACCACGCCCCGGGCCCGGGTAAAGAACACCCGGCCCGGCTGCTCGTGCATGGCGTTGCCCAGGGCACTCACGGGGTTGGACTTGGCTGCATGATAGTAGAACAGCAGATCCGGCCCGTGCAGGCCCACGTCGAACAGGGCCCGGTTTTTCCCGATCTGATCCTGCAGGGCTGCGGGCAGCTGCTGCAGAACATCCACGCCGAAGCGGCGGTGCGCATAAGTTGACGGCATAAAATCCCCTCCTGTTTCTGTCGGGCGCAGTGCGCTCATAGTTTCAGTATAGCAGAAAGTTTCCCGACCTTCTACCCTTTCGTGTCTGATTTCTGTAAAAATTTTGAATGATTTTGGGGGCATCTTGCCAGATGTCAGTGGGTCGGCTCTGCCCACAAAAAGCAGGCGCAGCCCCTGTGTACAAGGGCTGCGCCTGCTTCAGAAAAAGATAGGAGTCATTGCCTCCGGAAGGAACGTTACTGGTTCATCATCGCCTCATAGACGGCACGGTCGAAGTCCACCTTACAGCCGCTCTTCACGTCGAACACCATGGTGTTGTGGGCGTCGGTGGTGTAGGGAGCCCACTTCAGCAGCTTGCCGGAGGGATCACCACTGGCAGCAAACGCGGCCAGTGCATCCATCATGTGGTTGGACACCCGCTGTGCATTGGTCTCGTCGCCGCGGTACTGGTAAGCGGCACCTTCCATGCTGCCGAACCACAGGGCCAGATCCGAGGTGTGGCACATGACCTGCCCGCCAAAGAAGGGCATCTTGTAAGCCACCATGTAGTTGTACACGGGGATGCCGGCCTTGTTCATCGTGGTGATGATGCCGGTGGGTGAGATCAGGCCCCAGCGGGCCAGACCGCCGGCGGGCATGGCGTTCAGATACAGTGCTTCGCACAGCTTGTGGGTGGGGTATGCAGCGCAGAAGCCGTCGATCACGGCATCGGTGCGGTCGCCATACTTTTCCTGCAGGCGGCGGGCAGCCTCTGCATCGTCGATGTTGTTCAGAGCTGCCGTGGGATCCTGATTAAAGATCTGTGCCTTGGTGTTGGCGCTGAACTCGGAGAAGGTGGTGCCCACCATCCACTTGCGCTGAGCAGCATAGGGGTTCACACTACCGTCCTTGCCAAACATCGGAGTTTCCAGCGTTCCGTTGCCTGCGCAGGCATTCCAGGCGCAGCCCGCACCCTTGTAGGCCTTGTACAGCTCCTCATAGGTCATGCTGGTCAGCTTGGGCACCACCTCGCTGTCCTTCAGGCCTAGGTAATCCACCAGCTTCTTGGTGTTGGCCAGACCATCCTCCTTGACGTTGCTGATAAATCCACCGCTGACCACAACAATTTTATTGAACAGGTCCACGGTGTCGGACATGCAGGCCAGTGCGGTGACCTTAACACCGCCGCCGGACTGGCCCAGGATGGTCACATTGGACGGGTCACCGCCGAACTGAGCAATGTTGTCGTGCACCCAGCGCAGAGCCTCGCGGCAGTCCTCTTCACCGGCAATGGCGCTGGTGGCGTACTGCTCGCCGTACTGGGACAGATCCAGATAGCCCAAAATGTTCAGGCGGTGGTTCACCGACACAAAAATCGCGTCCTCGCGTCTTGCAAAATACTCGCCGTTGTAGATGGTCAGCTCGGTGGAAGCGCCATTATCCAGGCCGCCGCCGTGGAAGAACACGAACACCGGCTTTTTACCGGTCAGGCTCTTGGTCCAGATGTTCAGGTACTGGCAGGTCTCGTTGGCCACCATGTCGGCCAGAGCGCCCGGGGTGCGGAACTCCTGCCCGTTGATCTCACCGGTGCCGTTCAGGCAGCGGTCCTGCGGAGCCACCGGGCCGTAAGTCAAAGCCAGCCGCCAGCCGTTGGGATAGGAGGCGATGGGCTTCGGGCTCTGGAAACGCTCTGCCGTTGCATAGGGAACGCCGAGGAAGCGGTACATGCCATCGTCCAGATAGCCGATCAGCTTGCCGGGCTTGACCTGCACAGAGGCCATCTCAATGGGCGAAGTGCCCGCCAGATTGATGCAGTTCTCCTCATCCACCGCTGCTGCGGTGGAAGCGGCTTCCGGCGCAGCGGCCCCTGCGGCCACGCTCATGCCGGAGACCAGTGCAGCTGCACCGGCCAGTGCCGAGGTCTGGAGGAAATTGCGGCGTGTCATCTTTTTCATGATTGAACTTCCCTTCTGTTGAATTTACCTTCTTATCTCATCCGCACCCGATTTGGTGCTTTTCTACAATTATTTTACAACAGCAGAAAAAAGTTTCAACCATATCTTCAGAAATCCGGTTTCAGTTTCTGAAATCGGATTTTATGCGTCATCCGAGCGATACAGCATGGCACTCATGACCTGTTCCAGCAGCAACAGCGAATAATACCCCATATTTTTGGACTGTGCCGTACCATAATAACAGGTCTCTTCTGCCTCCCCGGCATCGCCCTCCTGGGTAAACCACACCGTATGGGCCCTGCAGGCGCGGGCTTCTTCCAGCAGCAGCTGGCGTTCCTCCGGGTAATACCGTTCACTCACCGAGAAGATGCACACCACGGTCTTTTCGTTCATGGCGGGCAGTTCATCCTTTTTCACCTCATCAAAGTTGCAGTGATACACGGCCTGCCCCTTGCACATCAGGTCCAGCTGCAGCGAGTAAAAGCATTCCAGCTCCCGCATGTCTCCCACAAAATAGACCTGCTCGCTCTGCCGGAACAGCTCTACGATCCGGGCCAGCTGCGCAAGGTCCATCCGTTCCGTGGTCTGTTCCAGATTCTGCACCGCATACCGGCACAGCTCCCGGCTCACCTCGCGGTCGGTCATGCCGTGGTAACGGTTCAGCGTCTCCTGGGTCTTGCGCAGCCGTCGCTGGGTCAGAAAATTCACCATCTGGGTCTTGAACTCCCAGAACGACGCAAAGCCGCACCGCCGGAAGAACCGGCTGGCCGATGCCTCGGACTGGTGGCTCTCGGCTGCCAGCTGCTCCTGCGAAAGCGGCAGGATATCGCCCATGTGCCGGAACACCGCCTGCGCAATGGAATAATCGTTGTCGCTCTTGTTCCGCTTGTTGCAGTAACTCACAAAGTGCTTGCCGTTGCGCTCCGGCCGGGGCAGTTTGAGCATAAAAAATTCCTCCCGTTCCCAAGTTCCACGTTCCTTATCTGTTTCTGCCCGCACATCCGCCGGACAGACTTCTCCTTCACCGGGGCAGCCCGCTGACCGCCCTGCTTTTTTAGCCTATCATAGTGCCCTGTAAAAAGCAAGCGCAGCCCCCGCCATGCGGAGGCTGCGCCTGCTTTGTGTAAAGGTTCAGACCGGAAAAGTGTCCGTCGAAGTCAGTCCTGCAGCCACTCTTCCTGTCGAATCCCACCTGCTGGGAGCAAAAGCAGTGCAGGTCCCGGAGTTGTTTCCTCCATCCAAAAAGCCTGCGCTTATCCGTTCTGTGCCGGAAAAGGCAGGCTTCTGTCCGTTTGTTTCAGTGCGCAGTCTCGTAGCCCTGCGGCATCTCGTTTTTGCGGTTGCGGTCCATGAGGGTGCGCAGCGCGTCGCTGGCGCTCATACCCTCCTTGACGATGGCGTTCACCGTCTGCACGATGGGCATTTCCACGTTGTACTTGGCAGCGAGCTCCATGGCGGCGGGCAGGGCGTTGATGCCCTCCACCACCATGCCCACTTCCTTTACGGCCTGCTCCGGGCTCTCGCCCTTGCCGATGAGGATGCCGGCGCGGTTGTTGCGGCTGTGCATGCTGGTGGCCGTCACGATCAGGTCCCCGATGCCGGCCAGGCCCGCAAAGGTGTGGATGTTGCAGCCCATGGCCACGCCCAGGCGGGCGATCTCGGCAATGCCGCGGGTGATCAGGGCCGCGCGGGCGTTGTCGCCGTAGCCAAGGCCGGTGGAGATGCCCACGCCCAGGGCGATCACGTTCTTCAGGGCACCGCTCAGCTCCACGCCCTTGATGTCGGGGTTGGTGTACACGCGCATGCAGGTGTTGCTGAACACATCCTGCACAAAGCGGGCCGCCTCGTCATCCGGGCAGGCCGACACAATGGTGGTGGGCATGTCCAGCGCCACTTCCTCGGCGTGCGTGGGGCCGCTCAGGGCCACCAGCCTGCAGTTTTTGGGGCCGCCGTCCCTGTTCAGCTCGTCGGCGATCACCTCGGTCATGGTATATAAGGTATCCGGCTCCATGCCCTTGGCCACATCCACAAGGATCTGACCGTCCGGGATATAGGGCCGTGCCTTGGCGGTGGTGCCCCGCACGAACACCGACGGCACTGCAAACAGCAGCACATCCTTGCCGGTGCACACTTCCTCGATGCTCTTGGTGAACTGCAGCTCGGCCGGGATCTTCATGCCCGGCAGGTTGGGGTGCACCCGTGTAGTGGAGAGGTTGTCCACCTCCGCCTCAATGGCCGACCACACCTGCACTTCGTTGCCGCTGACGGTCAGCATCCGCGCCAGCGCCATGCCCCAGGTACCTGCACCCAGAACGCCAATCTTCCGTTTCGTCACGTTTGTGTCCTCCGTTTGCACCGGCAGCCGGGCCGCCGGTGAATTTGCGCGGCACCGGCAAACCCGGTGTGCACGTTGTTATGCCCATTGTACACGAAAGCGCCTGCCGCGTCAACCGGCTTGCCGCATTGCACAAAGTTCCCGCAGCGGCTGGGCCGTTTTTGTTCACAATACGCGATTTTTGCAAACCATTTGCACCGCCGGACGTTTCATGTTATAGTATTCTGGTAGGTTTTGTAGGAATTTCCGCAAACCCCTTGACTTTGAGTATACTCGAAGTTGTATAATACATTCACCGTTGTTTTCTGAGAGTATTTGAGGTACTGTGATCGTTCATGTTTGAAGCACTTTTATCCAACCGCACGGTCAGCGTGCTAGTGGAGGCCCTGCCCCGCATCCTGACGGCCGGCCTTACCATGACCATCCCGCTGACGCTGGTGTCCTTCTTTTTTGCCATGATCATCGCGGTGGTGGTGGCACTGGTGCAGTACGCCAACGTGCCGGTGCTGCGACAGATCGCCCGGTTCTACATCTGGGTCATCCGCGGCACACCGCTGCTGGTGCAGCTGTTCATCATCTTTTACGGCCTGCCCAGCCTGGGTATCATGCTGGACGCCTTCCCCGCCGCCGTCATCGCCTTTGCCTTCAATGAGGGTGCCTACTGCGCCGAGACCATGCGCGGCGCGCTGGAAAGCGTGCCCCAGGGCCAGCTGGAAGCCGGTTACTGCGTAGGCATGAGCTGGGTGCAGATCATGCGCCGCATCGTGCTGCCGCAGGCTTTGCGCACCGCCGTGCCCGCCCTGTCCAACTCCCTCATCGGCATGATCAAGGACACCTCGCTGGCGTCCAACATCACGGTGGCCGAGCTGTTCATGGCCGGTCAGCGCGTGGCGGCCCGCACCTACATCTTCCTGCCCATCTACTGTGAGGTGGCGGTGGTGTACCTGCTGTTCTGCACGGTCATCACCAAACTGCAGGCTGTGCTGGAGCACCGGCTCAACGCCCGGGGCTTCCAGTAAGAAAGGAGTGTGGAACCCATGGCAATGATGGAGATCCGGAACGTCCACAAGACCTTCCGCACCTACGCAAAAGCCGGTCTGCGCCCCGGTGCACACAAGGTGGTCAGCGAGCTGCCGGTGCTGCAGGGCGTGGACCTGACCGTGGAAAAAGGCGATGTGGTGGCCATTCTGGGCCCTTCCGGCTCCGGCAAGACCACCCTGCTGCGCTGCCTGAACTTTCTGGAGACCGCCGACGCAGGCCAGCTGGTGCTGGACGGCGAGACCTTTGACCTGGCCCATGCAGGCCGGGCCGACATCGCCCGGCTGCGCAAAAAAACGGCCTTTGTGTTCCAGAACTACAACCTGTTCCGGAACAAGACCGCCCTGCAGAACGTGACCGAGGGACTCATCGTGGCCCGCAGGATGCCCCGGGAGCAGGCCGACGCCATCGGCCGCCGCATGCTGGAAAAGGTGGGTCTGGCCGACCGGGCCGACTACTACCCCCGCCAGCTCTCCGGCGGTCAGCAGCAGCGCGTAGCCATTGCCCGTGCCCTGGCCACCGACCCGGAGATCATCTATTTCGACGAACCCACCAGTGCGCTGGACCCGGAGCTGACCGGCGAGGTGCTGAGCGTGATGCGCCAGCTGGCCGAAGAGGGCATGACCATGCTGGTGGTGACCCACGAGATGGGCTTTGCCCGCAACGTTTCCTCCAAGACGGTGTTCATGGAGAACGGCGTGGTGGTGGAGCAGGCTCCCTCCCGCGAATTCTTTGCCGACCCGAAGGAGGAGCGCACCCGGGCCTTTCTGCAAAAGATCGCCCACACGGAGTGATATACGGTCATCGGGGAGCTTCCTCCTCGGACACGAATCGGGCCATTCCATCGCCCGCCCTATTGCCCTACGGGCAACAGGGTCCCACCCCAGCGGACGGTCCTCAGAGAAACTCCCGACGCACCTGTCGGATATACACATAAAATACGATAAGAGGGGGCATCCTGACAGATGTATCGTTTGATGCAGCCATCCGACAAGGCGGCTGTGCTGGCGCTGTGGCAGCGCGAGCGCGGCGAGTCGGAAGAATTTGCGGCCAACGCCGTGGAGCGTTTTGCAGGGCAGCAGAATGTCTATGTGGCCGAGGAAAATGACGCCATTGCCGCTGTGGCACTGGCGGTACCAGTCACGCTGCAGGGGCGGCAGGGCAGTTACCTCTACGGCCTGTGCGGACAGGGCAGTTTGATCCTGGCCGGCCTGCTGGACTACCTGTGCGCGCAGCAGAAGCTGCGGGGCGCAGGCTTTACCGTGGCCGTGCCCGCCACCCCGGAGCAGGCCGCTCTGCTGCAGGACAAGGGCTTTGCCCGCGCCTTTGCATTGCGCTGCCTGCCGCGGGAGGTGGCCCGCAACCTGTGGAGCCAGGCCGAGTTTGACAGCGTTACCGCCAAGAAGCTGTGCGAGCTGCGGGAGAAGTTCTGGCCCGATACGGTGCAGTTCACCCCGGAGCGCATGGCCGTGGTGCTGGGTGACCTGTATTCCCGCGGGGCCACCATCGTGGCCAACGAGCGGGGCTACGGCGTGTACTTCCGCAAGGAGGACACCCTGTATTTCGTGGAGCTCATGGCCGAGGACGACCGCGCCGCCGAGGTGCTCATGGAAGCCGCCCGCGAGAAGGAAGTCATCGTGGAAAAGGCCGTCATCACGGTGGGTGCTGCCCAGACGCTGTTCCTGGGGGAGGGCACCCGGCAGGAGTACGGCATGATCCGTTTTGACGGGGAGCCCTTTGACGTATCGGAAAGCTATATGCGCCTGATGCTGGAAGGCTGAGACGCAGAAAAACAACAAAGGAAGGTGCGTATGGCACACAAGGAGAGACACACCGCCTCAAAGAAAAAAGGCGGTGCCGTGAAGATTTTGCTGGCAGTGGTACTGTTGCTGGTGCTGGCCGCAGGCGCAGCTGCGCTGTTTGCCCGCAGCGAGATCTACGGCAGCGGCAAGCCCGGCACCGAGGTGACGGTGAGCATCAAGCAGGGCAGCGGCGTTGCTGCCATCGCGCAGGAGCTCAAGGACGCCGGCGTCATCCGCTCGTCCTATCTGTTCCGCTGGTATGTGGGGCACAAGGGGGCCGCGGCAAAGCTGCAGTACGGCGATTTTGACCTGACCACCGGCAGCGGCTACGAAGACATCATTTCGGCTCTTTCCACCTATGCCAAGGCAGAAACGGTGCGGATCACCATCCCGGAGGGCACCACGGCGATTGCCATTGCCCGGAAAATGGAGGATGCCGGTCTGTGCAGCGCCGAGGACTTTCTGAAGGAAGCCAACGAGGGCGATTTCAGCGCGTACACCTTCTGGCAGTATGTCCCAGACGATGCCGATGCCCCCAATCGCTTTATGAAGTGTGAGGGCTACCTCTTTCCGGACACCTATGAGTTTTTGACGGACGATACCGTGCATCATTATGTTGCAACGTTCTATGCACACTTCGATAAGCAGTTTACGGACGAGATGTACAGGGAACTGGAAAAGCAGGAGCTGACCCTGCCCGAGGTCATTACACTGGCCTCTTTTGTGCAAGAGGAAGCGGGCAACGATCAGGATTCCAATGTGGCGCAGGTGTTCCGCAACCGTCTGACGGAGGGCTCGCCCTATCCCCGGCTGGAGAGCAACGCCAGCAGCTATGTGCAGGACCCGAACGACAACAATTATCTCTACAACTGGGTGGCCCCGTACTACGGCGGTTGGGAGAACCTGCCCGAAGGGATGTACAATGCCTACAACACGTACAGCTGTGAGGGCCTGCCCGCCGGGCCAGTTTCAAACCCGGGCCTGGCGGCCATGGAGGCTGTGGTGAATCCGAACACGGAGCTGGTGGGCGAACAGGGCGGAAGCCCCTGCTACTTCTTTGTGACAGACCTGTCCGGCAAGTATTACTATGCTTCCACGTTTGAAGAGCACCAGGCCAATGTGCGCACGGCGCAGAGTGTAAACCAGAGCCTGGGCGGCTGAACCGTGCGGGCGGCACGGCCAAAACCGGCCGAAATGCAGAAGAGAAAGGATGCAAAACCATGTTGGAGCGACCGGAATTGCTCAGCCCGGCGGGTGACCTGGAACGTTTGAAATATGCCGTGATGTTTGGCGCGGATGCCGTCTATGCGGGTTTGCCCGAGTTCGGAATGCGCACGGCCCCAAAGAATTTCACCCCGGAGCAGCTGCAGGAGGGCTGTGTGTTTGCCCATGCCCGCGGCCGCAAGGTGTATCTGACTATGAACACCCTGCC
>ERZ1108170.2159-NODE-2159-length-10687-cov-3.696482_pt1 | contig 10687 bp, 10 predicted proteins | sample MGYA00403705_ERZ1108170 | MGnify/ENA primary metagenome ERZ1108170 (study PRJEB35170, sample SAMEA104062422) | human gut metagenome | biome: human gut; feature: human-associated habitat; material: faeces | place: Denmark | collected 2012-06-15 ... | reverse complement strand
ATATGTGTCTATATTTTTATGTTAATTTTGTTGCTTTAATTTTTTGAACTGGGTATTTTTTTATATTTTTATCTTTATTTTTTATTTTTTTTATTCTCTTTTATACTTTCCGTTCTCTCCTGCTGCACATATAAAATTTTACTAATTTTTTATATAATAAAAAGCTCATCATACAATATGCATAATGAGCTTTGCTGGATTATTATCAAAGACCCCAATTCTCTTACGGGATTGTGTTTCTAGTTTTAAAGCAGAACCTGCCTTACTTTTCCAGCCCAGTTTTTACTGCCATGGATGAATGTCATCCATCAATATAATAATACTATCATTTACATAATTTGTCAATATTTTTTCAAATTTTTCTATATTTTTTATCTTCAGTTTTTATTCTCTTTTAATACATTCCATCCATTCCTGCTGCACCCATTCCATTATCGTGTCCACAATGGCAGTCTTTTTCTGGAATATCTGCAACTAGACTTTCTGTTGTGATAACCATTGATGCAATTGATGCTGCATTTTGTAATGCACTTCTTGTAACTTTTGTTGGGTCTACAATTCCTGATTTTTTCATATCAACATACTCTTCTCTGCTTGCATCAAATCCTACACCAACTTCTGATTTTTTAACATTATCAGCAATTACTGCTGGTTCTAATCCTGCATTTCTTGCTATTTGTTTTACAGGTTCTTCTAATGCTTTTAATACTATTGTTGCACCTAATTTTTCTCCGCCTATTAATTCATTTACTGTTTTTTCAACTGCTGGAGCTACATTTATCAATGCTGTTCCACCACCTGCAACTATACCTTCTTCAACTGCTGCTTTTGTTGCAGAAAGTGCATCTTCAATTCTTAATTTTTTATCTTTCATTTCTGTTTCAGTAGCTGCACCAACTTCAATTACTGCAACTCCTCCTGCCATTTTAGCTAGTCTTTCTTGTAATCCTTCTTTGTCATATTCACTCTTTGTTTCATTTATTTGTGCTTTTATTTGTCCAACTCTATCTGCTATTTGTTGTTTATCTCCTGCACCATCAACAATTATAGTATTTTCTTTTTGAACTTTTACTTGTCTTGCTCTACCCAATTGTTCAATTTGTGTATCTTTTAATTCAAGTCCTAAGTCTGATGTTATAACTTCTCCACCTGTTAAAATTGCGATATCTTGAAGCATTGCTTTTCTCTTGTCACCAAATCCTGGTGCTTTAACTGCTACAACATTTAATACCCCTCTTAATTTATTAAGTACTAATGTTGAAAGTGCTTCTCCTTCTATGTCGTCACAAATTATTACTAATTTTCCTGATTGTTGCATCAAGTTTTCTAGTAATGGTAATATTTCTTGAATGTTACTTATTTTTTTATCTGTAATTAAAATGTATGGATTATCAACAACTGCTTCCATTTTTTCTGTATCTGTTACCATGTATGGAGAAACATATCCTTTGTCAAATTGCATACCTTCAACTACATTTAATTCTGTATTTGATGTTTTTGATTCTTCAATTGTTATAACTCCATCTTTTGAAACTTTTTCCATAGCTTCTGCAATTAATTCTCCAACTTCGTCATTGTTTGCTGAAATGCTTGCAACTCTTGCAATGTCTTCTTTTCCATTTACTGGGACACTTATTTTCTTCAATTCTTCAACTGCAGAATTAACTGCTTTGTCAATTCCTCTTTTCATTGCCATTGGGTCAGCACCTGCTGCTACGTTTTTAACTCCTTCTTTAATCATACTTTGAGCCAAAACTGTTGCTGTTGTAGTACCATCACCTGCAACATCATTTGTCTTTGTTGCTACTTCTTTTACGATCTGAGCACCCATGTTCTCAAATGCATCTTCCAGCTCTATATCCTTTGCAATTGTAACACCATCATTTGTGATAAGTGGTGAACCATATGACTTTGCAAGAACCACGTTTCTTCCTTTTGGTCCAAGTGTTACTCTTACTGTATCTGCTAACTGATTTACGCCTGCTTCAAGAGCCTTTCTGGCTTCTGCTCCGTATTTAATTTCCTTTGCCATTTTTTTCTACCTCCAACTGTTTTTCTGCTATCTGATTATTCACTTACAACTGCAAGAATGTCACTCTGTTTTACGATGATATATTCATCATCACCGAGCTTAACTTCTGTTCCTGCGTATTTAGAATAAATAACTCTGTCTCCTGCCTTTACTTCCATAGGAACCTTAACGCCATCGACAACAGCTCCGGGACCAACTTCTACAACATCTGCATACTGTGGCTTCTCTTTTGCCTGTCCCGGTAATACAATACCTGATTTTGTTGTCTCTTCTGCTACGGACTGTTTTAATACAACTCTGTCTCCTAATGGTACTAATTTCATAATATATATTCCTCCTAACATATTAAATCCGTTCTTATCTGCCTTATGTACTCCGGCAGTTCCTAGCACTCATATCTCTTGAGTGCTAACACAATTATTATTGTATTCATTTTGTGGAAAAAATCAACCCCTAAAATGATAAAAAATATATTAAATGGACAAGGTCTCTTACATTATATGAAATATACCCTGAATTCAGAACGAAAACCGGCGATTTTGATTTGTAAATTCAGGTGTTGCATGATATGCTTCTAATACAGGAATCAAACCGATGATTTCTGACATGATACAGGATAACGCCTGTTCAAAGGCTGCTATCCAAATGATATATAGAAATGGAGAATACTATGGCTGAACAATTATACACAATACCTGTCAACGATGCCTTTCATGCAGACTGTGAATGTCCTCTCTGTCAGATGCAGAAAACGCTGGAGGAACATGCCATCGAATATACGATGGGACCAAGCTATATGGAAGACGATAATCGTGCTATGACAGATAAAATGGGCTTCTGCTCCCATCACATCGGCATGTTATATAAAGAAAAGAATCGTCTGGGACTTGCCCTGATGTTAAAAACACACACTGATAAAACGATCCGGGATCTGAAAGCTTTATCAGAAAAAGGAACTCCTGCAAAACCGGGACTTTTTTCCAAGCAGTCAAATTTTTCCGGTGTTGGTGCATATATCAAAGAACTGGAAAGCTCCTGCTTTATCTGTGACCGTATGAATCGTACCTTTGACCGCTATGTCGATACGATCTTTCATATGTGGAAAAAAGATCCTGAATTCAAGGACACCTTCAAAAGTAGCAAGGGCTTCTGTACTTACCACTACGGTATCCTCTACGATACCTCTGTCACAAAGCTGTCCAAAAACCAATGTGAAGAATTCATCGAAGCCTTGAATCACTTATATTTTGAAAACATGGAACGTGTCAACGGAGATATCGGATGGTTCATCGATAAATTCGACTATCGATTCAAGAATGAACCATGGAAGAACTCAAAGGATGCCCTACCTCGCGGCATAATCAAGGCTAATCATACATTTGTAGAATAAAAAGTGACAATATTACTGCCTGATAAACATAGGATACACACAAAAATACTGTGTACATTGCACTTCACATATTATTCCGCAAAACGCTTTCGCTCTACCCTCAACGCAGCAGTACTAAGTTCGCCGTATTATACGGCTCACTAAGGACTGGCGTTCGGTCAGGTTTGCTTCATAATAGTGAGTGTAATGTACACAGTATTTTTTATATAGTATAAAATTCACAGCAATATTGTCACCTTTTTACATTGCCTGTTTGGTTACATGACCGCCAAATGCCTGTGCCAGATCATGTGTCCACAGGTATTCACGATATCTTCTGAGCAGGCCTTTGTAAATCACCTTAACATTACTGCTCTTCCGAAAATCATCCGGCCTTACAAGCCCCGGTTGTTTATCGAGAATATGTATACCAGAACGTTCTAACACACATGCCACGAACTGGGAACAGAAATAATTATATTTCCTCTCAATCGCCTTATTTCGTATAACACCATAAAGTCCCCAAAAATTATACCGATAGCGATCAGCATTTGTTTTAAATGCCGCAAGCTCCTGCAGTACATGTCTGTACTGCTTATCTGTCACGGTCAGTTCCAGAACAACACAGCTTGTTTCAACATCTCTGCCAAATATTCCGGTATCAATATCTTCTATAATGAATCCGCAGTTGAATGGATTATAGATTCCCTTTCTGGCGAAGCTGTACATCTCCCGAAGCTCCAGATCCAATGCAATGGATGCATGTGCATATGGCTCTTTTGTCCAGAATTTGATGATTCTTGCAGGAACTGTGTGTGTCTTGGAGATCAGGATATATAATTTTCTGTTTTCTAATTCTGATATATCATTTTTCATACTTTTAATAGACTAAATTTTATTTTCCCGGCTTATAGGAACTCTTTAATGAAACAATACGGTTATATACAGGATGCTCCTTAGTAGAGTCTTTGGAATCTACACAGAAGAATCCATTACGAAGGAACTGGAATGCTTCACCGGGTTTTGCATCTTCAAATGCTTTCTCGAGCTTACATCCCTGTAATACGGTCAATGAATTCGGATTCAGATTCAAAGTACCATCCTCATTCAGCTTACCTTTTTCTTCATCCACGATATTCTCATATAAACGAACCTCAGCATCAATTGCACTTTCTGCTGATACCCAGTGTATCGTTCCTTTTACCTTTCTTCCTTCGAATCCTGAACCACTCTTGGTCGCAGGATCATAAGTACAGTGAACAACTGTTACATTTCCATCTTCATCCTTCTCATATCCTGTACAGGTTACAAAATATGCATTCTTCAGACGTACCTCATTGCCAGGGAACAGACGGAAATATTTCTTAGGCGGTTCTTCCATGAAATCATCTCTTTCAATATAGAGATATTTGCTGAATGCAACTTCTCTGGAGCCTGCTTCCTCATTTTCCTGATTATTTTCAACCGGCAGATATTCTACCTGATCCTCCGGATAATTATCGATCACCAGCTTGATCGGATTCAGGACTGCCATATAACGGTTTGCTGTAAGCTTCAGATCATCACGCAGACAATACTCAAGCATCGCATAATCAACAGAGCTCTGGCTCTTTGAGATACCAACCAACTCCATAAACTTCTTAATAGAAGAAGCAGTGAATCCTCGTCTTCTGAGTGCTGCGATCGATACAAGTCTTGGATCATCCCAGCCATCTACGATACCATCCTCTACCAGCTTCTTAATATATCTCTTACCTGTAACTACATTTGTCAGATATAACTTTGCAAATTCAATCTGCTTTGGTGGGTTCTCATATTCCAGTTCCCGTACTACCCAGTCATATAAAGGTCTGTGATCCTCAAATTCCAGTGTACAGATAGAATGCGTTACACCTTCAATCGCATCCTCAATCGGATGAGCGAAATCATACATTGGATAAATACACCATTTATCCCCTGTATTATGATGTGTCATACGGGCAACACGATAGATAACAGGATCGCGCATATTAATATTCGGTGAAGCCATATCGATCTTTGCACGAAGCACCTTGCTTCCATCCGGGAACTCTCCGTTCTTCATTGCTTCAAATAATGCAAGATTTTCTTCAATACTTCTGTCTCTGTATGGGCTGTTTTTACCCGGCTCTGTCAGCGTTCCTCGGTATTCACGGATCTCATCTGCCGTCAGATCACATACAAATGCCTTGCCTTTCTTGATCAATTTGACTGCTGCTTCATACATCTGGTCAAAATAATTGGATGCAAAGAATACTCTGTCTCCGAAATCGGCACCCAGCCATCTTACATCATCTAATATGGATTCTACAAATTCTGTCTTTTCCTTTGTTGGATTCGTATCGTCAAATCTCAGATTAAACTGTCCGCCATATTCCTGTGCAAGACCATAGTTCAATAATATGGATTTGGCATGTCCTATATGCAAATATCCATTCGGTTCCGGAGGAAATCTTGTGACTACCTTCGTTACCTTGCCCTCCGCTATATCTTTATCAATAATCTGTTCAATAAAATTTTTCCCGATTGATTCTTCTGCCATCATTAATGCCTCCTTCATATAATTAGCATGACTTTTTTAAGTCTATCACATTTTACATAAAGCCTCAACTGCAAATTCTAAAACTCAGCAAAACTCAGTAATTTTCAATAACTTTCAGTAAATCTCTTATTGACAAATACATCATTTTACTATATATTAACTAATGTTGTTGCTACTATAGCTCAGGTGGTAGAGCGCCACATTGGTAATGTGGAGGTCACGGGTCCGACTCCCGTTAGTAGCTCTTTTTTAATGTCCGGATTTATTTATACAGTATTCACATCCAACGGACTGTCCGATACAGTTCTCACAATCATTCCAGTTCTGTATCAGTGGTTCTTCACTGATCAGATAAATTCCTGCCAGACTCATCATCGGCTCCATTCGTTCTTTATGCCAACTGATTCCAACCTGTTCCGTATCCATCAGGCTGCAAAGAATTCCGGCAGCTTCCAATGGCATTCCATAATAACCGGGTCCAAAAGAATGACTGCAGTAATGCCCCGACTCTACACTGTGCTTTCGTTCCAGGTATTTTCTTATCCATTTTCTGACAATATCCATACATGCAATCTGAAAGGTTTCCAGATAATAAGTTCCAAGTAATGAATCCATCTCCTCGATCTGGATCTCCGGGGCATGAAATGCATACAGATATCCCTGTGTAATCTTTGACGGATCTATTCGTTCCAGTATCCGGCATGAAATATTCTTTTTGCCGAGCATAAATCCATCAGACTTAATACAGTCTCTGGAAAATGGCTGCAAAAGTACAGGTACCAGATACCGGTTTCGATTATTGTATCTGGATAAAAAACGCATAACCGTTTTCTCGGCTTCATCCTTATGCTCTTTTCTGCTCTCCGGCTCCATCTGTTCCCATGAAGCAATCTCTGCGATCCGCCCCATGATTTCATCCTTCAGATCCCAAATACTGACGAATACCACACAGTCCTGCTTTTGAAACTGTGCAATCACTGCATCATACATCTCCGGGCGATGTACGATCGTACATTTACTGCAATCCCGGATTTTCTGTCCTTTCCCATTTAAGATATAATCAGGACTTCCAAGGCAGTTTTCCTTCAGATACAAGGGGCAATAACAGAACAGACAATTAAAGGAATCTTCATTTTCTATTTTATGACATGGGAAAAATTCACAATCCCGATTCTGAAAAAATCTGTAATTGTTTTTCATATCCGTTTATCCTTCCATTCTTAACATACCCTATGGATTACAGATCTTACATGGCTCATACCCCTGCGTGATCAAATCATCCCGGCTTCCGATATATTCTTTCTTATTGCTGTCATTCATGCGCTTTACTGAACGGCAGGACGGCTCATGGAACTTTCCTGTATTTGTATTAATAATATAAGTATGCTCTGCTGCCTTTTCTGATCCTGCTTCTATTTCCGTCTGAACTTTCTCTGTCGTACTCTCTCTTGTTACATTATCTGTTTTCGTTGTATCATCCGACAGATTCTGATTTTCTCCCACCCCTGACATATCTGATTGCCGTTCCGGTATAAAAGTAATTGTTTTTCCATCACTGTACGCCTGAATCGTACCATTCAGATCCGTACGATACACCGTGCATCCTGCATTTGCCAGACGATCAAGCACTTCTTCGGTCGGATGTCCATATGAATTATCTGCCCCAACGCTGATTACCGCATAACTGGGCTTAACAGCCTCTAATATCTCTTTTGTTGTGGCATTTCTGCTGCCGTGATGACTGACCATCAGAACGTCACTGGAAAGTTCCTCTCCGGATGCGATCATTGCCTGCTCACCGGCTTCTTCTCCATCCCCATAGATCAGGAATGAAGTATCCCCATATGTCATACGAATTCCGACAGAATTATCATTTTCATTATCATCACTATAAGTAATCGGTGCTACTATTGTAAATACCGCATCACCAAAGGTATAAGAATCCCCTGCCTTTGGGAATGTAATAGTCAGGTTCTGTGCCGCAAGCTTATCAATCAACGAATCATAGATCTTTGTATCTGCAACATAATCCGGGCCGATAAAAGTCTCTGTGTCAAATACATTCAACACACCCACCAGACCATTTATATGATCGGAATCATAATGGCTCGCGATCACGTAATCAAGTGACTCTATATTCTGTTTTTTCAGGTATGCCACAACAAATGAAGACGCTGACGACGGACCTCCATCCATCATCATGTAATGGTCATCACAGGAAAATAACACCGCATTCCCCTGACCGACATCTAAGAAAGTAACTGTAAGTCCGGCAAGATCGTCTGTTGTTCCCCCGATATTCGCTTCCGAAGTTATTTGCTCATCTGACGTAGCTTCCGTACTGTCAATCGATTCTGTTATATTCTCTGTTGTATTTCCTGTCTGATTTTCGTTCGTTTCATCCGATAAATCCAGACATCCTGAAAAAAGCCCAAGGACAAAGCACATGCCGACAATGATCATCACTTTCCTCAGGCCATTCTTTTTATTTATAGAATTTATCATAAGCTGCTCCCCCAGAATTATATCTTTAATCCTGTTCTATATCCCGTAATTTCTTTCGTATTCGCTGGATCGCATTATCGATAGATTTATACGGCTTTCCAAATGCTTCCGCTAGCTCATCATAGCTTTTTCCGGCAAGATATCCTTCTAACACCTGTCTTTCAAATTTGCTGAGTTTTTTATCAATCGTCTCCGCAAGCTTCTGGGATTCCAGCTGCCCAAGCATCTGATTCTCCGGTTCAAATGCCTGATCTGCCTGCAGCTCATCCACAAGCGCAACATCATCGTCATTTTCCGTATAAAATGATACATAATAATTAAGCGGAGAATGCTTCTTCCTGTTCGACAGCTTCACCGCAGTGATCAACTGTCGCTTGATACACAGATTTGCAAATGTAGAAAAAGATGCCCCTTTGCTTCCGTCAAAGCTTCGGATAGCTTTAATGAGCCCTATCATTCCTTCCTGAATGATGTCCTCATTTTCTGCACCGATAATATACAGGGCACGACTCTCTTTCTTTACAATCCCCATGTACTTTTTGATCAGATATTCAAAAGCGGCATTATCATTTTCTTCCCGGATCAACCGGATATTTTCTTCATCGGTATTTGTTTCATACACACCCACGACGCTGGTACTCCCCTATTTTACACCCATTCTCTGACGGACAACCTCATATCCCAATACTCCAGCCGCAACCGAAGCATTTAATGAATCGATATCACCACTCATCGGTATGGATACAACATAATCACATTTTTCTTTTACCAGACGACTGACACCTGTACCCTCATTTCCGATCACAAGTCCCATCGGTCCGGTCAGATTGCAGCGGTACATCAGTTCTCCATCCATATCGGCACAGGCAAACCACATACCACGTTTTTTCAATTCATCAATCGTCTTCGCCAGATTTGTTACCTTAACCACCGGTGTATATGCGATTGCACCGGCAGAAGCCTTAACAACTGTTGCTGTGATTCCGACTGCTCTTCGTTTCGGAATAATAACGCCATGTGCACCGCACAGATTCGCTGTACGAACGATTGCGCCAAGATTATGCGGATCTTCAATCTCATCCAAAATAAAGATAAATGGCGGCTGTCCTTTTTCCTCAGCCTTTGCAAAGATCTCATCGATCGCTGAATATTCATAGGCTGCCACATGAGCGATCACACCCTGATGTTTCCCGGTCGAAGACATCTGGTTCAGCTTCTCTTTCGAAACATAATTAATAATCGTCTCCTGCTTCTTTGCTTCACGCACGATTGAATTGATACTGCCATCATGACAGCCATCCTGCAGATATAACTTGTCAACTGTTTTACCGGAACGAAATGCTTCCATAACTGCATTTCTACCCTCTATCTCAAACTTTTCATTTCTGTTTTCTTCCATGCTTATGCTCCATTTCTAATCCACATCATCAGATTGTAAATGCTCAATCAATTGTTTTGATTCCAGGCAGTCTCTTGTTAACTCAAATAAACGGTCATATTCTTTATTCAAATAAAGATAGCCGATCAGCGCTTCAAAACCGGTAGCTTTCCTGTACTGTCCTACCGATGCATTCTTTGCCTTGGAATGTGTCTTTGTATTCCTTCCACGCTTATATATCGCCATTTCCTGCTCGGTCAGTTTCTCTTCCAACAGATCGATATAACCTGCCTGTGACTCTGCATTTACTATATGAATAGCTTCTTTATGATATTTGAATGCCTGTTTGTTATCCTTTGATACCAGAACGGTCTTTACTAAAAGGTCAAATACACTGTCCCCTATATAAGCAAGCGCCAGCCCGGAATATTCTGCCGGATTGGAATCTTCTACACCCAATATCGCAGTAAAATACTGATCTAAGCTCTTTTCCATTTTACTCCTTCTCTTGTGTCCTCAAGAACGATTCCTTTTTCCAGCAGTTCTGCACAGCCGATCGAAGTACTGTTGGTGACTTTGATCCGGACATCCGGGAATTCCTGATGGAATTTTTGGAGGTAATGAATTAGACAATAGCGGCAGATCGTATCACTGGCACCGATGCGGAGCTGGCCTTTGAGCATATTGTCACCGGAAAGAAGGGATTCTCCCTCATCCAGCATCTGTATTGCGGGTTTTACATGTTGCAACAGAAGTTCTCCTTCCGGGGTAAGGAGGACTTTTTTTGTGCTGCGGATAAAAAGTGTGTGATTCAGCTTTTTTTCCAGTGTTTTGATGGACTGG
>ERZ1108170.2157-NODE-2157-length-10690-cov-3.105689_pt1 | contig 10690 bp, 11 predicted proteins | sample MGYA00403705_ERZ1108170 | MGnify/ENA primary metagenome ERZ1108170 (study PRJEB35170, sample SAMEA104062422) | human gut metagenome | biome: human gut; feature: human-associated habitat; material: faeces | place: Denmark | collected 2012-06-15 ... | reverse complement strand
CGGCCGCATCACCATCACCGATGTGGTCAAGCTCCAGAACTACGCCGCCGGCGCAGGCGACCTGAACGAGGCCGCTTTGAAGGCCGCCGACATCAACGGCGACGGCCGTGTCACCATCACCGATGTGGTCCAGGCGGCCCAGGTCACCGTGGGCCAGCGCACCATCTGAGCAGGAGGTACTCCATGAAAAACATGAAAAGCAAACTGCTTCGCACCGCCCTTTCCCTGGTCACAGCGTGCCTGCTGGTGCTGGCCATCCTGCCCCAGCGGGCGGAGGCCGCCGGCGCGTCCCTTTCCGGCAGCAGCAGCGTCCAGGCCGGCAATTCCGTGACGCTGACCCTGTCCGTGGACAGTAAGATCCTCGGCCTGACGGCGGACCTGAACTGCGGCGACGGCCTGACCTTCACCAACTACTCCTGCTCCGTCAGCGGCTGGAGCATTCTTGTGAACCAGAACCATTTCAGCGTCTATGGCACCAACAGCGCCAGCGGCGGCATCATCACCGTGACGCTGAAGGTGTCCTCCAGCGTTCAGGGCGGCGCGGCCCTCAGCGCCAGCTTCAGCAATATCGTGGCCTCCGACGGCGAAACCGACATCGACGTGGGCACCGCCAGCTGGACCGGCAGCGTGGCCGCCGCGCCCAGCGGTGACTGCACCCTGTCCGCCATCATGTGCGGCAACGCCACCCTGTCCCCCGCCTTCTCCTCCGGCACCACGGAGATTACCGGCGGCGTTCCCGTCTCGGTGCAGTATTCCTCAATGGCCGTCAGGGCGGCATCCACATCACCGCCGGGGCCCGGCACCGGAAAGTCGAATACCCACTCGCCGTCCACCCGGTTGCGGACAATGAGGCATCCCGCCTCCTGGGCGAAGGAGGGCCGCAGATACAGGCTCCACATGAGCTTTGTTCCGGTGGAATATTCGCACAGGTGATAGTCGCACCCGTCGTAGTAGCGGCGCAGCAGGGCATGGTGTTCAATGGTCAGGGGGGTAAATGAAAGCATATGGGTTCTCCTATTTGATCTGATCGATGATTTCACGCGCCTCGGTGATGAAGCGGCGGGCAGCAGGGCGCAGGTCCTTCCGGTCCCGCACCAGAATGCCCAGCTGGCGGTAGGCCGGCGGGTCCAGGGGCACCGCCTGCACATCGTCCCGGCGGCCCTTCAGAACCAGCTCCGACAGAACGCTGACGCCCAGGCCGTGCTCTACCATGGAGATGATGACGCTGTCGGACACCTGGGTGGTGCGGATCACCGGCGTGACGTTAGAGCGGTTCAGCGCCCGCAGAATGTCCAGGTGAAAGCCCAGAGACGGCATCAGGAACTCCTGCCCGGCAAAATCCTCCACATTGAAGCGGTCACGGCCCCGCAGGTCGTATTCCGGCGGCAGAATGGCCAGCAGCGGGTCCTCCGCCAGGGGGACCCAATCCATGGTCATGCCGTCCTGGAGACTGGCGAAGCCCACGTCCGTCTTGTCCTCCCGGACCCAGCGGTACACCTCCTCCACGCTGCCCATCTGGATGTCCACCGTCAGGTCCGGGTGGACCCGGCGGAATTGCTGGATCACCTCCGGCAGCCAGTGCATGGCAATGCTGGAATAGGAGGCCACCCGGATGGTGTCCTCCTTATGGGAATTGATCAGGGCGATCTCCCGGTCCAGGGACTGGGAGGCCGCCAGAACCTCCCGGACCAGGGGATAGATGCGCTCCCCCGCCGGGGTCAGCCGCACCCCGCCCCGGCCCCGCAGCAGCACCGGAAATCCGATGTCCCGCTCCAGGCTGTTCATCATGTGGGTCATACCGGACTGGGTATAACCCAGGGCCTCCGCCGCCCGGGTGAAGCTGCCATACTGCACGGCCGCCGCCAGAGCCTCCAGTTTTTTCGTATCCATGCCATCCTCCAGCTATGAAACTATTTCATACTGCTATTATACAACGTACTTTTTCCCCGGGCAAGAGAGGGATTCTATGTATTTTGCCCAATTTTTAAGGAGATATTCCGTGCATTGTGCAAAAATAGGATGATTCCATGACATTCTTTAATGTTAAAATCAGATTTTGTCGCTTTACAAAAAAAGTCTTACCGTGTATCATATCCACAGTGATTCATAACATGAATTGCTTTTCCTTTCTATCCTCAAACAAAGAGAGCCGCACATCTGTGCGGCTCTCTTTGTCATGCTGCCCAAAAAAGACCTCCGGCCTGGCCCGTGACCTCCATGGTGCCCCGGACATGGTGGATGCCGCCGTCGGACAGGTCAAACACATACCCTTTATCAAATTTAATTCAAACGCTGGGAGAAAGGAAGTTTGAAATTTTTTGAGATTACCCAACGGATATGGAAGCGTCAAGAAAATGCCAGGAAAGCGAAGAAGGCCCTATGCAGTGAGGAAAACGGTAGGGTGGCATGTTAACCCAGAAACAGGCAAGTCCGTTCAAGAACAAATCACCATCGGCTATGCGGCAACCAGAGCAGAGGGCTGCAAGTACTGGCAGAGTACAACAATAATCCCTTTGACATTAAGGCATTTTGCGTCAAACCGCAAGATATTGTGGTCTATCATTTCAGAATTTTGTCCCCTCGGATTTTGGTATGTCAATGCTTTGCAACAAAAGCCGAAAGAAAACCCCAGAAAACCGAAGTTTTCCGGGGAAAAGGATAACTTTTTTATCGCTTGCTGAACTGAGGTGCGCGACGGGCGGCCTTCAGACCGTATTGGGCTGAAAAAATCCCAATTTCTCTTGATATTCCAACACTTTTGAGGATGTCGCAACTGGACTTAGCCCGTACATTAACAGAAAGTATCGTTAAAAACGGGTACTTTCAAGACATTGCAACAGGCCGTAATGCTGCATTGATAACAGGAAGAAGTTCCTCGGGTTTATTATACTTGATTTTTGCATAAATGTCCATCGTTGTTTTGCTGTTTTTATGGCCGGCGAGATATTGTACGGTTTTGGGGTCTACGCCCATGTATAAAAGGTTCGTAATGTAAGTGTGTCGGAGTTGGTGCGGGGTCACATGGAAGTCCAGACTATACACATGGTTCGGGGAGCCTTTCCGATGGCTTCCGAGAACGGGGCAGGTCGTATAACGGATGTGTTCCCCATTCACATACTTGTAGTTGATTTTCTCTCCTGCGGTGTGGTTCTTAACATGGTACCAAACTCCCACAAATTCGCCCTCAGAAAGGGGGCCACCCTTACGATTTGAAATCACAAAGGCAGATTTGGAAGATCGTTTTGCCTCTCGCAGGCACTCTACCAAACACTTTGGAATGGGAATATCCCTTCTGGATGCCGGAGTTTTTAATACGGTAGAGATCTCCGGCTCTTTCCGGTGGCTTCCCCGCCATGCCCGTCGGACAGAAATATATGGGGTCGGCGTGTCCAGGAACACACAGTCCCATTGCAGAGCAAGACTCTCCTCACGCCGTAGACCTGCGTACAGGCCGAGCATGACAAACACATACGGGGGAAGGCCCTTGACTGTATCTACCAGCGTCTTTACCTGCTCATCCGTTAAAGCGTCCAATGATTTGCCCGGAACACCGCCCTTGGCGCTGATCTTAGCAGCAGGATTGTAGTCGATGACCTCACTGCGCTCTGCCGAGTAAAAGATGCTTTTGATAAGCATATTGACGGTATCAAAAGTGTGCTTTGCTCTTTTGGACACAGGAACAAGCGCCAGCTTGATGTCGTCGGAGGTCACATCGGAAAGATACAGGTTTCCTAACGGCCCGACAATATACTTATACATCTCTCTGCGATAATTCCGTAGTGTATCTTGTGTTACCGTGGCCGAGCGCATGAGCAGCCACCTCTCACAATAATCTTCTACGGTAGGGTTTTGCCTCCGAAAAAGGATGTCCTGTACCTGCTGCCGTGCGTCCTGCTCCTTCTTGTATAGTTCCTCACAGGTGGAAGCATAAAGGGGAACCCGTTTGCCGTCGGCGTCAGTGACCCTGGTACGGAAATAGGTGACACCACTGATCTCAACTGTGCCGTATGACGGTATGTTTTGCTTTTTCTTTGCCATATTGATCTTCCTTTCTTGGCGTTATGTATTGGCAATGGCATACCCGTTTTACCAGAAATCAGCGTTGGGCGCAAAGGTGCAAACCGGCATGAAAATAGTGCGAGGAATTTCTTCCTCGCACTTAGTAGCGCATATATCTTAATTTATGAAGCGTCCCATTCAGCAAAAGCGCTGGTCATTGCCTTTACGACATCATCCGGCCGATTGTATTTTACCTTGGCATAGATGTCCATAGTGATCCGACTGTTTTCATGTCCCGCCAAATATTGCACCGTCTTGGGATCGACGGAGGCGTGGATCAAGTTGGTGATATAGGTATGTCGAAGCAAATGCGGTGTTACATCAAAGTCCAGACTATACACCACATGGCCGTTATTCCGGGCCTTTTCTCCCAGCTCCGGGTAAAGCATATACTTCACATATTTCCCGTCCACCAGCTTGCGGGCACTCCTCGGCTTTGCTGTCCGGGTCACGACATACTGCCAGAGCCGCTTAAACTGCGTATAGCTGAGCGGTCCGCCGTCCCGATTCGCCACAACATAATCCGAGGTCGAATTTCTTTTTGCTTCTCTCAGACAAGCCGCCAGATGATCCGGCAGGGGGATATTTCTCTTTGCGGCAGCGGTTTTCAGCTCGGTTGAAATAACAGGCCGGTTGTGCTCCGTGTGCCACGCTCTGCGTACAGCCAAATACGGCGCTTCACTGTCCAAGTAGACCGAATCCCATTGCAGTCCAAGAATTTCTTCCCGCCGCAAACCGGCGTATAGCCCCAGCATGATAAATATATAGGGTGGCAATCCACGGACCGCATCCAACAGCCGCTGTACTTGCTTGTCTGTCAAAGGCTGTTTTTCCGCCTGCGGTACGCCGCCTCCCTTTGGGGACAGGTACACCGTGGGATTCTTTTTGATGATCCGGCTTTCCTCTGCTGCCCGGAAAATGCACTTATAGATTACGATGACCGACTTATATACCGAGGTGGATTTTTTGGAAACCGGCACAAGGGCAAGCTGAATATCATCCAGAGTCACTTCTGCGATCTTCTTATCTCCAAGGTACGGGATGATGTTTCGACGTACCTTAGACTTATAATCTGTCAGCGTCGTTGTGCGTACATGGGCGGACTGCATCACCAGCCACTTTTCGCAGTAGTCCGCCACCGTAGGTGATTTTCTCCGCTGCCGGTCATCATCCACCTGTGACAATGTGTCCAACTCCTTGTCATAAAGCTCCTCCCGTGTTTTGGCATAGAGGGTGCGCTGTTTTCCCTCACTATCCGTTATGTTCGTCCGATAGTAGGTGTGTCCATTGATCTCGACCGTGCCGTACTTCGGGATCCTGCTTCGTTTTCCTGCCATTATCTCACCTCCAAGTATTACGCATTGCTGCGTTGCTTTTGTTTTATCAGATGGGCGGCAATTCTTCAAATGTGCGAATTATCCTTTCGCACATTTGGTAATGGTCGTCCCTCGAAATACCGAGTTTTACAAGCTGATGACGACCAAGTTTGGAGAGGTATAAAATGCAGAAATTGCGGTGTTCGTGTCGTATCGTGAGAGGTTGACGAAAATAATCGTGTTGATTAGTGCAAAAATTCAAGGAAATTTCATTGATTTTTACACGAATATCTGCTATACTATGGTCAGTACCTTTAAGGAGGACTGCTTATGTATCGAAAAATCATGGGCTTCCTGGAAGCGTGGAAGGAAAGCGAACACCGCAAGCCCCTTATTTTACAGGGCGCAAGACAGGTCGGAAAGACCTATTCCATTCTGGAGTTCGGGCGCACCCACTACGAAAATGTGGCATACTTCAACTTTGAAACCAATCCAAAGCTGAACGAAACCTTTGAGGAAAACATCAGCCCCGATTATCTGATACCGATTTTGTCCCATATCGCAGGACAGACTATCGTAAAGGAAAAAACGCTGATTGTATTCGATGAGGTGCAGCTCTGCGAAAGGGCGTTGACCTCGCTAAAGTACTTTTGCGAGGACGCTCCAGATTATCACATCATTGTCGCAGGCAGCTTGCTCGGCGTTGCGGTCAACAGAGCGAAATTCTCTTTCCCCGTAGGAAAGGTCGATATGAAAACGCTTTATCCTATGGATATGGAGGAGTTTCTATTGGCGCTCGGTGAGGACGATTTGGTAGAGCAGATCAAAAAGTGCTTCCAAACCGATACGCCGCTTCCCGTTGCCTTGCACGATGCGGCCATGCAGCTTTACCGTCAGTATCTTGTGGTCGGCGGTATGCCAGAGTGCGTGATGCAGTTTGCCGAAACCAAGGATTATATCCTTGTCCGTCATACGCAGGATACAATACTTGCAAGCTATCTCAACGATATGAGCAAGTATAACAACTTGAATGAAATCAAGAAAACCAGACTTGCTTACGATAACATTACCGTTCAGCTTTCAAAGAAGAATACCCGTTTCCAATATAAGCTGATCAAGAAAGGCGGACGGGCTTCCGAATTTGAAAATGCCATTGAATGGCTCTGCCTGTCTGGTATCGTGTCACAGGTCTATAAGGTCGAGCAAATCAAAAAGCCGCTTGAAAACTACCGTGATATTGATGCGTTCAAGATTTATGTGTCTGACTTAGGACTGCTTTGCGCCAAGAAGGATTTAGCCGCCAATGACATTCTCTATATGGTCGAGGAAATCAACGACTTTAAGGGCGGTATGGCGGAGAACTATGTGAATGTACAGCTTACCATTAACGGCTACCACACCTATTATTGGGAGTCCGAGCGTGGGGCTGAAATTGATTTTATCATTCAGCGTGACGGTCAGCTCATTCCCATTGAGGTCAAATCTGCCGACAACACCAGAGCCAAGAGCTTGAAGGTCTATATGGACACCTACAAGCCCGCTTATGCAATCAAGCTCTCTGCCAAGAACTTCGGCTTCGAGGACAATAAAAAAATCGTTCCTCTCTATGCCGCATTTTGTATCTGAAATCAATATGGCAACAATAACGCTCACAGAAAATGTGGGCGTTATTTTTTTGCCAAAATGGGATACGGGGCACAAGGGATGGTGGTACAATCATTTTTGTTGAACTGGTTTTTCTTAAAATGCAGAAAATTGTAAAAGTAAAGCACCCTGGCTGATTCCAGGGTGCTTTGTTCGACTAAGGGGTATTGCTATACGCTCTTGTTAGAAGCATGGCTTCCATGCATAGTTGAATCAGTCTTCGGCAGAAAGACGCTCATTAATACCGTCGATCCACTGTGGATTCTGGGATTCAAGATACCCAAATAGGGACAATATATTGGTCGATGGAATGTCATCCGGGCAAGTGCTTAGCTGGGCAATCCTTTGCTTCATTTTCTCATACGAGCGATAATGGATTTTACTGCAAATCGTTTTCAGCTGATCCTGATGAGCATCATAGTTTGCCACATCGGTAAGTCGCTGCACATCATCTCGTGCTGCTTTTTTTGCTTGGGTGGTCAACTGGACATCTCCAAAGTGGGACAGAATGACTTGCAATGTACATGGACACGTAAAAATCACAATTTCTTTCGCTTTGCCAGGTCCCAGAATATCATCCAGCTTTGAAATAATGTTCACATATTGCTCAGGATTTCTGTCCTTATCACATACAACAAAGACGATCTCATAAAAATTCTTAGCATACGCTGCTTGAAAAAAACTTGGTATGTTGCTCGCAGCTTTTGCATTGCGAATATCCACATTATATGTGCCATTAAAACAGGGGAACTCTAAAATACGCTTAAAATAATAGTATTCTTCAAAACCTTCCAGAATAAGACAAATGTTACGTAGCTTTTTCTCTTGCAAAGTCGGAGGAAGCGTCCCCATTGTTATTCCCCCTCTTCGCTGACGCTTAGCAATGCCTCTACTAAAGAAGGATCTGGCAATGCGCCAAAGGCCCCCTTGCTGTATTTGTCAATAATATCACTTTCGGAGCGAACGCCATCTTTTTCCGCTGTAAATTGGGCCAGGGAGTACAAATAAGCCTGATGAATATCTTTATCTGTAAACCATATTTGGTCTTTCCTGAACAGCGTTTTAATATCCAGCAAACTGACATCGTGAGTCGTGCAAATCAATTGTGCGGACGCATTAATATAGTTATTAAACAAAGAAATGATCTCTCTGGAGATCTTAAATTGCAATCCACTATCAAGCTCATCTATAATTAAGATTTTCCCTTTTTCAAGGGCCTCAACAATATAACTTGCCAACGCAACAATTTTCTTTGTTCCACTCGAATCAAATTTAATACTCGGCAGCGGTTTGCCTCGATGAACAGAAATAAGCCGCAACTGATCCATCAGTTGGTCTGCATTTTGAATTGCCTTTTTCAACCGCTCGTCCTTATCGTCATCAGATTTGAATTCAATTTCGATAGATTCGGCATACTGGAAATCGTCAATATCCAAATCTGCAGCTTTGATTAAGCTGACAACTTTTTTTGCTTCAATGGTATCCGGCTTTTTTAGGACCTCGATTGTTTTAAGTGGACTGATCTGGTTCATGTTCAGAAATACAATGCTATCTGCAAGTTTTCTAAGCACACGTTTTGCCTCGTCCAGTAAAGGAAAATCGCTTGTGTCAAAGGCATAAATTAGAATGCTGTCTTTTGAAGATAACCCAATGATATCTCTTAGCTTGGCATCAATGCTATAGGATGTTTTACTTTGGGTGTCACGTTCAAAGTACACGATCTCTTTTCTGTTGCCATATTCATCAATCTCAATACGCCCAAAATGTTCTCTTTGATATGCTTCTGCGTTTGTGTCGTAATCAAAGGAGTAGGTAAACCTTGTCCCATCTGATAGAAATTCAGCTCCAAGCCTCACTACGTTAGATCCTGAGAATACGTTGGCACTAAATCGGAATGGGCGGTTGAGCAGCACATCACGATAAGCTACAATAGCTTCAATGGTGCAGGTTTTACCTGTGTTATTCGGCCCATATATGGCCAATGCTTTTAGTGCGTTTCCTTGACTGCTCTGTATGACGTTAGAAAGAAACTTCCGAGTATGCAGATTTGCCTCCATACTCAATTCAACTGGCTTCTGAAAGACTTCGAAGTTTTCAATTGTGAATTTCAGGAGCATAGTCATCACCTCACCGTAATAATATCACATCATAATTTTTTATGCAATATATTGGCACGAAAAATTATAAAAATTTTTCGTCAAATTCACACTTTTGCTCCAGAAGATTTAAGCGAACATACTGTTTTCACCATTATATGAAGAAAAATAAAAAATATTTCTTGATACAGATATTCCCTTAATCAATCGCTCCGGTTTATCTCTACATCGAATTGGGATTGAACTTTACGGGGCAGAAGGAATAGTAGGCTTGCCTTATGGACTGACATCATCTTCCACTGAAAACTTTCCGAATTTAACGTGCTGCATTTCAATGGAGAAAACTATGGAAGGGCGGGCGCAGGTAATTGGGCATCAGTCGTGCCGATGGTCCTTCCGCACATTGCGGTAGGTCGTTTTCTTCTCCATAGGCTTTGCTCTGTGCGTACATTTGGCAACATATTCCTGGAGACTGGCGCTGGTAAAGAAAACGCAGCCATTGGGAACATACTGCACATAGGCGATGAGACCGTTGTTCCTTGCCGCATCCAGAGTTGTGATGCTGATTCCCAGCAGTTCGGCGGCTTCCTTCCGGGTAAACAATTTTTCCATTGCGGTTCACATTCCTTTCGCTGTATTCTGGCGGATGGCAAGGCTGACGCACAGCGCTCTGGTTACATCCTGCATTTTTTCTTCGGGAAGTTTGCCGATATAGTAACCGATGCGGCGCTTATCCAGGGTGCGCAGCTGCTCCAGCATGACCACCGAGGGATATTTCATTCTGCCGATCGTGCCGATGTAGCTGTGTGTGGGTATCTTTGATTTTGTATGGATGCGGCTGGTGATCGGTGCAACGATGACCGTCCTTGCAAAATGGTTCCCAACATTGTTTTGAAGGATCAGCACAGGGCGTGTTCCCATTTGCTCCGATCCAACCACAGGGTCAAGGTCTGCGTAGTAGATCTCGCCCCGTAAATATGTGCGGCTCATGTAAAACCTCCTTCTTTGCCGTTTGCTGCGGCTATGTAAAAAGTCCGATTGGGTTCTCCAACCGGACTTCGTTCTCATCGCACCTCTTGCGTGTTCCGGGACTTCTGCACCTCCGCTCTGGCTCGGCCTGTGACAGTCTGCCAGATTTCCTCCATATAGCTTGTCTCCCGGTCCTCCCATGCTGCAAACACATCTGCAAGGGGACTGGGGGATTTCAGCAACGCCCGCACCTGTGTGTTTGGCAGGCTGTTGTATTCCAGAGACATCAGAATATCTTCCCTCACGGTATATTCATAGGTGTGATTCAGAATTTCTTCCGGTGGTTGGGCAAGCAGCCACGCCCGGTAAGTCTCCTGTTCGGAAAACATCTTTTCATATAAGGCCGTGTTCAGTTCTTCGTTGGTCAAGCTGGTTCACCTCCGCTTTCACAAATGATGCCGTATTCGCTCCGGCTAAGTAAAGGCCGGGAGAAAGTAGCATTTCTCCCAGCCGGTTATACATCATTGCTGCAGATCATTTGTCCTCGACACCCCACCTGCATAGGAAATCATCAAGCGGCCGATGGCTGTCGGCTCCACGGGAATT
>ERZ1108170.2153-NODE-2153-length-10711-cov-26.921265_pt1 | contig 10711 bp, 5 predicted proteins | sample MGYA00403705_ERZ1108170 | MGnify/ENA primary metagenome ERZ1108170 (study PRJEB35170, sample SAMEA104062422) | human gut metagenome | biome: human gut; feature: human-associated habitat; material: faeces | place: Denmark | collected 2012-06-15 ... | reverse complement strand
GTTTATGTTACAACCTCTCTTATTCGCTTTCGGGTGCTTTAGAGCTTTATGTTAACAAATTCTAACTCATAGTTTTATGGCTCCAAAGTCTATGAGTTCCGAGGTGGAAAACATAGAGATAAAAAGAAAAAAATAACACGGACAAATTGAATTTGTCCGTGTTTCTATTTTAACTTAATTACTTTAACTTTTCTTCGTTCATACACTACGCTGATGCAACTTAGTACCGTTACCAGGCAAGATGTAAAATGAACCTTATTTTAATCTTTCAAGCACCCTATAGGAACAACATAAACACCATCTTTTCTTCGATAAGCGAAATCGCCTGTTCCCGTAAGTACCATCATGAAAGATGGATCATTCATTTTTTCTGTATTTATTTTACCTGCAAGAGTTAGCAGGTTTTCTGCACCCTCGTTAATGAGCTTGTCGCCACCTAACTTTACTTCAACAAGTCCATATTTACCATTACGCAGATGCACAACAGCATCACATTCCAATCCATTTTTATCGCGATAATGATACACCTCTCCATCTAATGCATCTGCAAAGACTCGCAAATCACGAATACAAAGGGTTTCAAAAAAGAGCCCCATCGTATTGAGGTCGTTGATAAGATCTTTAGGCCCCAGTCCCAATACCGCCGTTCCGATAGACGGGTCTATAAAGTAACGGGTATTTGCAGTACGGATAGCCGTTTTGGAGCGTAGGTTAGGATTCCAGGCTTCGGAATCCTCTATGACAAAAATCTTGCGCAAGGCTTCCAGATAGCTACCTGCTGTCTTCACGCTAATTTCATTTTCATCATTTGTCATCATATCAGCCACTATCGTTCCGATGGTTGCTTGCGAACCTTGATTCCGGGCGTATGAACGCAATAGCAATCTTGTAGTCGTTGCGTTACGATTTACTCCATCTACCCGCGAAACATCTTTCTTAATAACAGCATCCACATAGTCGAATGCTTGTTCCAAAGCTGCTTCGCCTTGTAATCCACAAGCAAAAGGCCAACCGCCACGGCAAATCAGATATGCCAGATCATCTATCTTCAGTTTGTTAATGGCAACTATCTTTTCTGGTGTTTCAAATAAATGTGCCAAACTCACCTTTCCATTTGATTCGCAAGACTCATAGAGACTCATTGGTCTCATCGTTAGCCAACTGAACCGTCCTGTTCCAGAATGGTGCATATCTTTTTCATCTGCAGGAACAGCAGAGCCTGTCAAGACAAACTGTCCCACATCATGCTGATGGTCAACCTCAAATCTGATGGCATCCCAAAGTTTGGGTGCCAACTGCCATTCATCAATAAGTCTTGGCGTATCACCCTCCAGCAAGACAGAAGCATCAATCTCTGCCATCTGTAGATTTGTTTCCAATGAGGCAGGATTATCCATATACAGTATACTATTAGCCTGCTGTTCGGCGGTGGTAGTTTTCCCACACCATTTTGGACCTTCTATCAAGATAGCCCCCTTGCTTGCCAGTTTCTTTGCCAGCATTTGGTCTGCGATTCTATATTTGTATTCCATATTTTCAAATATTTGATTACGTGTGCAAAGATACTACTTTTTTTTGATATTTCCTCAGTTGGCTGGATTTTATTTCCTCAGTTGGCCGTATTTCATTTCCTCTGTTGGCCGTATTTTATTTCCTTAATTGGCTGGACTCATTTTAATCAACAGGTTTTGGTTGCCGGAAAGCAGAAGGCGTAACCCCTCTCATCTTCTTGAAAAACTTGGTGAGATGAGCCTGGGATGAAAAGCCGAAGGTATTGGCTATCTCCTGAACCGTATGCGTAGTGGTAGAGAGCTCACGCTCTATCTCCTTCACGATGTATTCATCGATGATTGCCTTCGGGGTTTTGCCGGAGATGCGGCGGGTAACCTGAGCCAGATAACGGCCACTCACATTCAGCTGGTCGGCATAGAAATGAACATCACTGTAAGTGCGGCAGAAGTTATTGACCTGTGAGATAAACTGGTTGTAGAGTTCGGAACTCCTGCCCTGCAGATTACTCTGGCGCACGAGCTCTACATTGATGAAATCCTGCGCCTTCGCCAGTGCCTCCCCCATCTTCTTGCCCTGATTCAGATAAACGGCAAGAGCTGAAGAGAAACGGTTAATGAGACCATGAGAATTGGCATTGTCAAGCCTGTAAACCTGCAGTCCCTGCTTCTCGGCAAGGCTCAGCAGCTTGGAATTCTGCAGAATGATGTCGCTCTCCTTCTTGCGTGCCACGACGACAGAACAGAGCGGCAGCAGGCGATATTTAATCTGGCTCACCACATCTTCCGTCATCAGCGCATCGCCCTGGCTCGACCAGATGGCAGGGGCATAGATGATATGGGCAGGACGGTATCTGGTCAGCGCATCGATGACCACATTCAGCGTTTCCACCCTGCGTATCATACCAATCTTCACAATATCGGGCTGCATATCGTTCATGATAGCCTCTATCTGCCCCGAAACTATCTCGGCAGGAATATCGAAGAACTCCTGAATACCCAGCGTATTCTGCACGGTGATGCTGGTTATCGCCGAAACGGCATAACCTCCCAATTCGAATATCGTCTTGATATCCGCCTGCACACCAGAGCCGCCGGTGCTGTCTGAACCTGTAATCGTTAATATCATATACTTTGAACTTGAATCTCTGAACTTGAAACATTGAACTTGAAAGCCGATGGTAAGTCCGATGGCAAAGATACAAAAAAAACAACGAATATCGCTCTCTGGCATAGAAAAATGCTTTTTTTTCTATATAAAATGACCGAAAACGATATTTTCATATAAAAAAGTTCTGTATTTCAGCTCATTTTATTTATCTTTGCAAGGACAATAAGGATCTAATAAAGCAAATAAATTAAACAACGACATGAAAATAATCTACTTAACGATTGTATTGGTTTTGGCTACATGCTTCACCGCCAAGGCACAGAAGGGGTACAAGAATGTGCTCCGCGAAACCAACATGGCTTTCTACAAAACAGAACAGGCCAAGCAGGTGGGTAACCAGATTCTTGCCTACCAGAGAGTAACCGGCGGATGGCCCAAGAACATCGACATGGTGAAACCGATGAGCCATGAAGAGATGGAGAAAGTTTTGGGCGAGAAGAACCGCCAGGACGACTCCACCACCGACAACGATGCCACCAACATGCAGATGCTCTATCTGGCACGACTCTACCAGGCTACCAAGACACAGAAATACAAGGAAGCCTTCTGCAAAGGCGTGGAATATCTCCTGAGCGGACAGTATGCCAACGGAGGATGGCCACAGTTCTGGCCTAAGATGCGCGACTACCAGATACACATCACCTTCAACGACAATGCCATGGTGAACACCATGAAACTGCTACGCGACGTTTACCAGCAGAAAGCACCATTTAACAAAGGACTTACAGACAAGAACCTCAGAGAGAAAGCCAGAAAGGCTTTTGACAAGGGAGTAGACTGCATCCTGCGCTGCCAGATAAGAGTGAACGGCAAACCTACCGTATGGTGCCAGCAGCACGACCGTGAAACCTTTGCTCCTGCCCCAGCCCGCGCCTTCGAGCTGCCTTCATTCTGCTCATCAGAAAGTGCCAATATCGTTAAACTCCTGCTCGAAATTCCTAACCCTTCAGAAGAGATAAAGGAAGCCGTAAGAGGAGCCATGCAATGGTTTGACAATTATAAACTGACCGGACTCAAGGTAGTAAGAACGGGCGAATACGGCTCACCTTACCGCAACACCACATTGGTAAAAGACCCTGCAGGCACACCCCTGTGGGCAAGATTCTACGACCTGAAGAACTGCGAACCATTCGTCTGCGACCGCGATGGTATTCCACGCAAGAGTATGCAGGAGATAGGAACCGAACGCCGAAACGGATACGGCTGGTATCAGGACTCACCAGCCATGCTCTACCCGCTCTATCAGAAATGGGCTGAGAAATATGACAAAGCCCATCTGCTCAACATCAGCCTCAACACAAAAGGCAAGAACGAAACCGGACAGCTGGACCTCACCCACTTCAGCAAGCCAAGCCTGTCAGACTTCAACGCCATCGTAAAAGCCGGTGAAACGATACAGGCTGCCATAGAGAAAGCTCCAGCCAACAGCGTTACACCTTATATTATATATGTACGCAACGGCAAATATCACGAAAAAGTAATCATCGACAAGCCAAACATCGTACTGGTAGGCGAAAACAGAGACAGCGTCATCATAGAATATGCCGAGACTGCCCAGTCGCAAACCATCAAGCAATACAAAGGCAAAGATGTTCACCAGGGAGTCATCGTGCTGACAGAAGACGCCAACGACTGCGTTATCAGCGGCATCACCGTATACAACAACTACGGCTCTACCGTAGAGAAGACTACCACCCATCAGATGGCAATCTTCGGCAGAGGCACACGCACCATCATCACCAACAGCAATATCTATGCAGATGGCAATGATGCCTTGTCGCTCTGGTGCAAGCAGGATGGAATGTACTATCATGCCGACCTCTTTCTGCGCTGTCCGGGAGTAGACTTCATCTGTCCTCGAGGCACCTGCTACGCTACCCGCTGCAAGTTCCTGGGCGACAGCCGTGCCATCATCTGGCACGACGGCAGAGGAGACATCAACAACAAGTTTGTGATTACGAACTCATCGTTTGATGCATTATCGCCTACCAAGTTGGGCAGATATCATCACGACCACCAGTTCTACCTCATCAACTGCAAGATGTCGAAGAACATACTGGACAGCAACATCAGCTATGCCTATACCGACAAGGTGCTCGACCCATGTCCATGGGGACAGCGAGTATACTATTACGGCTGTGAGCGTGAGGGTGGCAACAGCGGCTGGCTCAGCGACAACCTGAGCACTGCACCCGGTTCACCGGCATTCCATGCCGTTACAGCCAAATGGACCTTCATGGGCAAATGGGATCCGGAGGCAAGACTCAGAAGCCTCTGGCATGTATTGAAATATCAAGTAGAATACTAAGTATAACTAAACAAAAAAATCTTTTATGGATCTACAAATCAAGAAAGGCGCATTAGCCTTATCATTAAGCTTGTGCTGTGTCGGTGCATTCGCACAGAAGACCATCACAGGTACAGTAAAAGATGCAACTGGAGAACCATTAATTGGCGTTACCATCCAAACAGCAAAAGGTGGTGGTACTGTAACCGATTATGACGGAAACTTCAGCCTTAGCAATCTAAAGGTAGGCGAAAAGCTTACGATTTCCTATGTAGGATGCAAGACCAAGATTGTCACCGTAAGCAACAATCCTACGATGAACATCGTTCTGGAGTCATCAGACAAATCGCTCGATGAAGTCGTTGTCATCGGTTACGGTACGATGAAACGCCGCGACCTGACAGGTGCAGTAGCATCAGTAACAGGCGACAAGCTGGCACAGAACCCAGTATCCAATATTGCCGAGGCGCTGCAAGGCCAGCTTCCTGGCGTAACCGTTACTTCTCAGGACGGTCGTCCGGGAGCCAGCATGAGCATCCGTGTACGTGGTGGCGGTTCCATCACCCAGAGCAACGATCCGCTCTTCATTGTCGATGGAGTGCAGGTATCAAGCATTGATGACATCCCAGCCGACAATATAGAAAGCATCGATGTTCTCAAGGATGCAGCCTCTACAGCCATCTACGGTGCCCGCGGTGCCAACGGTGTTATCCTGATTACCACCAAAAATGCCAAAGAGGGAAAGGTAAACGTAAAATACAACATGTATTTCAGAGTAAAGGAAAAGCCGGAAACCTACAAACAGGAGAGCGCCTACGACTACGTGCTGCGCAACTGGAGCTACGCTACAGCCTATAATGCAAAAGACGGGCAGGATATTGCCAAATACTTTGGTGTAGGCAGCGAGAACGGCAACCATCTGGAGGAATACAAATCGATGGGAACCCACAATTATCAGGACGATCTTCTGGGCAGTTCACACTCCTGGAACCACGACTTAAGCATAAGCGGCGGTACAGAGCGTACCAAATATTATGCAACCCTGAACTATATCAACGACAAGGGTTCATTGAACAACACCGGTTTCCGCCGCTGGAACGGTAACGTGAAACTGACACAGGACATCAACAAAAAACTGAAATGGAACCTGGATGCACGCTACAGCGAGATGCAGTTCAAGGGAGCCAAGTTTGAATATGCCACCTGTTCATACAACTTCCGCCCTATCGACACTCCACTCGGAGAAGATGACGGCAGCTTGCTCGGCTTGGGAGATTCACACGTATCGCAGTCTTTCAATCCTGTATCTATTTACGACAACTATACCAGCATCCATACCCGCAACAGAATGCGTGCCAACAACTCATTGATCTGGACACCAATCAAGGGGCTGACAGGAAAGACCGAACTGACCCTGGGCCGCAACTGGAGTGAGCAGAAGACATGGGATGGAGGTTTCGAAGAAGGCTACAGCCATGCCAAGTTGAAGAAGTCTGACGGATATCATGTAAAGTGGACTTCTACCATCAACTACAACGTACAAGGTTTAGGCAAGGACCATAAACTCGACCTGCTCGCCGGTAATGAGGTTTTGGCAAGCAAGAGCAGTTCTACCACCTTCGATGGTTATGGCTATCCGGAAGAATGGGATATGAACACCGCATTCGGTATGCTCGACATGACCAATAAGGACCCAGACCTGAAAATAGATAAGGATACATACGTCAACAACATTGCCATACCAGAGCATTCTTTGTCATGGTTCGGCCGTGCCAACTATTCTTATCAGAGCCGTTACCTGTTTACCGCCACCTTCCGTGCCGACGGCAGTTCCAAGTTTGCACCTAATCATCACTGGGGGTACTTCCCTGCAGCCGCAGCCGCATGGCGTATCTCAGACGAAGCATGGATGAAAGGTACAGAAGACTGGTTGAGCAACCTAAAACTCCGTCTCTCATATGGTACAGCAGGAAATGACAACATCAACTCTTCCCTATGGAAGGATACATGGCAGAAGAGCACCACTACCGTAGATGGAGAAATCGTTGACACCTACGTACCAGGAAGCATGATGGGCAATCCGGACCTGAAATGGGAGACCACTATTTCCCGTAACGCAGGTATTGACTTCGGTTTCTGGAACGGAAAACTCCGCGGTACACTGGACTTCTATTGGAACACCACTAAGAACATCCTGATGATGGTGCCTATCGATACTTCTACAGGTTACACCTATCAGTTCCAGAACGTAGGTAAGACATCCAACAAGGGTGTAGAGCTTGCACTCAGCTACGAGATAGTACGCAACAAGGACTTTAACCTGAGCTTCGGTATGACCTACAACTTCAACCATAACAACATCGACGATCTCTTCGACGGCGTATTGGCAGATACTCATACCAACTGGGGCTCAACCACCCGTCTTCCATACTACGACTACGTAATCCGCAAGGGAAACCCAGTGGGTCTGATCCAGGGCTACAAGTCACAAGGAATCTATACAGTAGATGACTTCAACGTCAGCGCAGATGGCGTATGGACTCTGAAGCCAGGTATTCCAGACAACGTAGACAACATCGGTAACTTTGCCGGTGCCGAGAACTATAAGCGTCCAGAAGACCAGAAGGCATTCCCAGGTATGGCTAAGTTTGCAGATACAGATGGTGATGGAAAGATTACCTCCAGTGATGTAACCATCATCGGCAAGACAAAGCCTCAGCACACCGGCGGTTTCAACTTCTCCGGTCATTACAAGAACCTGGACTTCACCGCCAACTTCACTTATCAGATAGGCGGCAAGGTTTATAATGCCAATGCCCTTCATGACATGATGGGTGGTAAGGACACCTGGTATGGTGCAGCCAAGCTTAATATCGTAAGCGACTGCTGGAAGATGTACAATGTAGACAGCAAGGGCGATCTTTACGCCGTGACAGACCCAACCGAGCTGAAGGCTCTCAATGCCGGCGCCAAGTATGCTCTGCCATTTGCTGAAGTAGGTTTGGTAACATCCGACTTCATAGAAGATGCCTCTTACCTTCGCCTGCAGAATCTCTCCGTAGGCTACACCTTTCCAAAGAGATGGATGAAACCTCTCGGAATCAGTAATCTCCGTGTGTATGCAACAGCAACCAACCTGTTCTGCATCACCGGTTATAGTGGTATCGACCCAGACGTCAACACCAACTTCGATGCTGGCGGCAACGGATTCCCTACCCCTAATTACGATTACCAGGCATATCCAAAGACACGCTCTTGGACATTCGGTGTAAACTTATCATTCTAAAATACAAATAAGGAAACAGATATGAAAAATAAATTTTTATATATCGCTCTATACGCTGCAGGAATGCTGGGTGCTACCTCATGCAGCGACTATTTGGAAACGAAATCACCTTCTACCGTAGATGCAGATTTCGTTTTCTCCAGCACAGCCACAGCCAAGGCAGCACTGGAAGGAGCCAAAGCAGCCATGCATGGTGCCTACAGTTCACACATCTTCGGCGACGGACTCTACTATGCAGCCGACATTGCCGGTTCCGACATCATGCGCCATCCGGAAGGATACGCCAAGCAGCCTGGCCGCCATCCGGCTGAAGCATTCTACCGCAACGGAACCGAGACCGGTGCCTACGCACTTACCTCGTACATGAAAGAAGGAACAGACGGTACATACGGCTACCTCTTCAGCGTAATCGGTAAATGCAACGCCATTACTACAGCTTTCGAACAGAAGGACAACTTCGAGGAGATGATGAGCCAGTCGGAACCTACTGAGCTGAGCCAGCTTTATGGTGAAGCCGTAGCCATCCGCGCAACCTGCTACAGAGAACTCATCAAGTATTTCGGCGACGTTCAGTTCCAGTCAACATTCGGCGTGGCAGCCGGCGGATTGGTAAGCCGCGATTCTATCTATGACGTCTGCATCGAGCAACTCAAGAAGGTAGAGCCTCACATGTACGTTCTGGGCACCTGTCCTACCTATGCCAACAACGTGAAGAACTATTATTCGCGCACCTATGTAGATGGCCTCATTGGCCGCATGGCATTGGAAGCCGGTGGTTACCAGACCCGCCGAAACGACATCAAGCGAGTAGATGGCAAAGGCAATCCTCTCACCTTTGAAACCCTCGGCACAGATAACCAAAACGCCACTTATGGTCGCCGTTCAGACTGGAAGAATCTTTATGCTACAGCCAAGGAGTACTTCAAGAAAGCTATCGACAACGCAGGTACTGCCGTTTTCCACGAAACAGACCCTCGCTCAGAAGACAAGAATGGACGTGTCTACAACAATCCATACCAATACTTCTTCCAGCAGTTACATGATGCTGACGCCACCTATGCAGACGAAAGCATCTACGAGGAGCCATTCACTCAGGGATCGACAGGCAACGACCCACGCCCTTACTCTTTAGGTCGCCCTTCAAATGGTGGTTCAAAGATAGCATATCCTTGCAAGAACTATGGTCAGGGACGCTTCAACCCAGCCTTCTATTATGGTGATTTCGATCCAAAGGACCTTCGCCGAGATGTATCATGCACCGTAACAGGAAGTACCGGAAAGGGCATCGAGGCTCTGATTCCATTCACACCGGGTTCCAAGCAAAGTGCCGGTGGCATCAGCTGCAATAAGTTTGATGAGAACCGACAGACTACGGTCTGGACTCAGGCACAGCGCCGTTCAGGTATCAATGCTCCATACATGCGAATGTCAGAAATGTATCTTGGCTATGCAGAGGCTTGCGCAGCAACAGGCGACAACGCAGAAGCAAAGACCTATCTTACAAAAGTTCGTAACCGTGCCTTCCGCACAGCTGATGAGGCAAACGTAGAAGGATTCATCAACAAAGAAGGTTCATTGCTCAAGGCTATCATTGATGAACGAGGATTTGAGTTTGCCGGCGAAGGCGACCGCCGTTTCACCTTGATACGTACTGGTCTGTTGCCTGAAAAGATCAAGGAGATCAAGGACCTTACCCGCAAGATGATTGACGGTTTGAAGACAAATGGTTCATACACCTTCGAGAATGGTAATACCATCTCTGCCTACATCTATACCAAGAGCGTAGATGCTGCAGGTATGAAAGATGCCAACGGCAATACAATGTATGGTTACCGATTGACAACCCAATGCCCTGAAGGCAAAGAGAATGATCCTGTTCTTTATCCATCCTGGCGCGGCCAGAAGGACAATTGGGATGAGTTGGGCCTCGACTATGGTACCAAGACTCCAAAGACCAATCTTGCCATCAAAGGCTTGTTTGCACCGGTTTCTGACGAAGAAGCTGAAGAACTGACAAAGGATGGTTATAAAAAGGTAAATTGGGGAAAGACGCTAGTAGATAATGATGATGAGTACTACAAGTATCTCTTCTATGATTACGACTACGTATCAGCACCTATCTATCTGTGGCCATTCACACCGAACATCATCGCAACAGGTGGATTCGTAAACGGATACGGATTCTCTAACAAGTAAATAAAAAAGAGGCTCTAACAAGTAAATTAAAAAACAGCGAATTATTTGCATCGGAATGCATCTAATTCGCTGTTTTCTTTTTTATTCTTCTGTGAGATCTTTACAATCCTTGAGTATCTCGGCAGGAACCTCATTGCAACGCTCGTAGCGGCTGATGTCGGTAACATCGTCCTTGGCGGTCCATATCATGGAACCCGATTTCAAGAGACGGGTTACGAGATAACTCTGGTTCCAGTCGCCCTTACCGTTATCATAGCTTCCGC
>ERZ1108170.2141-NODE-2141-length-10768-cov-7.859516_pt1 | contig 10768 bp, 8 predicted proteins | sample MGYA00403705_ERZ1108170 | MGnify/ENA primary metagenome ERZ1108170 (study PRJEB35170, sample SAMEA104062422) | human gut metagenome | biome: human gut; feature: human-associated habitat; material: faeces | place: Denmark | collected 2012-06-15 ... | reverse complement strand
GATGACGGCGAAGATGCCCAGCATGCCCAGGCCCATGTAGCGCAGGTTTTGCGTGAACGCATGAAAATTGATCTGCATGGCAATGCCTCCTTTAATGCAGGAAGAAGTTGAGGATCAGTCCGCCGGCGATGACCGAGGCGATCTGGCCGGATACGTTGACGCCGATGGAGTGCATCAGCAGGAAATTGGAGGGATCCTCCTTGAGCCCCATCTTGTGCACAATGCGGCCCGACATGGGGAAGGCCGAGATGCCCGCCGCGCCGATCATGGGGTTGATCTTTTCCTTGAGAAAGAGGTTAAGGAACTTGGCAAACAGCACGCCGCCGGCGGTATCCATGATGAACGCCACCAGACCCAGGCCCAGGATCAGCAGGGTATCGGGGCGCAGGAACTGCTCGGCCTTCATCTGGCAGGCGATGGTGATGCCCAGCAGGATGGTGATCAGGTTGGCCAGCACATGCTGGGCGGTGTCGGACAGGGAGTCAAGCACGCCGCACTCGCGGATGAGGTTGCCAAACATCAGGAAGCCCACCAGCGCCACGCTGGCCGGAGCCACCATGCCCGCGATGATGGTCACAACGATCGGGAACAGGATCTTGGTCAGCTGGGAGACGCTGCCCTTCTCGTAGGACATCCGAATGCGGCGCTCTTTCCGGGTGGTCAGCAGCTTGATGACCGGCGGCTGCACGATGGGCACCAGCGCCATGTAGCTGTAGGCAGCCACCATGATGGCACCGAGGTACTGGGAGTTGAGGGTGTTGGCCACGAAAATGGCGGTGGGGCCGTCGGCTGCACCGATCACGGCGATGGACGCGGCATCCTTCAGGTCAAAGAAGAAGCCCGCCAGGAACAGCGTGAAAAAGATGCCGAACTGTGCTGCCGCACCAAAGAGCATGAGCCACGGCTTTTCCAGCAGGGGGCCAAAGTCGATCATGGCGCCGATGCCGATGAAGAGCAGCAGCGGGAACAGCTCGTTGGACATACCCGCCTCAAACAGGGCCGAAATGGGGCCGACGGTCTCCCCCTGGGTGATGGCACCCGACAGGGGCAGGTTGACCAGAATGGCACCAAAGCCCATGGGCAGCAGCAGGCTCGGCTCCATCTTTTTTGCGATGGCAAGGTAGATGAGCAGCGCACCGATGCCCCACATCACCACCATCTGCCAGGTCAGATTCCCGAAATTGGAAAAGAGCCCGGCGAACGTGTTCAGAAAGTTCATAGTTTTACCTCCTCGTGTTCCGGTGCCAAAGGCAAGAAAAAAGAGACTCCTGCCACAGCACCCTGTCTGTGACAAAAGTCTCAAGCGAACACATGACATCGGGCATTTCTGCCGTGATGACGCTGCCATGCAGCACCCCGCAGACCCTGCGGAGCGCCCTTTACTCCCTTTTATCGGGTCTTATTAAATCAGGCTGCGTCCCCACTGTCAAGAGGTTTTCCGGATTCTTTGCCAAATTTTGCTTCAGCGCTCGAACGTCGTGCTCAGGGTCGTGGCCCAGTGCTGGCCGGGGGCGAGGCAGGCGGCGGCAGCGCGTTCGGTCCAGGCCTGCGGATCGTTCTCGGCGCCGGGCAGGGACTGCCACGGCTCGATGCAGACGAAGCGGACCGGCTTTGCCGGGGCCGACCAGATGAGGGAATACGGGTAGCCCTCGACGTTGCAGACGATGTGGCGGCCGGTGTCCTTTTCGTAGATGCCCAGCGTCCTGGTGCGCAGGCCCGCCATGCAGAAGCTGTCGTTGGCGAAGAGGTCGTCCGTGAGCGGGATGGCGGAGACGTTCTTCCACCGGTAACCGCACCTGCCGGTCAGCAGGCCGTTGGGGTAAGCATCCAAAATCATCGGGCTTTCGGGCTGGTCGAAGCGGAACTCATAATCGGTGGTGGTGTGGTCGGCATCAAAGGGGATGCGGAAGGCCGGGTGGTAGCCGATGCCGAAGCGCAGCTCCTCTGCGGCGGTTTCGGGGTTCGCGACCGTCAGGGTGTGGTGGACGGTCTTCCCCTCCAGCCGGAAAGTGCTGGTGAGGACAAAATCGAAGGGGAAGCGCTCGGCCTTGATCGCATCGTCCGAGCGCAGTTCCAGCTCGATGGTGTCGCCCTCGGCGCGGAGCAGGGTGTGCTCCAGATCCCGCGCAAAGCCGTGCTGGCCGCCCTTATAGGTCTTGCCGTCATGGGTGAAGGTGCCGCCGGGCAGTTTGCCCGTCCAGGGGAAGAGGATGGGCGCATGACGCTTCCAGACCGCCGGGTCGGCCTGCCAGAGCAGCTCTTCGCCCGCTGCATTCTTCAGGCTGACGGCCTCCGCGCCAAGGGTGTCCACGGTCAGCGTCAGAAATTCGTTGTGGATGGTTGCCTGCATGATTCGTTCTCCTTTTTCATTGTTATCGGTTGACGATGTGCTCGCCGTTTCCGTCCAGGAAGGTGCGCAGGTTCCGGGTGGTGATGTCCATCAGGTTCTGCAGCGCTTCCTTTGTCGTCCATGCAATGTGCGGGGTGAGGAGGGCGTGGGGTTCCTTCCGGAGCGGGCTGTCCGCCGGGAGGGGTTCGGTGGCAAAGGCGTCGGCCCCGTAAAAGCCCAGCTGCCCGCTGCGGAGCGCCGCCGTGACCGCTGCTTCGTCCACAAGGGCACCGCGCGCGGTGTTCAGCAGGATGGCACCGGGCTTCATCTGCGCCAGTGCCTCCGCACCAATGAGCCCCCGCGTCTGGGGCGTGGCCGGGCAGTGAAGGCTGAGGACGTCGCTCTCCTTTAGCAGGTCGGCAAACGCTACGAATTCCACACCGTCGGCGGCATATTCCGGCCGGACGGTCCGGGTGCAGACGAGTACCCGCATCCCGAATGCTCTGGCGATGCGGGCCGTCTGCCGCCCGATGCTGCCGTAGCCATAGATGCCGAAGGTCTTGCCGTACAGCTCCATCTGGGGCAGCAGGCCGTAGCCTGCCGGGATATCCAGCTGCCACAGACCATCCTTGACGGCGCGGTCATACCGCTCGGCACACTGGACGATGGCCAGCAGCAGGCTGAAGGTCATCTGCGCCACGCTGTAGGTCGAGTAGCCGGGCACATTTGCCACAGCCACGCCATGGCGGCGGCAGGCGTCCAGATCCAGATTGTCGGTGCCGGTGGCAATGATGCCCACGAACTTCAGGTTCGGGCACTGGGCCAGGATGGCTTCATCCATCCGGCATTTGTTGAGGAAAACGACCTCGGCATCCCCGATGCGGGGCGCGATCTCCTCGTAGGCCGTGCGGACGTAGCTGGTGGTATCCGGGATGAGGGCCTTGACCCCCGACCAGTCGAGGTCGCCCTCGTGCATGACATAGCGTTCCAGAATGACGGCTTTCATCGCTTCTCCTCCAATTCCACGTCCTCGCGGAGCACCTGCCCGATGGGCTGGGCGATGCACAGGTCTGCGCTTTCGTCCGCCGGGGTGGGCTGCATGTTGATGACGACGAGATGCCTGCCCCGGAAATACCGCAGCAGCCCCGCCGCCGGGTAGACCACCAGACTGGTGCCGCCCACGATGAGGGTATCGGCCCGGCGGATGGCCTGCACGGCCCCGGAGACGACCTCGTCGTCCAGCCCTTCTTCGTATAGCACCACGTCCGGCTTGACGATGCCGCCGCAGTCCGGGCAGCGGGGCACACCGGTGCTGTTGGCGATGAAGTCGATGTCGTAGAACTTGCCGCATCCGGTGCAGTAGTTGCGCAGGGTGCTGCCGTGCAGCTCATAGACCGTTTTGGACCCCGCCGCCTGGTGCAGGCCGTCGATGTTCTGGGTGACGACCGCTTTCAGCCTGCCCTCGCGTTCGAGTTTGGCCAGCCGCAGATGGGCTGCATTGGGCCTTGCCCCTTTCACGATGAGCTTATCGCGGTAAAAACGGTAAAATTCCTCTGGATTTTGTTCCCAGAAGGTGTGGCTCAGGATGGTTTCGGGCGGGTAATCGTATTTCTGATGATACAGCCCGTCCACGCTCCGGAAGTCCGGGATGCCGCTCTCCGTGGAGACACCCGCACCGCCGAAGAAGACGATGCTGTCGCTCTCTTGGATGATCTTTTCCAGCGCAGGAACCATAACAAAAAACGCCCCTTTCCAGCAGATTTGGTTACACGTCCAGTATAACACAAATCCGGCGGAAAGGAAGCGTTTCTTTTGGTTCTCTGGTTCAGCGGCCGTTCTCGGCAAACAGGGTGCCGAGGGCCGCAAAGAGGTCGTGCGGGAGCATCCCGGCTTCACCGTGCACGGCGGCGGCGCGGTCGGCAGCGGCCCCGTGGAGGTAGACCGCGCAGACGGCAGCCTCAAAGGCAGGCAGCCCGCAGGCCAGCAGGGCGCTGGTCATACCGGCCAGCACATCGCCGCTGCCCCCGCGCGACAGGCCAGGGTTGCCGGTGGGGTTCACCCGGCACCGGCCATCCGGGGCCGCGATGACCGTCTGCGCCCCCTTGAGCACGACCACGGCGTTCCATGCTCTGGCAAACCGCAGGGCGGTGCCCTCCCGGTCGGCGTGGATGGCCGCAGCGGACAGCCCGGTCAGCCGGGCCATCTCGCCGGGGTGGGGCGTTAAAATCAATTCACCCATCGGATGAAGTGTTTTTCCAGCTTGCAGCAGGTCGGCGGCGGCGTTCAGGCCGTCGGCGTCCAGTACGGCACTGCCCGCAAAACCGGGCAGGAGCGTTTGCACCAGCGTCCGGGTCTCGGCGGCGCGGGCCGCGCTCTGGGCCGTGTAGCCCAGCCCCGGCCCCAGCAGAAGGACGGTCGCCTTCTGGCGCTGGATGCGGGGGATGCTCTCCGGCGCGATGCCCCCTTCGGCCCCGGCCTCGCAGGGGCAGAGGCAGCACTCCGGCAGGCGGGCAGACACCGCCGCCAGCACCGGTTCCACGCTGGCCAGCGTGACGATGCCCGCACCGGTGCGCAGAGCGCCCTCCACCGCCAGCGCTGCCGCGCCCCGGTAGCTGGCGCTGCCTGCCACGGCCAGCACAGCCCCGAAGGTGCCCTTGTGGCTGTCCCGCGGGCGGGGGCGAAGACACGTCCAAACATACGCGGCGTCTGTTTTCATAAGGTTTACACCTCTCCCTGCAAATAGTTCCGGATCTCCTTCTCGACCTCCTGCACTTCCTGATGGAACATGCGGGCCGAGACGCGAAGGGCACCGTGGCCCAGAATGATGATCTGTTCCATGCCGTCGGAGGTGGCCACGCGGACCCGCCGCCCCTTGCCGATCTCGTGGGTAACATGCTCGATGAACATATCCGCCGTCTCGGCCTCCTTGGTGTAGACGACGTGGATGTTGTGATATTGCTCGATGACGCCGGGGCTGCCCGGCACACGGTAGGCATCGAACACGAGGATGAGTACACACTTTTTGAACCCCTGATAGTTGCACAGGATGTCCATCAGCTTCTTGCGGGCGGCATCAAGGCTCTGTTTGGAGAGCTCGTTCAGCTCATCCCACGCAAAGATGATGTTGTAGCCATCCACCAGCAGGTATTCGGGCGCAATCTCCCACTGCTCGGCGTCAAAATCCGGGCGCTCGGTCTTCCGGGTCGGGCGGAATGCGGCCAGCGGGTCCCGCTTGATGGGGCCATAGGTCTGCTCAAAGATCTTCAGCAGCTCGGCGTCCTCTTCCAGCGTGGCGCGGTAGGCGGCCATCCGGCGGGGCCGGGCAGCGACCTCTTCCGCCGGGCGGGCGGTCTTGCCCCAGCCGCTGTCCACGTGCATGTGGCTGCGCACCTGTTCCCAGGGCACCACGAACCCGGCCCCATGGGAGCAGAAGACCGAATCCGCCGGGTTGTCGAGGTCATGTTCCGGCTCGTAGCCAATGGCCGCCAGCACCTCGTCGGTGTTGTGGCAAGGGCGGTAGCCGTCCAGCGTCAGACTTAGGTGTCCACGGCCCCGCGTGTAGCCCACCACATCCATCGGGTAGCTGCGCATCGTGGAGGCCGGGGCTGTGCCGGTCAGGGTGGCCGTTTGACCATCTGGGGCCGTCTGAGGCGGGTCGAAGCTGCCGCCCATCTGCTGGATGTCGTTCATCGCACGGCCCACATTCTCGGCCGGAAGTTCCAACCGGAAGGCGTACCACGGCTCCAGCAGCTGCGCTTTGTGGATCTGCGCGGCCATCATCAGACCCTGCCGCACCGCGCGGTAGGTCGCCTGCCGGAAGTCGCCGCCCTCGGTATGCTTCAGGTGGGCACGGCCCGCGATGAGGGTGATCTTCACATCGGTCAGCGGGGCACCGGCCAGCACACCAAGGTGCTGTTTTTCTTCGAGATGGGTCAGCACCAGACGCTGCCAGTTCTTATCCAGCACCTCTTCGCGGCAGTCGGCCGCAAACTGCATCCCGCTGCCGCGGGGCAGAGGTTCCAGCTTGAGGTGGACTTCGGCATAGTGGCGGAGCGGCTCATAGTGGCCCACGCCCTCGATGGCCTCGGTGATCGTCTCCTTATATAAAATGCCGCCGGGGCCGAAGCACACCTCCAGCCCATAGCGCTCTGCCAGCAGGCTCCGGAGCACCTCCAGCTGGATCTCGCCCATGAGCTGGACGTGGATCTCGCCCAGCGTCTCGTTCCAGACGACGTGGAGCTGGGGTTCCTCTTCTTCCAGCCGGTGGAGCTTGCCGAGGGCTGCGTGGACGTCGGCCCCCTCCGGCAGAAGCACCTGATAGCTCAGCACCGGCTCCAGGACCGGCAGGTCGCCGTCCCGCTCTGCGCCCAGACCCTCGCCGGGGCGGGCTTTGGTCAGGCCGGTGACGGCGCAGACCTGCCCCGGCCCGATGCGCTCGGCCAGCGTATACCTGGCACCGGAGTAAAGGCGGAGCTGGTTGGCCTTTTCGGCCCAGGGCTCCCCGTCCACTTCGCCGGTGAGCTGGGCCTTGACCTTCAGTTCGCCGCCGGTCACGCGCAGCCAGGTCAGCCGGGCCCCCTGCTCATCCTGCGAGATCTTGAACACCCGTGCGCCGAAAGCTTCCAGTGCGGGAGCCGGGCGGGTGAAGCGGTCCAGCCCGGCCAGAAGTTCGTCCACACCCTCCAGCCTGAGCGCTGCGCCGAACCAGCACGGGAAGACATGCCGCCGGGCGATGGCCGGGAGAATGTCGGCATCGGTCAGCTCCCCTTTGTCGAGGACAGTTTCCATCAGCCGCTCGTCGCAGAGGGCCAGCGCTTCGTCGCGGGCGGACGCATCGGCCCCGAAATCCACAAAGCCGTCCCCCAGCCGATGGTTGAGCTGTTCCAGCAGCGCCTCCCGGCCGGGGCCGGGCAGGTCCATCTTATTGAGGAAAACGAAGGTCGGGATGTGATACCGCCGCAGCAGACGCCAGAGCGTTTCGGTGTGGCTCTGGACGCCATCAGTGCCGCTGATGACCAGCACCGCATAATCGAGCACCTGCAGGGTGCGCTCGGTCTCGGTGGAAAAGTCCACATGGCCGGGGGTATCCAGCAGGGTGAAGTCGGTGTTTCCTGCCGTCAGCAGGGCCTGTTTGGAAAAGATGGTGATGCCGCGCGCCTTTTCCAGCGCGTCGGTGTCGAGAAAGGCGTCCTTATGGTCCACGCGGCCCAGCTTCCGGATGGCACCGGCGCGGTAGAGCATGGCTTCGGAAAGGGTGGTCTTGCCGGAGTCCACATGGGCGAGGATGCCCACCACCAGCTGCTTGTGCGGTTTCTCCATGGTCTGCACCCTTCCTTATAAAAAGCTGATGCAGAGTGCCACCACCACCAGCGGCACCCCCAGCACCAGATTGGAGAGCATACTGCAATAGGTGCGCTCTTCCGGCTCCAGCTCCTCAAAGGAGACGATCTTCTCGTCGGCATAGTCCATGATGGAGCGGGTGGCGTGGAACTTTTTCTGCGGCTTGATCCCCTTGAACTCTTCGAGCAGATGGTGGATGGTCAGGCCGTCCAGCCGCATATAGTCCACCCACGCCCAGATGAGCAGCACCACGCCGCACAGAAAGCCCGGTGCCTCCCACATGGAGAAGGTGCCGTCGCTGACATACCGCTCCCACAGCAGCATCAGCACAGCCACGATGGAAGTGCGGGTCACAGTTTTATATAAGATGGGATGAAGCATATAGCCTTTGTACATCGCGCGTAGTTTTTTCATGGTTTGCTCCTTATTCCGATACAGATACATTTTATTGTAGCATGTTTTTATGAAAAAAGATAGCAGAATCGTCCGTGGTGAAAAAACAGTCCACTTTTTTCTTTGGAAGCCTGCCGCTTTCCGCAGCCACCCGGCACTTTGGATTCTTTTGCATTTTTTCGCTGCTGCTTTTCATGCAAAAGTGGCTGTCACCCTTTTGTTTCCAATTCATTGCTTTAATCCATTGACTTCTTTTCAATACAGTGCTAAAATATCCGAAGTGCGACTTTTGCCCTTCCTGTGCATTTTTTCGTGGAGGACAGGCCACACTCGTTCAGGAATAGGAAAAAACGGCGCAGGCAGACCGCCTGTGCCAGAGATCTGGGAGGATCCATCCATGAGTATCAATTTTGAGTCTCACAAGCTCGACCGCCGCAGCTTCCTCAAGGGCGCAGGCATGGTCGGCGCAGCCAGCCTGCTGGCCGCATGCGGCGGCAAGTCCGACAACGGCAGCAGCGCTGCTTCCACCAGCGGTGCCGCAGCCCCCAACACCACCGGTGCCACCCCGCTGAAGGAGTTCATCTCTTTTGAGAGCGGCAACCGCGAGCTGGAGAGCTGGAACATGCTGTACACCCAGCAGGCTTCCGACGCCAACGTCATCACCAACCTGTGGGACGGCCTGCTGAGCTTCGACTGCTACGGCAAGGTCGTGCCCGCCATCGCTTCCAGCTGGGAGCACAACGACGATTCCACCGTCTGGACCTTCCACCTGCGCGATGACGTCGATTGGGTCGATGCCAACGGCGAGGTGAAGGACCACCTGACCAGCAAGGACTTCCTGGTCGGCTTCGAGTGGGTCATGAACTCCTATAAGAATGAGGCCAACAACACCTCCATGCCCAACGATACCGTCGTGGGCGCTGCCGATTACTACGAGCAGACCAAGGCAGCCGGCGACGCTGCTGCCGACATGACCTATGAGGACATGCTGGCTGCCGGTGTCGGCATCGAGGCTCCCGATGACTACACTCTGGTCTTCACCTGCAAGGATCCCTGCCCGTACTTCGACACCGTGGCGGCTTACAACAGCTTCTACCCCGTCGCTCCCGCCCTGCTCGACGAGCTGGGCATCGAGGGCTTCCGCGGCTGCGACAACACCACCATGTGGTACAATGGCCCGTACGTCGTCGAGGAGTATATCCAGGGCAACACCAAGAGCTATATCCCCAACCCCAGCTACTACGATGCAGCCAACGTCAGCCGCTTTGAGCGCCTGACCATCACCATGATCTCCGATGGCTCCATCAGCCTGCAGCTGTACGAGAACCGTGAGCTGGACGAGGTCGATCTGGGCGAGAGCAGCATCGCCACCATCCAGGCCGATCCTTCCAACGTGTTCAACCAGCAGCTGTGCGAGAAGCGCCCCAAGAAGTTCAGCTACTGCTTCATCTTCAACTACGACAAGCGCAAGGCCGACGGCACCGCCGATGAGAACTGGAACAAGGCCATCGCCAACAAGGCATTCCGCCAGTGCTTCTCCAAGGGTCTGGAGCTGTCCAAGTTCTACGCTCGCTACAACCCCATCAACCCGCTGAAGTGCGAGAACGACTTCTTTACCATGAGCGGCCTGTGCTACACCACCGACGGCACCGATTACACCAGCCTGGTCGCTAAGGAGCTGGGTCTGGACGGCGAGAAGTATGATGGCAAGACCATGAAGCGTCTGCGCGCCAACAACGGTGACATCACCGACCTGAAAAAGCAGGCCATGGACGAGCTGAGCGCCATCGGCGTCACCTTCCCGGTGCACTGCTCTTACTATATCCTGGCCGGTTCCACCACCGCTCTGGACAGCGCGACCGTCCTGAAGCAGTGCTTCACCGACAGCTTCGGCGATGACTTCATCGTGCTGGACATCGAGACCTTCGTCTCCTCCACCATGAAGGAGGTCGTGGCACCCAAGCTGCAGAGCTTCGTCCACATGGGCTGGGGCGCTGACTTCGGCGATCCCATCAACTTCCTGACCCAGATCATCGTCCACGACGACAACGCTTACTACAGCTGCAACATGACCAACATCGCAGGGATTGTGAACAATGGCCCCGCCAGCTACCAGAAGGATCTGGTTGCCGCCTACGAGAAGTTCACCGATCTGGTGAACGAGGGCCGTGCCATCGTTGACGACACCGATGCACGCTACGCCGCATTTGCCAAGGCCGAGGCTTACTTCCTGGACGAGAACCTGATCTTCCCCACCGTCTACGATATCACCTGGTGCCTGACTCACGTCAACGAGTACAGCAAGATCAACGCTATGTATGGTCCCTGCAACTACAAGGCTGTGAACTGGGAGACCAGCGAGGAGGCCTACACCACCGAACAGTACGATGCGTTTGCCGCCGCATTCGACGCAGCCACGCAGGCCTGATCGCGTGAACCAGTAGCCAATCGCAAAAAGCAGAACCGGACGTTTTTGAAGCGTCCGGTTCTTTTTTTGCTCCCTGACAGCACAAAACCCCGCCGCGCGGGAAAGCTCCCAGCGCGGCGGGGTCATTGTGTTAAAATACAGGAAAGCGGTTCAGCTTACTGCTGGCTTTCATACTCCTTGCGGTAGCCTTCCAGCTCACGCTGGTTGCCATACACGAAGTGGCCGTTTGCGATCTCTTCCCAGACCGGCTTATCCACGCTGTAATCGTGGATCGAGGG
>ERZ1108170.2135-NODE-2135-length-10792-cov-5.767253_pt1 | contig 10792 bp, 7 predicted proteins | sample MGYA00403705_ERZ1108170 | MGnify/ENA primary metagenome ERZ1108170 (study PRJEB35170, sample SAMEA104062422) | human gut metagenome | biome: human gut; feature: human-associated habitat; material: faeces | place: Denmark | collected 2012-06-15 ... | reverse complement strand
GGCAAGATGCCATACCCTCCTAAGGAGAAATCCGTGGGAGGACATCTCAGCAGGAGGTTCTGTGAATTCGGCGTATTCCGTGGGAGAATATCCCATAGCAGGTGGCGTGGGTATGGCAAGATGCCATACCCTCCTAAGGAGAAATCCGTGGGAGGACATCTCAGTAGGAGGTTCTGTGAATTCGGCGTATTCCGTGGGAGAATATCCCATAGCAGGCGGCGTGGGTATGGCAAGATGCCATACCCTCCTAAGGAGGAATCTGCGGGAGGACACCTAATAAAACTTTGAAGAGAATATGATAATATTAGTGATTTCGATAATTGTGCTCGGCATCATCGCCGCACTGATCGCCAAGCTGAGCAAGCACGACGGCGAGGAGAAGATAACCGTGGTGGAGACATGCGCCACATGCAACGGCACTAACGACAAGTGCGAGCAGGACTGCATGATGGAAGCCGCCACGAAGGACATCGTCTACTACGACGACGAGGAGCTCGACGCGTTCAGCGGACGACCGTCAGACAGCTACACCGACGAGGAGGTGGAGCAGTTCAGCGAGGTGCTCTACACCATGCGCCACGAGGAGATAGCCGACTGGTGCCGCAGTCTGACACTGCGTGGTATCAACCTGCCCGACCAGATAAAGGACGAAACATTCATGCTCAGGGAGGGTTAAGGCAATAAAACGCCACAAACAGAGTTATTTATACGTGAAACTATTTAAGACAAGACATATTATCCCCATCCTTCTCGCAACCCTATTGGCAGTTGCGACAGGATGCTCTACGCAGAAAAACACTGCGCGCACACGCTGGTGGCACTCGTTCAAGGCGCGTTATAACACCTATTATAACGGTTCGTTGGCGTATATCGATGCTTCATTAGAGAAGGAGGAAGGCAACAAGGACAACTTCACCGAGCTTATTCCGCTCTACACCGTGAGCAACAAGAACAGCCGAGAGATTGGCAAGTCGAACTACGACCGCGCCATCGAGAAGTGTCAGAAGACCATCAAGCTGCACAGCATAAAACGCCGACCGCAGTGGACGAAGCAGCGCAAGAAGACGGCGAAGGACTTGGAGTGGCTCTCGCGCCGCGAGTACAACCCGTTCCTTTGGAAGGCGTGGTTGCTCATGGGACGCTCGCAGTTTTACAAGGGAGCGTTCGACGAGGCAGCTGCCACGTTCAACTACATGAGCCGACTCTATCAGACGCAGCCAGCCATCTACGCCAAGTCGAGAGCGTGGCTCGCCAAGTGCTACATCGAGGAGGGTTGGCTCTACGATGCCGAGGACGTGATACGCAATATGCAGCGCGACTCCATCCACTGGTCGGCACGCAAGGAGTGGGACTACACCTACGCCGACTACTACATACACACGGGCGAATACGAGAAAGCTATACCCCACCTGCGCAACGTGATAAAGCACGAGATGCGACGCAAGCAGCGCGCACGCGAGTGGTTCCTCATGGGACAGATGCAGGCAGCGTTGGGCAACAACGTGGAGGCGATGAAGGCGTTCAAGCACGTGACGAAGCTCAACCCACCCTACGAGCTGGAGTTCAACGCACGCATCAGCATGACGGAGGTGATGTCCGTAGGACAATCGAAGAAGATGATTGGTCGCCTGAAGCGTATGGCACGCTCGGACAAGAACAAGGAATATCTCGACCAGGTGTACTACGCCATCGGCAACATATACCTCGCACAGAGCGACACCGCACAAGCCATCAACGCCTACGAGCGCGGAGCGGCTAAAGCCACGCGCTCGGGCATAGAGAAGGGCGTGCTGCTGCTGAAGCTCGGCGACATCTACTGGGACAAGGAGCGCTACAACGACGCGCAACGCTGCTACGGTCAAGCCATCGGTATGCTCGACAAGGAGCGCAAGGACTACGAGGAGCTGTCGAACCGCTCGAAGATTCTGGATGACCTCGTGCCATACACCGACGCTATACACCTGCAGGACTCACTGCAGTCGCTCGCCAAGATGAGCGAGAGCGACCGCAACGCTGCCATCGACCGCACCATCGAGGCACTGAAGAAGAAGGAAAAGGAGGAACGCCGACTGCAGGCAGAGCAGGACGCGCAGAACCAGATGAACGGCGGCAACGACATGGCGCAGAACAACCAGTTCGGCAACAACACGACGATGCCGAACCAGCAAAACCAGCAGAACCAGCGCAACGCGCAGTGGTACTTCTACAACCAGATGGCGGTGAGCCAGGGTAAGGCAGCGTTCCAGAAGCAATGGGGCAAACGCGAGAATGTGGACGACTGGCAGCGCGTGAACAAGACAGTGGTGGCGTTCCAGACTGACGAGCCGGAACTCACCGAGGAGCAGCAGGACTCCATAGCGCAGGCGGAAGCAATAGCCGACTCGCTCGCACTCATCGCTGACAGCGCACAGAACGACCCACACAAACGCGAGTACTACATGGCGCAGATACCGTTCACGGAGGAGCAGGTGGCGGAGAGTAACGGCATCATCGCCGAAGGACTCTACAACTCGGGCGTCATCTTCAAGGACAAGCTCGACAACCTACCGCGAAGCGAGAAGCAGTTCATGCGACTCATCGGCGGCGACTATCCCAACTTTGAGAAGAAGGCGGAGGCTTACTATCACCTCTACCTATTATATATGCGCAAGGGCGACCGACAGACCGCCGATTCGTACGTGGCACGACTCAAGCAGGAGTACCCCGAGAGCGAGTGGACAACACTGCTCACCGACCCCAACTTCGTGGAGAACGCGCGCCTCGGCGTGCACCTCGAAGACTCGCTGTACGCTGCTACCTACGATGCGTTCAAGGCGGCGCGCTACAAGGAGGTGCGCGGCAATGTCAGCGTGTCCGAGCAGCGGTTCCCGTTGGGTGCCAACCGCGACAAGTTCCTCTTCATCGGTGGTCTGGGCAAGCTGAACGACGGCGACTACGAGGGCTGCATCGACGACCTGAACACGGTGGTGAAGAAGTATCCGCAAAGCCCTATAGCCGTAATGGCAGGCATGATAGTGAAGGGCGTGAACGAGGGTAGACAGCTGCAAGGCGGCAAGTTCGACCTCGAGAACATCTGGGAGCGACGCTCGCAGGTGCTCAACGAAAGCGACTCGACGGCGGTGCGCGAGTTCTCTAACGACCGCAACGCTGCGTTCATATACATGATTGCGTACCAACCCGACTCAATAGATGCCAACCGTATGCTCTTCGAGCTGGCTCGCTACAACTTCACATCGTTCATGGTGCGCAACTTCGACATAGAGGTGGAGCAGGCGGACGGACTGAACCGTATGCTCGTGAAGGGTTTCCGCAACTACGACGAGGCACTGCAGTACGCACGCCAGCTACAGAAACAGAAGCAGCTGATGAAGCTCGTGGGCAAGAGTAGACAGATAGTAATCAGCGACGTGAACCTGCCGCTGCTCGGCAAGCAGTTCAGCTACGCCGACTACGCCGAATTCTACGAGAAGAACTTCGCTCCGCTTAAGATAGCAACGGAGGATCTGCTCGACATTCCGGAAGAACCAGTCGTTGAACCAGACGAACAGAAGACGACGAAGCAGCACGACGACTTCGAGGAGGAGCCTGCGAACAACCAGAACACTACGAACACATTCTTCGACGAAGAGCCTCAACCTGCGGAAGAGCCGTCGACTGAGGGTGGCGTGGTGAACATCGAGGAGGAACAACCTCAGGAGCCTGCCACCGAAACTGTGGTTAAGGAAGAACCGAAACCGGAGATCAAGGAAGAGTCTGCAACGACTGTCGTTGAAGAACCGAAGCCGGAGGTCGAGGAGGAGTCTGCAACGACTGTCGTAGAGGAACCGAAGCCGGAGGTCAAGGAGGAGTCTGCAACGACTGTTGTAGAGGAACCGAAGCCGGAGGTTAAGGAAGAGCCCAAGCCGATAGTAAAGGAAGAACCCAAGCAGTTGGAGGACGACTTCTACTTCGGCGAAGACCCTCAGCCCAAGCAAGGCACGCCGAGCAAGAAGCAGAACAACAAGCAGACGGAGAGCTACGACGACGATGAGTATTACGACCTCGACGGTTTTTAACAAAAAAAGAAAGAGCATTATGAGCAACGGATATTTACTGTGGGTAGACGACGAGATTGAACTCTTGCGCGCCCACATCATCTTCCTTCAGAGCAAAGGATACGAGGTGGTGACCGTGAGCAACGGAACAGACGCCATCGAAGAGTGCAAGCAGCACAAGTTCGACCTGGTGCTGCTCGACGAGATGATGCCCGGCATCAGTGGACTCGAAACGCTGCAACAGATAAAGGAGTTGTCGCCTGCCACACCCGTAGTGATGGTGACAAAGAGCGAGGAGGAGAACATCATGGATCAGGCTATCGGCTCGAAGATTGCCGACTATCTGATAAAGCCTGTGAACCCCAACCAGATTCTGCTCACGCTGAAGAAGAACATACATCGCAAGCAGATTGTGTCGGAGGTGACGCAGACGGGCTATCAGCAGAACTTCCAGGACATATCAATGCAGATAATGAACTGCAACACGATAGACGACTGGAAGGATGCGTACCGCCGACTGGTACACTGGGAACTGGAGCTTAGCTCTACGGACAGCAACATGACCGAGATGCTGCAGATGCAGAAGGAGGAAGCAAACAACGGCTTCGCCAAGTTCATAAAGAAGCACTACTTGTCGTGGGTGGCACCGGGCGTAACCGAACGCCCACTGATGAGCCCCGACATCTTCAAGCGCAAGGTGTTCCCTGCAATAAACGGGGGCGAGAAGGTGTTCCTCATCGTCATCGACAACTTCCGCTACGACCAGTGGCGCGTGCTGTCGAAGGAGATTGGAAACATGTTCGACATAGAGGAGGACATGTACACCAGCATCCTGCCGACGGCTACGCAGTACGCACGCAACGCTATCTTCTCGGGCTTAATGCCAGAGCAGATTGAGAAGATGTTCCCCGAGCTGTGGGTGGACGAGGACGAAGACGAGGGCAAGAACCTCAACGAGGAACCGCTCATACGCACGCAGATAGAACGCTACCGCCGCCACGACTCGTTCTCGTATCACAAAGTGAACGACTCGACGGGTGCCGACAAACTGTTGGCACGCCTCAACGAGCTGACGAAGAACGACCTCAACGTCATCGTGGTCAACTTCATCGACATGCTCTCGCACGCAAGAACAGAGTCGAAAATGGTGCGTGAGCTTGCCAACAACGAATCGGCTTACCGCTCGATAACGCTCTCGTGGTTCCGCCATTCGGTCATGGCTGACCTGCTCAGTGCTCTCTCGCAGATCGACTGCAAGATTATCATCACCACCGACCACGGCAGTATCCGTGCGTCGAAGCCGGTGAAGATAATCGGCGACCGCAACACGAACACCAACCTGCGCTACAAGCTGGGCAAGAACCTCAACTGCCAATCGAAGGAAGTGTTCGTCATCAAGAACCCACAGGAGGCGCAGCTGCCCGCACCAAACATCAGTACGTCGTACATGTTCGCCACCGGCAGCACATTCTTCGCCTACCCCAACAACTACAACTACTACGTGTCGTACTACAAGGACACGTTCCAGCACGGCGGCATCTCGCTCGAAGAGATGCTCATACCGCTGATAACGCTAAAGGGAAGGAAATAAAAAAAGCTGCAAGCAGCTTACTGTTATAATAGAAAAACGAAAAAACTATGGAAATAAGAATCAACTCTCTGGCAGACATCAACGAGGCTGCCAAAACATTTGTCGAGAATATGGGCGACGGCAAGGTGTTCGCCTTCTACGGCAAGATGGGCGCAGGCAAGACTACTTTCGTGAAGGCTGTCTGCGAGTGTTTGGGCGTAGACGACGTTATCACTTCGCCCACGTTCGCCATCGTGAACGAATACACATCAGCCACAACCGGCGACGCGATATACCACTTCGACTTCTACCGCATAAAGAAGCTCGAAGAGGTGTACGACATGGGCTACGAGGACTACTTCTACAGCGGTTCGCTGTGCTTCCTCGAGTGGCCGGAGCTGATAGAGGACCTGCTGCCTGAGGACGCAACGAAGGTTACTATCGAAGAGACTGCGGACGGTTCGCGCGTGGTGAAGATCTAAACTATTTGAACGCGACGCGGTAGGTGCAGCCGTTCTTCCAGTTGCTGCAGCCGTAAGCCGTCTTACCTTTTATGATTGTACCCTTGCCGCAAACGGGGCAAGTGGTGCCGATTATGCTGTCGTCTGCCGACGGCTCGCTTGTTGCGGGTTGCGGTGAGGCGGCAGCATTTTGTATTGATGCAGTCGATGACGTTGCAGCAGACTTTGCTGCGGCTTTCTTCGGCGCAGCAGTCTTTTTCTTTTTTGCCTTCTTCAGATCCTCGTCGGTGGTGATGGTGACACGGCGGTTGCTGTTGTCGCGCAGTACGTCGTATACAATCTCCGTCACCTGTTGCTTCAGCTCGTTGATGAAGTCGGCAGCCTCATACTTCTTGTGCTCTATATCGCGGAGCTTCTTCTCCCAGATGCCGGTCAGCTCGCAACTCTTGAGCAGTTCCTCGTGAATGATATCAATCAGTTCGATACCGGTAGCCGTGGCGATGAGGTTCTTGCGCTCGCGACGTATGTAGTGGCGCTTGAAGAGCGTCTCGATGATGCCGGCACGCGAAGACGGTCGTCCGATGCCGTTCTCCTTCAGCGCAGCACGCAGCGTCTCGTCGTCGACGAACTTGCCAGCGGTCTCCATGGCACGCAGCAGCGTAGCCTCGGTGTAGTACTTCGGCGGTGTGGTCCACTTCTCGGTGAGCGTAGGCGTATGCGGTCCGCTCTCGCCCTTTACGAATGTGGGCAGAGTGCGCTCCTCGTCCTGCTTGTCGTCATCGTCTGACGACGGTTGTGGGTTGAGGGGTTGAGGTGTTGAGGTTTGTTGTTGAGCGTAGATGGTGCGCCATCCTGGCTCTAATATCTCCTTTCCGCTCACCTTGAACTCCACATCCTCCACCTTGCCGAGCACGGTGGTGGTAGAGAACTTGCAGTCGGGATAGAACACAGCGATGAAACGGCGTGCAATGAGGTCGTAGACGTTGCGCTCCATGTCGCTGAGTGCAGACGCAGGCACGCCGGTCGGGATGATGGCGTGGTGGTCGGTCACCTTAGATGTGTCGAAGACACGCTTCGACTTGGGCAGTTTCTTGCCGGCAAGCGGCTGTATGTACTGCTCGTAACCGCGCATACCGGTGAGTATGCCGGCACACTTCGGGTAGATGTCGTCGCTCAGGAACTGCGTGTCGACACGCGGATAGGTGGTGAGCTTGCGCTCGTAGAGCGACTGTATGAGGTTGAGCGTTGTCTCGGCACTGTATGAGAACTTGCGGTTGCACTCCACCTGCAGCGAGGTGAGGTCGAAGAGGCGCGGAGGAGCCTCGTTGCCGTTCTTCTTCGACACGCCCGTCACCTCGAACGGCTTGTCGGCGATGGTGGCGAACGCCTGCTCGCCCTCCTCCTTCGTCGTAAACTTGCCCTTGGTGGCAGTGAAGAGTGTGTCGCGATAGATGGTGGAGAGCACCCAATAAGGCTCGGGCACGAACGAGTCGATCTCCTTCTGGCGGTTGACGATGAGCGCGAGCGTAGGTGTCTGCACACGACCGATACTGAGCACCTGTCGGTTCTGTCCGTACTTGAGCGTGTAGAGGCGCGTGGCGTTCATGCCCAGGAGCCAGTCGCCGATGGCGCGGCTCAGTCCGGCTACGTACAGCGGCTGGTACTCACTCTGATCCTTGAGCGAGTTGAAGCCCTCGCGGATAGCCTCGTCGGTCATCGACGATATCCAAAGACGCTTCACGGGGCACTTCGCCTGTGCCTTCTGCATCACCCAACGCTGTATCAGCTCACCCTCCTGTCCGGCGTCACCACAGTTGACGATGCAGTCGGCAGCCTGCATGAGCCGCTCGATGACACTGAACTGGCGTTTGATGCCGTCGTCGTCGATGAGCTTGATACCGAAGCGCGGCGGTATCATCGGCAACGCCGAGAGGCTCCAGTGCTTCCAGTTCTCGGTGTAGTCGTTGGGCTCTTTCAGCGTGCAGAGGTGACCGAAGGTCCACGTCACTTGGAAGCCATTGCCCTCCATGTATCCGTTGTGGGAGGTTGTGGCACCCAGTATGCGGGCTATATCTTTGGCTACGCTTGGTTTCTCGGCTATGCAGACTATCATTTGTTTCTGTTTTTAAGATTAAATACGAAGTGCAAAGTTACTTAAAATTATTGAGTTTCGCACGACGAGTTCCATATATCTTGCGCAATTACGCAGCGGATACAATCCGCTATATTTCCTCCGGAAGCACGCCCGAGGCGTTGCTTCCGAAAGAAATTCTGGTCTTTTAGCGTTTTTCTTTACACTAATTAACACTTTTCTGCCCGTTTGTATCACTAATCTGAACTATTTAGACTAACTTTGCAGCGTTTGCGTTATGCATACACAAAAAAACAAAGACATATCAAACGCATACTTACAACAAGGACTATATTTAGAGAATTAAAGAGTAATTATAAATTAGTATTCATACAACCCCAAAATGAAGAATAATGAGTAACACAATACATAGCCCACACGAGAACAAACTATTGAAGATGTCAGTATTGCTTGGTGATCTCATCATCATCAATCTATTGTACTGGCTGTTTTGTTGCGTTTTAAAATATGACACCGACATCGACGCAATGCGCCAAACGATGGTGGTAGGCTCTATCGTATATTTAGCTTGCACAATAGACTATGGTGTCGTACTGCATCATCGCAAGGTGAGCAACCACCAGATTATCATGCGTGTGATGCAGAACTTCTTCGTAAGTGCAATCGGTTGCATTCTCATGTTCGCCATCGGCGACTTCCAACACATGCCGTTATTCAGAATGATAGAGTTTTGGCTGACTGCATTCGTCGGTGTTTCTATCTTCCGCATCATAACACGTCAGGTTGTTGCAGCATGGCGACGTATGCCGAAGCACGCCCATAACGTGGTGTTCGTAGGAAGCAACAGCAACGTGCGCAACATGTATCGCCAGATGACCACACCAAACGACTTAGGCTTCAACGTGCTGGGCTACTTCGACCACCAACCCAACGAGAAATTCTCCGAGCTATGCACATATCTCGGCACACCGCAGGATATGCCAGAGGTGCTGAAGGAGCACAGCAACGTACACGAATTGTACTGCTGTCTGCCCTCACGCTTCAGCGAGGAAATCCTTGAAGTGATACGCTACTGCGAGCATCACTTCATCCACTTCTATTCGATGCCCAACGTCAGCAACTATCTACACCATCGTATGCACCTCAAAGTGCTGGGCGACGTACCTTACTTGAGTCTCTACAACGAGCCACTGAGCCTCATCGAGAACCGCTTGATAAAGCACACGTTCGACTTCGTGGTGTCGCTGACATTCCTCTGCACGCTCTTCCCCATCATACTAGCCGTTGTGGCTATCGTTACGAAGACAACAATGCCAGGACCGTTGTTCTTCCGACAGAAGCGCACCGGACTTAACGGCAAGGAGTTCTACTGTCTGAAGTTCCGCAGCATGAAGGTAAACAAAGACTCCGACACGCTGCAAGCCACAAAGAACGACCCGCGAAAGACGAAGTGGGGCAACATAATGCGCAAGACAAACATCGACGAGCTGCCACAGTTTATCAACGTACTGTTAGGACAGATGAGTATCGTGGGACCACGCCCGCACATGGTGAAGCACACCAACGACTACTCGAAGCTCATCGACAACTATATGGTGCGCCACTACATCAAGCCAGGCATCACCGGTTGGAGCCAGGTGAACGGCTTCAGAGGCGAGACAAAATACCTATCGCAGATGGAGGGACGCGTGGCTGGCGACATCTGGTACTTGGAGCATTGGAGCGTATGGCTCGACATATATATAATGTATAAGACCGTGGCTAACGTCATCGTTGGCGATAAGCAGGCGTTTTAAGATATGAAAGGCACACCCGGCGGTGTGCCTTTTTTGTTGGCGTAACGAAATTGTAACAGTTTGGTAGTACGTGTGAATACAATTATATATAACTTTGCAAGCAGAACAAAGATATAGCAGTTATGAAACAAAACCAGAAAATCCTCGTTGTTGACGACGAGCAGGACTTGCTCGAAATCCTCAAGTTCAATCTCGAAACAGAAGGCTACGAGGTGCAGACCGCCACATCAGCCGAAGAGGCACAGACGCTCGACATAGCATCGTTCGACCTGCTGCTGCTCGACGTGATGATGGGCGGCATGTCGGGGTTCGCCCTCGCCCGACTGCTGAAGGACGACCCACAGACAGCCCGCGTGCCTATCATCTTCCTCACCGCCCGCGACACAGAGAACGACACCGTGACGGGATTCAACCTCGGTGCCGACGACTATATATCGAAGCCGTTCTCGCTGCGCGAGGTGATGGTGCGCGTGCGTGCCGTGCTGCGCCGCACAGCCACTGAGAACGGGGAGGAAGAGGCGCACCTCATCACCTACCAAGGCATCGTGATGAACCTCGACAAGAAGACCGTAGCCATCGACGGCGAGGAGATAGCGTTCACGAAGACCGAGTTCGAACTGCTCCACCTGCTGCTCGACGAGCGCGGACGCGTGTTCTCGCGCCAGGAACTCATCGACCGCGTATGGCCGAAGGACGTGCTGGTGCTCGACCGCACCGTGGACGTGAACATCACACGCCTGCGCAAGAAGATAGGTCGCTTCGCGAAGTGCATCGTCACACGCCTCGGATTCGGATATTACTTCGACGCATAGGAGGGTATGGCATCCTGCCATACCCAC
>ERZ1108170.2128-NODE-2128-length-10817-cov-2.938301_pt1 | contig 10817 bp, 10 predicted proteins | sample MGYA00403705_ERZ1108170 | MGnify/ENA primary metagenome ERZ1108170 (study PRJEB35170, sample SAMEA104062422) | human gut metagenome | biome: human gut; feature: human-associated habitat; material: faeces | place: Denmark | collected 2012-06-15 ... | reverse complement strand
AGAATCCCTGCTTTCCATTCCTCCGGCATATCTACCATGCCGGAACGGTTTAGATAGTAGTCGCCCAACTGTCCTGTGCCGGTGACATCCGGCAAATGCACATAAAAGTCCACATTTTCGGGATAGTCGATAATCTGGCCGATATTGTGAAAATCACTCTGCGGACTTGTCAGGGCGGCGTTCAGCTCCATAAGTTCGGCGGCGTCCAGCTTTTCCAATCTTGCAGCAAGGAAGTTTAATTCATCCATGCCTGCGGACAGCACCATATCACGGGGTAGCTTAATAGGTCGTGCCTGCGGGCTTCGGTAGCCGTACAAGAAAAAGTCCTGCGGATTGTCGGCACTGATCCCGATTTCCCGCAGGGCTGCTTGCAGCTTTTCGGTTGTGGTCGGCAAAGAAAACCAAAGGCCCTCTTTGCCTTGCTCATAACGCTGTCGGTTATGAAACAGGATAGAAAATACTTCGCTCATTTGTCGCTCCTTTCTGAAAAATGGCATAAAAAAAGCAGGAAACCTTTGAAAGATTTCCTGCTCTCAACCTATTCGTGTGACATGGTTATCTTTATTTATTATCTGCTTTATAAGATGCTCTCAATGTTATTCTGATGTAGAAAAGTTTAATTTTCTTTTTCCATTTTCAGTAGTGATTGTAACGTTCTTTGTACACTTTTTGATACCATGCGCAGTCAATGTTATGCTTTGCTTCGATCCCTGAGGAAGTTTGTTATCGGACATATCCCAAATTCCTGTTGTAGATGAAAAAAAGGGGATTGGAGGAAAAGGCATATGAATAAAATTTGATATATCGAAGTCATTAGGATCTCTTGGAATTTCTACAAACAATGAAAAACAGCCATACGTCAAATTAAATAGCATGTATGGCATATTCCAAACAGTTCTTTTACGGCGAAACAATATATAATGTGGATATTTAGTTACATTGAATCCAGGTATCATTTTGTATCTGACAAGTAACTTTTTATTGCTGTAAAAATTGTAGTGTTCCGATACACAAAGCCATTTTATTGTTTTATCAAAAAGTAGTACTTCTTCAACTGGCATAACAGTCAGTGCCATTTTAACAATAGCCTTAAACACTGCAATAGGGCAACATGCGCCTAACGGTTTTGAAATAGTAATTGAATTCTGTGAAATATCCACATATTTTGTGTCAACATTTTCACATTTCCTAATATAAGGAATACTATCGCTAAAGGCTATCTCAATACAATGATTGGCACAGTCAGTAGTTCGCATGGAACAAGGTACTTTAAAACCACACTTTGGTTTTCCATTTTTACCACTGATTTGCATTATGCTGTGATAGAGGCTAAAAAAATTTGCATATTCATTCTCAATTGTGCTACCAAAGTACTGGTTGCAGTCATCGCACTCATAATTTGATGCCAAAGTATTATTACCGATGGATTCTGGGAATACATGTGCAATTTTTTTAAAACTAACTTCATGTTCATCCTTACCACAGAATCGGCATTTTTTATTTGATGAATGTCCTAAATATTTTATTCCATGAGTAGGTTTTAACAATCTTGATTTGTCATCAAAATCGGGTGTGCGCAAAACATCATAATTTGATTCATAAAATTGAATTACATTGGGGTCGATTTGAGGGTTAATTCCGACTTGCATACGTTTCCTCCCTTACACATAATAGTCGTCGAAATTGCATGTTAGTGTTAAGTATCTGTTTGCTGTTAAAATATATTATACCATTACTATTCGATTTTTCATATAAAGGAAATGTGGCTACACTTCCTATGCTTGCTGCGTTACTCCGTCAGCTCCGTTTCTCCACGCGGTAGTTGACGTACTTCCCGCCGGTATCGGCCAAAAGTACCGTCCCGTCGTAGGTTTTGCCGGTTTTCATGGAGCGCAGGCCCTTTACCTTTGCTTTTCCGTCTTTGAGCAGCGCGGCGGCGATCTTCGGGGTGAACGTCTTGCCTCGTTCCTCAAAAAATCGGTCATTCTTCCACATGACAAACTGGCAGGCCCGGTTTCCGCAGTAATAGTTTTTCTTGCCCTCGTAGACGGCTTCGCCGCAGCGGGGACACTTGCCGATAACAACACGCTCGGCCTGAAACAACTTCTGCGCGTCCTCGCTGATCTGCGAATATCGGGAAATCAGGTTTCGGGTCATTTCCTCAATGCCCACCATGAAGCCCTCCAGGTCGGCCTCGCCCTTGGCAATGGCCGTTAGCTTGGTTTCCCATTCCGCCGTGAGCTGGGGAGAAGTCAGCACTTCCGGCAGGACGCACACAAGGTTGTGGCCGTCCTTGGTGGGAAGTAGCTGCTTGCCTTTGCGCTCCACAAAGCCCATCTGCACCAGCTTTTCCAGAATGGAAGCGCGGGTTGCCGGGGTTCCCAAACCTTGGCGCTCGGCGTCCTCCGGCATATCCTCGGCCCCGGCACGTTCCATAGCAGACAGCAGCGTATCTTCGGTATAGGGCTTGGGCGGCGTGGTGAAATGCTCGGTGATGCTGGCCTCCACCGGGTCAAAGGTCTGGCCCTCGGTCAGCTCCGGCAGCTCCCGTGCCAGCTCCGGCGCGTCCTCGTCGGCATCGGTCTTGAACGACGCCTTGAAGCGGCGCTCAATCTCTTTCCAGCCGGGGGTGAGAATGGTTTTGCCCTTGGCGGTGAACTCGTTCCCGGCGCAGGTGAATGTGGCGGTGACAGCCTCATACACATAGGGCGCGGCCACGGCACACAGCAGCTTGTAGCACACAAGGGACAGCAGTTTCTTTTTGCCCTCGGTCAGCCCGTCAAAGCCTTTCTGCACAAACTCCATCGTGGGGATAATGGCGTGGTGATCCGATACCTTTTTGCTGTTCAGCACCCGGCCAAACTGCGGGGCAATGTCCAGCCCCGCCGCAAAGGGAAGCAGCGGCCACAGGCCGAACACGATGCTTTCCTCCGTAGGCTGCATATCGTCGGTAAGATACTGGCTGTCGGTGCGCGGATAAGTCAGCAGCTTCTTTTCATAGAGCTGTTGGGCATAGTCAAGGGTCTGCTTGGCGGTAAATCCAAACAGGCGGTTGGCCTCCCGCTGCAAGGTGGTGAGGTCATACAGACGGGGCGGCTGCTCCGTCTTTTTCTCACGCTTCACCGATACACAGACGGCCTGCGCTTTTGCACAGGCCATCTTGGTGGCGTCGGCATCGTCGGGGTTCAGAAAGCGGTCGCTGGCCGCCTCCATGCCGCCCGCCGCGATGTGGACAACGTGGTATTTCTCTTTCTTGAAATTGCTGATCTTGGCCTCCCGGTCAACCAGCATATTGAGGGTAGGCGTCTGGACACGGCCCACGGTCAGGGTCTTGTGATAGAGAATGGAGAAAAGCCGGGTGGCGTTGATCCCCACCAGCCAATCGGCCTGCGCCCGGCACAGGACCGATTGATACAGGTCGTCGTAGTCGGCCCCCGGTTTCAGGTGGGCAAAGCCCTCGCGGATCGCGGCGTCCTCCATGCTGGAAATCCAAAGGCGCTTGAACGGCTTTTTGCAGCCCGCCATCTGGTAGACGAAACGGAAAATCAATTCGCCCTCGCGCCCGGCGTCGGTGGCGCACACAAGGACCGTCACGTCGGGGCGCTCCATCAGGGAGCACAGCACGGAAAACTGGTCTTTCTTCTCGGCAGGGATAATGTACTGCCATTCCTGCGGCAAAATCGGCAGGTCGTCATAGCGCCACTTCTTGAAACGCTCGCCATAGGCTCCGGCGTCGGCAAGGGAAACAAGGTGGCCGATACACCAGCTCACCAGATAGCCGTTGCCCTCCATATAGCCGTCCCGTTTCTGATCCGCGCCGATCACGCCCGCAATGCTGCGGGCGACGCTCGGTTTCTCTGCAATTATAAGTTGCATAAACACACACTCCTTTCATTGTTTCTTTGCGATTTGTGTTGTATAATTGTATTTGTGAGGTGGTAGGTATGGTCTTTAAGATAATCACATCACTTGTCTTTATTGCTGTCTTTATCGCAAGAATTGTTAAACCCGAATGGAATATTGATACTACTTCCATTATTCTTCTTATACTTGCTTTCGTCCCGTGGTTTATCCAATACATTAAAACACTGGAAATCAGCGGACTTGGCAAAGTTGAGCTGGTTGGCAAAGAGCAGAAAAAAGAAATTGATAAAAAGGCAAGTGAGGCAGGGATCCAAAAAAGTGAAACAGCGGACAACGAGCAATACACTTTCTATGGATTGCGGTACAGCGATCCCAAATTGGCTTTAGCTGGTTTGCGGATCGAAATTGAAAGTGTATTGAGAAAAATAGCTGAAGCGAACCAATTAGATACTTCTCGTACTGGTATCGGGCAAATGGCAAAAGTTCTTAGCCAACACCAGCTTATCAATGATAATGAACGAGCTATCATATTTGATCTTGTTGGTATTTTGAATAAAGCGGTACATAATCAACTTAAAGAATACGAAAGCGAATCGTTCGACTGGGTATTTGACCTCGGTCTTGATTTGCTTAAATCACTTAACGCCAAACTATCGTAATAAAAGCGGCATTGCTATTTCTTGTTTGATAAGCAATGCCGCTTTTTCTTTACTCTTTATCCGTTTCCATGCTGTCGTCCACTTCGGGTGTCACTTCGTCCTCCGGGGCCGGTTCGTCCTCGTCCTCGCCAAAATCGTACTCGTCCAGCTCGTCGCCGCCCTTGGTGTCGGCCTTGGGCTTCTTAAACTTGAAGAAGTAAAGGGCCGCGCCGCCGCCAATCAGGGCCACCACAAGGAACACCACAAGGCCGCCCATGCCGATGCTTTTCGCTTCATCTTCCTGCGGCTGCTCGGTTTCCTCCGGCTCCTGCGGCTCCGGCTCCGGGCCGGTACACTCGGTCATATTGGTTTTACATACCGGGCAATTCGTGTTGACGGCTCCCGCCGCGCACTTGGTCGTACAGGTACAGGTTTCCGGGGCGGCTTTGCCGTCCTCCAACAGTGCTTGCAGGTCAGCGTCGTCCACTTGGTTGAGGAAGTGAACGGCGGTTTCCTTGTCCTCGTTCGCCCGGTCGATTAAAATGTAAAAGTAGTTGCCCGCCTTGGTGGTAACGGTGATAAGCTGCTTATCCCCATAAAAATCATCCACCAGTGTTGCATTGCCCTCCGGGGTAACAGGTACGCCCTCCGGCTCCATGCCGCCGGTGGTGGGTTCTTCCTCCTGCGGTGCCTCGGTGGTTTCCGGCAAAGGCTCCGGGTTGGGGTCAGTGCCACCGGCAAACGCGGTGGTGGAAAAGGCCGTCAGGCAAAGCACGGCGGCCAGCGTCACGGTAAACGTGCGAATGATCTTATTCTTCATGGGCATTGTCCTCCTGTTCAAAATCCGGCTGCGGGGCCGGGGCGGTCTGCAAAGCGCCGCTGCGCAGGAACGCCGCAAATTCCTCCGGCTTCATGTTCAGGCCGCGCACAAGCTGGATGATCTGCAAATTCTCCTGTTCGGTCTTTGCCGCTTCCAGCTCACGAAGCTGCTTTTGCAGCTCCGCGATCTTGGCCTTGGTTTTCTCAATGTCCTTTTCGATACGGTCAAGTTTGTTTGCCATAGTCAAAACTCCTTTCTGGCGTCAAGGCAGACGCCCGTAACAATAGAAATGCTCCTGCCAATAACTCGAATTGAGGTTGGTGTAAGAAATAGGGTCGCCACAGTGCAACATCACGGAATTGCCCACATAAATGCCGACATGGGAAATGCCGGGGGTGTCGTAAGTGCCGACGAAAAATACAAGGTCGCCGGGCTTGGCCTGCTCCGGGGAAACAGGGGTACAGATATTGCAAAGGCCCTGTGCGCCCAGCCGTCCCGCGTCCCATCCGCTGTGATTGATGACCCAGCTCACAAAGCCGCTGCAATCAAAGCTGGTGCTGGGAGAGCTGCCGCCCCACACATAGGGATAACCGATATACTTTTCCGCCTCGGCCATCATTGCGGCAAAGGTGGCATCCTCCAAAGCCTCCGGGGGAATGTCGTAATAGGTCGGCTCCTTGACGGTGGAGGCGTTGGGATAGGTGCCTGTGGGAAACAGGTCTGGCCGGTTGCCCAGCGTGTGCATATACACCGCATACAGGCTCATTTGTTCCTCGCCCATGATGTAAACAGGCAGATGGGACATATCGAAGTTTTCCAGCTTCACGTTGCAGATGTAATAGGTGTAGGGAACTTCCACGGTGTAGGGGTTGCCCTCGCTGTCCATCCGGGTTTCGGTTTCAATGGTCTGTGTCATGGTATATTGCTTCTCAAAGAGCATGGCAAGGTTGCCTTGCACGTCGCCCAGCGTATAGACGCCCTCATGCAGCGCCGACAGGATGGAAGTCAGCACATAGGGGTCATGACCGATCTCGTCCAGATCGAAACGGTATTCGTCATAGCCGGGGTGCAGGCTTTCGTAGTTGTCAAGCTCATACTGCAAATCGGCCTCCATGTCCGCATAGGCGGCTTCCGCCCCCAGCATATCGCTGTCCTCGGACAGATAGGACGTGGCTGCCACGCCGGTTCCTGCGCTGCCGAACATGGCCGTACAGGATTGCAGGCCGCCCATAATCAGCATGAGCATAAGGCCCACACCGCCGATCAGCAGCACACCTTTCCAGTGCCGGGCCACAAAGGACGCGGCCTGTTTGCTTTTCTCGGCGGCTTTTTTGGCGGCTGCGGCGGTGGTCTTGGTGGCGCTGGCTGCGCCCTGTGCCGTCTGGCCCGCCGCCCGTGCTGCCTTGGCATAGTCCCGTTTGATTTTCTGTTTCTGCCAGAACCGGGCCACCGGGTTTTTCACCGCCTGCGCCATTTCCGGGTTGTCCCGCAAGGATTTCTGGTAGATGTACTCCGCATTGGCGGCAATGGCCTTTTTCTCGGCCTTGGCTGCGGCCCGGTAGGGTTTGAGCTTATGACGCCGGATGCCGCTGCGAATGGCTTTTCCCGCTTGGCGCTCGGCAAGTTCTTCTCCCTTATGGCCGCCCTCGACGCCCACATTCTCATGCTCAACCTCATGGATTTTTCCATGCAGATACAGGCCCGCTTCCTCCATCGGACGGCTGGCCGGGTTGGGTTTGAGCTTGGGGGCCGGTTTCTCCACCTTGTCAAAGTGCGGCTTGGTTTTGGCCTTGCCCTTGGCCTCGTCATAGACGGTTTCTGTGGTGACGACGCGCTTTTTCGGCAGGGCTTCTTTGGCTGCGTCCAGCTTATCCGCCTTGTGGATGTACTTGGAAAGGGCGGGATCGGCCCGTTCCTCGGCGGTGAATTGCAGGCGGGACGCCGGGCCGGTGGCCTGCGCCGCCGTATTCGTACTATCCTTGGAGGCCCGCTTCGCCTTGCTGCGCTCCCGGATGTCCCCGGCACGTTCCAACACCTTTTCAGCGGTGCCGCCCGGCTCGGCTGCGGAATAGTCCTGTTCGGCCTCCCGGCTGGAAATGCTGATGCTCTCGCCGGTGGTCTGGTTATCCAGCGTCAGGCCGTCGCGGGTCATGTGCTGCGTCACCTTGTCACGGGGCTTCAACTGCTTTATGGATAATCACCTCCTAATTTTGGGCATAAGAAAACCCGCCTCATTGGGCGGGTTAGTTTAGCGTATATTTAGAACATAATATCTGGATTCCGCAGGTACTTCCTAAGCAACATACTTAATCTGAGTGTGCGATCTTGGATTTCTTTTATTTTGCTCATGCAAGATGGAAATTCCGAAACAAGTTCTTCTGAATCGGAAGTAATCGTTACTTTGCAATCCCCCAAGATATCAGAAGCTATCATGTTGATTACATGAAGTTGCTCGTTTATGTCCATTATGACACTCTTAGGAAACATTCGATTAGATTTTCTAAAGACTTCATACAGGTACTGCGGCGGTAATAACTCCTCAGGAGATTTCAACAATTTGTGCTGATAGCGAACCAGTTCCAAAATCTCTTCTATTGGTGCCTGAGCATCTTTGCTTCCTTTTTTTGCAGGCACAGAAGTTTCTGTTACAGAAGAAACACCTTTTAATGCTTCCTCGATTTTAGGCCAGAAAGTATCAAAAGTTGTCCCCAACACATCTTCATTAAGTTTGGAGTCTCCCAAATTTGAATTGATGCTTTTGAATAACTTGAAAACATCATCTTTGGTAGCACTTGCCATTTGGAATTGAAGAATAGGACTGTTCTGAATATCAGAAGGTTTTAGGTCAACAAGAAACGGACAAACCTTTGATTGCTCGATAGACTTCGACAATGCACCGGCTTCAAAGTTTAGCCACGAAGAAGAAAGGTTATCTTTTGTCACACAGAGGATACCAAATGATGCATCCTGCAACTCCTTGGCAATATCAGTACTCCACCTTGCGCCTTTATCTATATCAGCGGATGAAAAGTATGGCTCAACACTTTGAATGACGCAAGGAATCCATTGTTTCAGAACTTTTGCAACTTCTCGGCTTTTTGTGCCAGACCAACTAATAAATACTTTCATTGATTTTCTCCCCCGTACATCAAAATATGACATAATTATATCACTCCATCTACAACAAGTCTACTGCTATACATTTATTATGGGTGTAAGAGGGTTTATGTATTTGTTTCTCCTAATCGGGTCGTCATAATCTTGTAGAGCTGGCTGTGCTGCGGGATGGGGTTGCGGAACGGCAGGATCACATTTTCATAGATCAAAAGCCCCGACGTTCCGCTCTATGCTCGAAGCGGACTTGCACGATGCCATCGAGGATGCCAACGATCTCGGTCACTTTTTCCTGCTTATGGAGCATAGTGGCTATGAGATCCATCACGGCAAATGTCTTGGATTTCGGTTGCGCGGGCAGGAACATTTCATGTGTCCGGAAAGCAGAAATCCTGATTTCTCGGAAGAACGTATCGAGCAGACCATTCTGGGCAATCTGGGGCAAATTGAAGCCGGAAGGAAACCTGCCTTCACGCCGAAGCCAAAGCCGCGGCCATACCGCCCACATCCAAAGTACACAGGATTCCTTGCGCTGTATTATCACTACTGCTATTTGCTCGGTCGAATTGAAAAACGGCAGTATCCACCGCGTATGACGCCGCACCTGCGAAAAGAGATCATGAAGGCTGATATTTACAAAGCACGTCTGAAGTTTTTACAGGAACAGAATATTTGTACGCCGGACGATTTGACTGCCTGTATACAGAATGCAGAGCAGCAGATTGCAAAACTGTCCAAACAGCGCACGATTCTGAACGTGCGTAAGAAAAAGCGAAAGACGCTCTATGATGCTCTGGCGGCAGAAGCTGCCTTCGAAGGATTTGAGCCAAAGAAAGCAGAATATGACGATGCAAAAGAGGTTCTGGATACTTGCGGCATTCCACGCGAAGTCTTGTTAGCGGAAAAATCGGATCTCTATGAGCAGCTTGTGCAGGTAAATCAGCAGATTGGGCAGGAGCGCTGGAAACTCAAGCAATGCAAGGAAATCTCAGAAACGGCAGCCATCCTGCAACGGGACATCGACCGCGTTGAACAGCAGCCGCAGAGGATAGCTGACACGCATCAGCGGTAAGGCGCGTCGTGCCGCCGTGTGCGGTTTTGCATGCCGCCCGCGCATCCGCGCAGGTCTGCGCCACACAAACGCCGCGTCCGCCCACCGTGCGGCGCAAAAAAACGAGGGCTGGCATCATACCAGCGCTCGCCTTACAAATCGAACGAAGGAGATGATCCATGACAGCATTACACAGCCCAGCATCACCAGAAAAATCCCATCCGCCAGTGCCGTGTGCACACGATACCACGGCTGAAACACTGTGAGCATCAGTACCATGTACACCAGCGGTATGGACAATCTCAGTTTCATCGCAATACGAATCATCAAGAGCAGCAGTTGAACCATCACGGAAAAACAGGCAGTTAACATCGGCGATTCTCCTCAAACGGTTTGTTGGATGTTAACTCTCCTGGCTGCTTTTTGCAAGTACATTTTTTGAAAATCAAATCAGGGAGGTCGTCATGAACCAAACTACAAAACCAGCGGCCTGCCCTGATTCCGTCCGTGTTGAGCGCATTCAGATTTCGCACGGGCGAGCCATCCGCGTCGTCTCCGTTTTCCCCAAAAACGGAAGTCAGACAGCGGAAGAAAAACTCAGGGTTTTGGCCGCGTTGGAACTTCAGTGAAAAAAGTCGGCATAAGGGCTAGACTTCTCGCTCCGCTTGGAGTATTGTGTGCTCACAATGCTCTGAGCGGTTTGATTCAAAGGAGGAAAGACAAATGTCAAACCAGAAGAAAACCGCCCTCTACTGCCGACTCAGTCAGGACGACGGCTTAGATGGCGATTCCAACAGCATACAGAATCAAAAAAGTATCCTGCAAAAGTTTGCAGAAGATCATCATTTTCCAAATCCGTGTTTCTATGTGGACGACGGTTTTTCAGGCAGTAACTTTCAAAGACCTGCATTTCAGCAGATGATCGCAGATATGGAAAACGGAGAGATTGGGATCATCGTGACCAAGGATCTCAGCCGCCTTGGCAGAAACCAGCTTCACACCGGTCTCTACATTGAAGAGCGCTTCCCCATGTTCGGCGTCCGGTACATTGCGATCAACGACAATGTGGACACAGAAAATGCGGAGAGCAATGATCTCATGCCGTTCAAAAATTTGTTCAACGAGTGGTTTATTCGGGACACCAGCCGAAAAATCCGTGCGGTTCAGAAATCCAAAGCGGAGCGCGGCGAGCGGCTTGGAACCCGCGCACCATATGGCTATGCCAAAGAACCGGAAACCAAAAAGCTGATCGTGGACGAGGAAGCCGCTGCCGTTGTCAAACGGATCTTTGCCCTGTGTGCTGCGGGCAATGGCCCCAGCCGGATTGCGA
>ERZ1108170.2122-NODE-2122-length-10837-cov-9.158783_pt1 | contig 10837 bp, 10 predicted proteins | sample MGYA00403705_ERZ1108170 | MGnify/ENA primary metagenome ERZ1108170 (study PRJEB35170, sample SAMEA104062422) | human gut metagenome | biome: human gut; feature: human-associated habitat; material: faeces | place: Denmark | collected 2012-06-15 ... | reverse complement strand
CCACCCCGTAGGGGCCGGGCATGCCCGGCCCGCCACTTACCGCCATATCCCTTTTATGGCTCATTCCGTAGGGAGGGGTCTTGACCCCTCCGCCACCTCCCGGCCAACTGCCGCCAACGTGCCGCCTCACACCAACCACCCGTTCACCCCCTTCCCAAAGGAGCCACTTCACCATGAAACTGACAAAATGTGAAAACGGTCACTTCTACGACAGTGACAAATACCCGGAATGCCCCTACTGCAACACCGACCTGCTCAGGGATCGTTCCATCGTCCGCACGGGCGAAGCCGAGCAGCCCGCTGCGGTGGAGACGGCGGCCCCGGCAGGGCCGGTTACGGGGTGGCTCGTTGTGCTGGACGGCCCGGCGAAGGGGCGCGATCTGCGTCTGGGTGTGGGCCGCAGCTTCCTGGGACTGGACGCCGACGGCACGCCTGTGACCCTGAGCGCCGACGCCCCGCTGAGCGCCCGCCGGGCGGTGCTGGTCTACGATGAGGAAAAGTCTGCCTTCACCCTATTGCCCGGCTCGTCGCAGGAGCTGTGCTATCTGGGCGGGGACGCGGTGCTCACGCCCCAGCCGCTCACCGGCGGCGAGACGCTGCGCATGGGCGGTGCAGCGATGAAATTTGTGCCGTTCTGCGGCGCGGAGTTCCACTGGTAAGGGGGCGCGCCATGACGAGCGAGATCGTAATTTTGATCACCGAGCTGCGCAATAAGCAGCGCATCACGCTGCCCGCGGGCAGCTACCGCTTTGGGCGCAGCGCCCAGTGCGAGTACGTGCTACGCCGCAACAACGTCGGTGACCACCAGTTCACCGTCAGCTTTGCGAACGGTCAGTGGGGCGTCACCGACGGCGGCAGCGACTACCGTACCTGGTACAACAACCGCTATCTTGAGCCCGGCGAGACGAGTATTTTGCAGAGCGGCGACGTCGTCGGCCTGAACACCGACGGCGACGCGGACACGCAGGAGATTACCTTCCGCGTCGAGGAGATCACCAGCGTGCAGGGCGACGGCATGGCCCCGAAAAAGGAGCAGACCACCGACGCCGTCCTGCGCGAGACAGACATCCGCCGCAAGCGCCGCGTACTCATCGGGCGCGGCGACGACTGCGACATCAAGCTCGTCAATGACCGTGTCTCCCGCCATCACTGCGAGATTTTGTACAAGGACGGCCACTACGAGCTGCATGACCTCGGCTCGACGAACGGCACCTATGTGGACGGCGTCCGCGTGACCCGCACGGTGCTGCGCAACGGCGCAGTCATCAACGTGCCTGCGCAGGTTTTTGCCTTCACGGGCGGGATGCTCCACTATCATGCCCACCAGAGCGGCATAAGCATACAGCTTGTAAATGTATACAAAACGGTTAAAAATGCCAACACCGGCAAGCCGCTGAACATCGTGGACGGCACAAGCCTGCAGGTCGAGCCTAACAGCTTTGTCGTACTGGTGGGCGGCTCCGGCACGGGCAAGTCGAGCCTGCTGACCTGCATCACGGGCACGGCCCCCTGCACGGCGGGCAGCGTGAAGTTTGACGGGCTGGACACCCGCTCCAACCGCAACGCCTTTGAGGCCGCGCTCGGTTACGTGCCGCAGAAGGACATCATGCACGACAACCTGACCGTGGAGCAGAGCCTGACCTACACGGCCAAGCTGCGCATTGCCCACGATGCGACCCGCGCCGAGATCGCCGCCGCCGTGGCCCACGCCATTGAGGCTGTCGATCTGCAGGGGCGTGAAAAGACGTTCATCTCCAAGCTGTCCGGCGGCCAGAAAAAGCGTGTTTCCATCGCCATGGAGCTGCTGGCGAACCCGCGTTTGCTGATCCTGGACGAGCCGACGAGCGGCCTTTCGCCCGATTTGGACCGCAGCATGATGGAGCTGTGCCGCCGCCTGAGCCACCAGAACTGCACGGTGCTGATGGTCACCCACAACATGTCCAACATCAACCTCTGCGACAAAATCGCGTTTTTGGGCGTTGGCGGCGTGCTGTGCTACTACGGTGCGCCCGAAAAGCTGAACGACTACTTTGACGTTGAGATGACGAGCGACATTTTTGAAAAGCTGCGCGACCCCGCGCAAATCGAGCACTACCGTGAAAAATACTTTACGACCCCCGAGTTCAACCGCCTGCTGGCGGTCTGCCCGGAGGCAGCGCAGGAGGCAGATAAGCGATGCAGCCAGTAAAATTTTTGAAATTCCTGCGCCAGTTCGTGGTTCTGGTTGAACGCAATTTACAGCTGATCTGGAACGATAAGCTGCTGCTGGCTAGCCTGACGCTGCAGTCGCCGTTCATGGTGCTGGTCGTCAAGCTGACGGCGGACCCGAACTGCTTTACCTCGAACCTTGTCAACATCGGCAGCCGGACGGCGCTCTTTGTTTTAGCCGCTATGGCGACGTTTATGGGCACGCTGAACTCCTACCGCGAGATCTGCAGGGAGCGCGAGATCATCCTGCGCGAGGCATCCGTCGGCGTCAGCCTGCCCGCAGTCGTGCTGAGCAAGGCGGCGGTGCTGCTGCTGGTCGAGGTTTTGCAGGCGGCTATCCTGGCCTTCGGCTTTGTTTCCATCGTGCATGTGCCGCAGAACCACCTGCTGCTGGAAACGGATATGGAAATCTTTATCACGGTTTTGCTGACGATGTTCTCGTCCAGCTGCATCGGCCTGCTGATCTCGGCGCTGTTCACCAGCGGCGAGAGCGCGATACTGGCCGTGCTGGTGCTTATGATCGGGCAGGTCGTTTTCAGCAACATCATGTTCACCGTGACAGGCGCGGCGGCGACGATCTCCAACATCATCGTCTGCCGCTGGGGTATGGGCGCGCTGGGCGCATCCACCGACCTGAACAGCCGTATGGCCTGGCTGCAGGCAGGTCTGGACGGCCCGATGTACGACGCCACGGTGGAAAACCTGACCCACTCCTGGCAGATGCTGGGGCTGATCTCGGTGGTCTGCCTTGTCGCGGCCTGGCTGGTGCTGCAGATCGCATTTGATAAGAAGAAGGCGTGAGGGGCAGAGGGTAGGGGCTGCATATATGCGGCCCGCGGCCTTCCTGCAAGCGCCCGTTAGCCTTACACGGCAGGCCGGGTATGCCCGGCCCCTACATACATACAAAACAGCCGCCCGGGTTTTCCACAAACCCGGGCGGCTTTGTTGATAAAATATTACGCCTTCTTGATTTTCTCCTTCGCGGCAGCAGCCAGCTCCCGCAGGCGGAGCATGGCGGCGCGGGTCGCGGCCAGCGTGTCCGCGTAGTTCAGGCTCTTCATGTCAGGGAAGGCGCGCAGCAGACGGCGGGTACCAAGGTGGTCGTGCTCGGCGGCGGTCAGCTTCTCGCGCAGGGCAGCCGCACGGATCGTCAGCTCGGCGCGCAGCACGTCGGCGTTCTCGCGGCCCTCCAGCTTGGCCAGGGCCAGCTGCAGCTTCTGCTCGTCCAGGATCGTGTCGGCGGTCATGGCGCCGGTGCCCAGCACGGTGGTCAGCTTGTCGCTGGTCACGCGCAGCTTGGCGCGCAGCTCGTCAATTTCGCGCAGGTACTTGTTCAGGCCAATGGCCGCAGCGGTGGAGGCTGCAACGTCCACAACAAACAAAACCAACAGCACAACGTCCACGATCAGCATGATGTTGAACGGCATCGGGCTGGAGCCGCGGGCTAAGAGCGGGTGGACGACCTTGATCATCAGCACGCTGCCCAGACCCCACAGCAGCGAGAACTGCGGGCAGATGTACCCGCCGAGGTTGAACTTCATGTTGGAGTAGTCCCACCAGCGGATGTGGTAGATTTTGAACAGTGCCCAGCCGCCGACCAGCTCGATGGCGGTGGTCAGGATCATACCGATGAAAAAGATGGCAACCGCGCTCATGCTGCTGCTGTCCGGCATCGGGATCAGGCTGACGCTGTAGATCAGCCCCACCATGCCAAAGCCGTAGATCGGGCAGATCGGCCCGCAGAGAAACCCGCGGTTGACGAGCTTGTGCGTCTTGACGGCGGCATAGACGACCTCGACGCCCCAGCCGATGAAGCCATACAGGAAGAACCAATACAGCGTTTTAACGGCAAATTCAGTCGGCGTCATCTTCAGCCTCCTGCTGTTTGGCCAGCGCCTTCGGCTCCACCCAGGTCACGGTGCTGTCGGGTCCCTTGCGGGCGATCAGCGCCTTGATGGGGATGCCCTGCTCGCTGAACATGCCCTCGTGCTCGGTGCGCAGGTTCCAGTCCGGCTCGTTTTTGTGCAGGTCGAAGGTCTGCCAGGTGATCTCAAACCCGGCGGCGGGGAAGTAGGAAAGGCTGTCGCGGAACAGGTCGTCGTCGTCGGTCTTGAACCAGATCTCCGCACCCTCGTCCATCAGTTGGCGGTACTGCAAAAGCTGGCGCGGGTGGGTCAGGCGGTGCTTGTTGCTGCCCGCATTCTTGCTCCACGGGTTGCAGAAATTGATGTAGATGCGCGAAACACGGTCCTCCGGCGTGAAGGCATTGCCGAGGCGCTCAATGTCAAGGCTGGCAATTTTCACGTTGTCGGCGGGGATCCCGCGCGCGGCGTAGGCGGCCTCGACCTTGCGCTTGGCCAAAATCAGCACCTTGTCGGTGATGTCGATGCCTAAATAGTTGATGTCCGGGTGGGCCGGGGCAATCTGGGCCAGAAAGCCGCCCTTGCCGCAGCCAAGCTCAAGATGCCACGGCTGGTCGGGCCGGGCGTAAAGCTCATGCCAGTGGCCGCCGTGAGTCAGCGGCTCATGGACATGGAAATCGCAGGCCAGCAGCTCCGGCCGTGCGTAGGGTTTAAAACGCATGCGCATAATGAGGTCTCCTTGTGTGGTTGTAGAGTAAGGGCTTCTCCCTTGGGGGGAGAAGCTGTCCGCGAAGCGGACTGATGAGGGGAGAGTCTGCCGTATTGCCCACTGCCGGGCAGTCTCGAAAGCTCTGCCCTCATCCGGCCTCGGTCGGGGCCTCGGCCACCTTCTCCCGAAGGAGAAGGCTTTTCAACAAAAACGCCTTGACTTGTTCAAAACTGCCTTCCGCCAAACTCCCCTGACAGAAGCCGGGCTTGCCGCCGCCGCGGCCCTGATAGGCGGCGTTCAGCGCCTTGCAGGTTTCCCGCACATCGCCGCCGGGGGCAGCGGCCAGCGCGTAGGCAAGGCCCTGCCCGCCCGGGCCCAGCGTGCAGCAGGGGGCGTTTGTTTTGGCGGTGATTGCCATCGCTACGCGGCGCAGGCCGTCGCCGTCGGCACCGTCCACCCATAAGACGGCGGGGGTGCCGGGCGCAGCAGCCTCCGCGCAGGCGGCAGCCAGCGTGTTTTGCAGCGCGGCCAGCCGGGCCTTTAAGGCAGCCTCGCCGTTTTGCAGCCGTTCCAGAGCGGGCGTCAGCGAGCCGACAGGGCTGGACAGCAGCCGCCCGGCGGCCTCGGTGTCGGCCCAGATGCCCGCTACCGCGTCGTAAGCGCGCTGCCCGCAGGCCACGGCCAGCCGCATCCCGCTCTTGTAGTGGGCAAAGGAGATGATTTTGATCAGCCCGACCTCGCCGGTGCGGGCCAGGTGGGTGCCGCAGCAGGCGCAGCAGTCGCCACCGGCCTCGACCAGCCGCACGTCGCCGGTCAGGTCCTTTTTGCTGCGGTAGTCGGTGCGGGCCAGCGTCTCCGGGTCAGGCACCCAGCAGTGTACGGGCGTGTCCGCGCGCACGGCGGCGTTGGCCTCGGCCTCGGCCTGTGCCAGCTGTTCCTGCGTCAGCGGGATGCTTGTGTCCATCCGCACATACGGGCTGCCGATGTGGAACCCCACGTTCTCGGCCCCGAACAGCCGGTGCAGCGCGCCGCTCAGGATATGCTCGCCGGTGTGCTGCTGCATGGCGTCCAGCCGCGCGGGCCAGTCAAGGCAGCCGTCCACGGTCTCGCCCGCGGTCAGCGGTGCGTCCGTCGTGTGGGTGATGGTCTCACCGTCGGTATGCACGGCCAGCACCCGTGCGCCGCCAAGCCGCCCGGTGTCACAGGGCTGGCCGCCGCCCTCGGGGAAGAAGGCCGTGCGGTCCAGCACCACCGCAAAGCCGCCGGGCACGGGGGTGCAGCTTACGACCTGCGCGGTGAAATTTTGCACATAGGAATCTACTTCGTATAATTTTTCTGTCACAGAAAGAAACGCTCCCTTAAATTTTTGCGATTTTTCTTATTATAACATAAAACAGGTGTAGAAAAAAACCATCTTATCCTATATAATAAAGGATAGACTGAATTTTTACAACCATTTGCGAGGGAAAACTGCTTCATGCAAAAAATCAAATCTGCGGCGCTGGCTCTGCCCGCGCTGCTGCTGGCAGGCTGTGCTGCGGCGCTGCCCGCCGAGAACACCGCTACGATTGAAACCGCCGCCGCTGCCGCGCCCCAGACGCTGAAAGTTTACACTTCAGCCTCGCTGGCCCCGGCGGCACAGGCCTACGCGGCGGCGCAGGGCGTTGCGCTGACGCTGACCGACGAAGCCGCGTCGGCAGACCTGCTGCTGACCGACCACGCGCCGGGCGGCAGTCTGCTGGATGTGACGAGCGACACACTGCTGGCCGCCGCTGCCGCCCGCGCCGGTATTACCGAGAACGCCAATGCCCTGCCGCTGGGCCGCAGCCTGTACGGCTACTGGGCGCGCGCCGATGTGCTGAACGCCCTGCTGGGCGACGGCGCTGCGGCGGCTCTGCAGACCGCAAACTGGGAGGAGTGGAGCGACTTTGTCGAGACGCTCTCCGCCTGGATGGCCGAGCCGAAGGCCGCCACGGTGACCCTGAGCGGCGCGGACTACACCTTGCCCGACGCACGCCCCGGCAGCCTTACGGCCACCGGTGTCTTTGCCGCGCCGCTGGACCGCGCGTCCGGCTACACGGCGGCGCTATTGGCTGCCGACGGCACCTACACGGCGGACGCGCTGACCGGCCCGCTGAACGGCGTCTACAGCGCCGTGACGCTGGAATGGGATCACATGGCCGCCGATGGTGGGGAGGGGATCTTCCGCCGCGCCAAGCTGACCGACCTGCTGGCCGAGTACGGCGCAGACACCTGCAACGGACTGGTGCTGGTACCGTTCAAGTGCCAGCTGGACGACAGCGACCTGACCGCCGAGGACTACAACGCCGAGGGACTGCTGAACTATCCCGTTCTGGCCGATGTGGGCAGCATTGCCATCAATGCCGGGACGAGCGCCGACGGCCTGAAGGCCGCCAAGAGCGCCGCGCTGTGGCTCTACTCCAACGGCGCGGGAGAGGACGCCCTGACCGAGACACTGGGCGTCGTCACGCCATGGAACACGGCTGCCGGCACGACGGCGGTCACGGCCATGCAGGTGCAGCAGGTCGGCACGGGCATCCTGCCCGGCGTGGCGCTGGACACTGCAGCCGCCGATGCCCTGACTGCCAACGAGTTGACCCTGCAGGACAGCGAAAAGCACACCAAGGCCGAGCGCACCGCCTTTGTGGATGGTGCATTGGCCGCGCTGGGGGCGGCGGAGTAAGACGACCCCAAGCCTTCCCCCGAGGGACAGACTCCCCCGGTACGGGGGAGGTGGCGCGTAGCGCCAGAAGGGGAGCAGGTGGCCCCGCAGGGCCGGATGCGGGGCAACTTTCCCACAACATCCCGCTTACGGGCGGCCACGGTAACTCGCCCCTCATCAGTCCGCGGGCGGGGCCGCGGACAGCTTCCCCCCCGAGGGGGAAGCCACCGCAACGCAAACCGCACACAACGCCGAAAGGCGATACATACAGAGAAGAGGAAAAACACTATGGAATTCAAACGCTGCAGCGGCATTCTGATGCCGATCTCGAGTCTGCCCGGCGGGTATGGCATCGGCAGCATGGGCAAGCCGGCCCATGACTTTGTGGACTTTCTGGCCAAGGCCGGGCAGACCATCTGGCAGATTTTGCCCGTCGGCCCCACCGGCTACGCCGACAGCCCGTACCAGAGCTGCTCCGCCTTCGCGGGCAACCCCTATTTTATTGATCTGGATCTGCTGGCCGCCGACGGCCTGCTGACCAAAAAGGACTACGCTGCCATCAACTGGGGCGGCGACGCGGCTCATGTGGACTACGGCACCCTCTACGAAAAGCGCTTCGCTGTGCTGCGCAAAGCCTACGCGAACTTCCTGAAAAAGCGCCCCGTGCCCGGCTACGAGACGCCCTACCCCGACGACTGGTACCGCTTCCGGTTTTTGAGCAGCGACTGGCTGCCCGACTACTGCCTGTACATGGCCATCAAGGAGGCCAACGGCATGGTGGACTGGCAGCAGTGGCCCCGCGCCCTGCGCGTGCGTGAGCCGGAGGCGTTGGCTGAATTCAAGGCCGAACACGCCGGGGAAATCGAGTTCTGGGCGTTCCTGCAATATGAGTTTGACCGCCAGTGGCGCGCCCTGCACGCCTACGCCAAGGAGAAGGGCGTCGCCATCATGGGCGATATTCCCATTTATGTCGCCGCCGACTCCGCCGACGCCTGGGCAGGCCGTGAGCTGTTTGAGACCGACGCCGAGGGCAAGCCCCGCCGCGTTGCAGGCTGCCCGCCGGACTACTTTGCCGCCGACGGCCAGCTGTGGGGTAATCCGCTCTACGACTGGGACTACCACCGCCGCACCGGCTATGCGTGGTGGATCCTGCGCATCCGCCACGCGCTGTCCATCTATGACATCCTGCGCATCGACCACTTCCGCGGCTTTGACACCTACTGGGCCATCCCGGCAGGGGAGACGACGGCCCGCAACGGGCGCTGGGAGCAGGGCCCGCGCATGGAGCTGTTCCGCGCACTGCACAACGCCCTGGGCAGCCTGCCCATCGTGGCCGAGGATCTGGGCGAGATGTTCGACTCGGTCCGCGAGCTGCTGGCGGAGAGCGGATTCCCCGGCATGAAGGTGCTACAGTTCGCCTTCAACGGTGAGGACAGCGTTGACCTGCCCCACAACTACCCGCGCAACTGCGTGGCCTACCCCGGTACCCACGACAACAACACCTTGACCGGCTGGTTTGCCGAGGAGCTGACCGCCGCCCAGCGCAAGCAGGTTGTGGACTACTTTGCCCTGACGAAGCAGGAGGGCACCGCGCGCGGTATGCTGCGCGGCGTGCTGGCCAGCACCGCGGCGCTGGCGATCATCCCGATGGCCGACTGGCTGGAGGAAACCGCCGCCGCCCGCATGAATACCCCGGGCCAGGCACAGGGCAACTGGCAGTGGCGTGCCGATGCCAAAAAGCTGACCCCCGCGCTGGCCGCTGAAATCCGCGTCCTGACGGAGCGCTACTTCCGCGCAGCAAAGTGATTTGTGAAGTTCGCACGGTATTTCATCGGTTTGACGAAGAAAGTTTGTACAGTGGGAATCTTGGAAAATCTTTTTCACTGTGGTAAAATAAAACTGTATTATGCAAAAGCCGAGATGTGCGATGCCGGGGAATCCGGCGGTTAGGAAGCAACATGAAACAGGACTACACCCTTGACGAGCTGCAGACAGAGATGACAGCTCTGGCGCAGCTGTTTGACAGCGTGACCCTCGCAGACCCCCGCATGGGTCTGCTGGACCCGGCTACTTTGCAGCCGCTGAATAAGGTGGCTGCGATGCCCGCGCTGGACGCCGCAGGCCGCGGGTTGAAGATCGAAAAGGCCGCGGACGGTCTGCGCACCGTCATTGCCCAGGGCATTACGGTGGCGGACACGCCCTGCGTGCTGCTGCTGGGGATGCCGCTGCCCCGCAACCTGCAGGCCGACGGCGCGGAGGATGCCTTCACCCGCGCACTGAGCCAGATGCAGGATGACCTGCGCCGCGACTATGTGACCGGCGTTTACAATTCCGTCTACCTGAATGAGGCATTCCGCCCCCGCGCCGAGCGCGCTGCGCTGGACGGCAAGCCCGTGGGTGTGGTGATGGTCCGCGTGAATGAGTACTGGCAGCTGCGCGAGCAGGAGAGCGACTCTGCCGCGGACTGCTGCCTGAACATGGCGTCCGGCATTTTGCAGCTGGTCGTCGGCCCCGACCACGACAAGGCTGTGCTGGCCCGCCTGAATGACGGCTTCTTTGCCATCGTCACCGTCGGCACGCCCGCCGCCCAGATGGCCCGGGCTGTGCACGAGGCGATGAATGCCTCCCGCCGGGAGTTCAACATCTCGCTGTCCCGCCGCGGCAGCTTTACCGTGGCCATCGCCTCCGCCGAGTGGGGCGAGACGGCCTCCTGGGATATGACGCTCTCTCTGGCACAGCAGCGCCTGTAAACCGAATAAAACATCCCCCCTGTGTACATACTGGCATTGACCGCCAAACGTACACAAGGGGGATTTTGTTATGCAGAGCGATAATGAAAAAATGCTGCAGGAGATCGTGCAGAACACCGAGATGGGCAAGAACACGCTGGACGAGCTGATGAGCCTGACCCATGACCAGAAGCTCAAGGACGAGATGCTGCGCCAGAAGCGGGAGTACCGCCGCATCAATCAGGCTGCGCACACTGCGCTGGACGCCATCGGGGCCGAGGCCCACGGCCAGAGCGCCGCCGCCCGTATGAGCGTGAGCATGGGCATCCGCACCCGGACGATGATGGACAAATCGACCCGCAATCTGGCTACGATGCTGGCCGAGGGCAGCGGCCAGGGCGTGCTGGACTGCAAGCGCGCCGAGCGCGACTACCCCGAGGCCAGCCCCGGCGCCTTCAAGCTCTGCCATGAGCTGGGCGCGTTCCAGAGCGATGCCGAGGAGACGTGGAGAGGGTTTGTGTAAGGCAGCGTAGTAGGGGCCGCACATGTGCGGCCCGCAGCTGTATGGCAAACACCCGCTTGCGGGAAAGCCGAGGGCCGGGCATGCCCGGCCCCTACCGTGGATATGACAAAAACGGCCCGCCGG
>ERZ1108170.2121-NODE-2121-length-10849-cov-225.495183_pt1 | contig 10849 bp, 9 predicted proteins | sample MGYA00403705_ERZ1108170 | MGnify/ENA primary metagenome ERZ1108170 (study PRJEB35170, sample SAMEA104062422) | human gut metagenome | biome: human gut; feature: human-associated habitat; material: faeces | place: Denmark | collected 2012-06-15 ... | reverse complement strand
CAGGCGGTCCCATCCCGCACAACCTGGCGAAGACCTTTGATGGTCCGCCAACCTTGTAGCGTAGCGGTACCGAGTACCAGAGGGCGGTTACATCCTCTCGCCCCTGAGGTTTTCTGTCCCCCAGAACTGGGGGAACCGAAGGGGGCGTAAAGACTATTGAAGAGAGGCTTGGTGAGAATTGTGAAGCTTCCTTTGGACCGCTATGAGCATTTTCTATTAACTATTGATTCTATTCACAATCGATAATGCCATTATTTTTTGCTGTATCTAACACAGCACTATAGCCATTCTGACTGTTTCCATAGAGAGCTACATAATATTTTGCACGGGAGATTGCAACATACATCCTATTATGCCAAGCAAAGTTAGTAAACTGATAATGATTTCCTTTATCTTTACCTTCAGGAGGTACCCTTCCTTTATCTACACCTAAAATAAATACAGCATCAAATTCAAGACCTCCTACATAGTCTATTCCACCAACAATATATTTATTGTCGTTCATGGCTGTTTTTACTGTATTATAATCATTCCTGCTCTGTAATTCGATGTGAGGCTTATTTGCATTTCTCAAGGTTTTAAGCAAAATATTAAGTAATTGTAGATCCGAAGTCACAATTAATATATCTGACCTTCTTACCTTATGCTTATTGCAATATGTTTCAACATCAGAAATTGCACGAGAAATCATTTCTTCATCAGTTGCAGCAAGAGTATAGGTCGGTTTAATACATTTCTTATCATCTTCCGATGTAAATGAAGAAGAGCAATAATCCAATGGATTTTCAAAATGAGCAAAAAGTGCCACATTAGAAGAAAGAATATTGAATGCTAAATTTACTATCTCCGGAGATGATCTGAAGATTGTATTAAGTTTTGTTTTTACAGTTTGAACATCCTCCAAAGTAGACAATTCATTTTCCGTAAATCCAACTTCACCAGAATTTTGCGATTTATCCAAAACATACACTATATGATTCTTTAATTGCGGCTTATTTAAATAATGAAAAACGGATAATTCATTAAAGTTGAACAAATGAGCTTCATCAATAAAACAAGCATCATATCCCTCTCTAATACTACGTCGTTTCCAAATAGGTGTATCTAATTGTCCAAGCGCAGAAAGGGTTATGTCATCTGTATCAAAAAGTCCGCTGCGTTCCAATGATTGCTGATATTTCTCAAAAACTTTTAAAACAAATATCTTATCTTCATCTGTTTTCAACGGCAAACCTAATGCTGGGCGTTCAATTTGTTTGTATTTCTCCGAATTACCATCAGCACGTCCTTTAATAACAACCGAAATTTCATATTGAAGCAAATCTAAAATATCACTAAGTTGGGTTTTATTTATGAAATCAACAAAATCTTTCGAACAAATTATCTCATATCCCTTCCATTCATTACATTTCAACTGAGTGTATGCCTCCTCTATCATCATCAGTTGATAACCTTTAGAAATTCCAGCATCCTTGTCTATTAATTCCGTATCATAAACAATATTCCCTCCAAGGTTATTTTTACTCCACTCCTGCAATGTCGTAATCAATATAGAAACACTTGGATGCCTATCAGCAGTTTCAAGATATTTATCTATAGTAGGATAGATTGCATAAAACAAATCTAGAATTCTATCTTTTGTTGCAAGAGAATGAGTTATGAATATTATTTTGTATTCATTTCCATCTCGAACTGATTTCTCTAAAAGATAAATACATCTTAAAATAAGAGATAAGGTTTTACCTGAACCAGCAGGACCTTCGAGACGTTCTGCACCTTTAAGTGGACGCGATATAAAATTTCGCTGAGTTTTAGTCAAATAGCTATTCCATTCATCATAATGTAGAGGAGAATTTATAGACAGATTTGGCTTTTCTATTTTTGAAACGATTAAACTATCCACAGCCTCGGTTTCTTTTAAATTATCGACAATTGAAATAGATAATAAGTCTGTGACTGCTTTATTCAAATTAGTTTGTACAAAAGTACCCGTATCTGTTCCAAAATAATAAGCAACCAAAAAATTCTGCTCTTTTCTATTCTGTTTTGTTGAATTTTTATCCAACAAAACTTTTTCAACATTATGCGTTGCCGTAAATGGATATGGATAAACTATAGCAATATCACCAGACAGATTATATTCACAAGGTGCCAATGGTTGTTTATCAAAATAATGAATCGCATACTTGATTGTTTTTTGGAAAATTGTGATAACAGATTCAGAACTTTGCTGGTTGAACCCTGAAAAAGTTGACAAATCATACAAAAGCCCTCTTTTCTTATCTATAGAATGAGTATAGAAAATAATCCCTCTATTCTCTATATGTTTAATAAAGATTTTAGGATGACTCCACTTTCTATCTTTTCTCATAAGGATTTCGCAAAGTTGCTCACTTTGAGAAAATTCAGCACTTTGGAAAGTTCTGCCTGAAGCAAACTCCAATAAAGCATCGTATGTTAAAAATATATAATTATAATCCATAGTCATAATATTCTCATTTTATTTGATAATATTTCAAAAGTTGGTATAGAATCCCTATCATCAACACCTATTCGACAGAAATTATGTGAAAATTTTTGCATAATATGTTCTATAAATGGTGAATTAACTTCTGCACATACATGATAAATTTCATTATCAGGAGAGATCTTTTTTAGTTCATCAATTGCCATTTTTATGTCTGAAACATACATACCCTTGCTTATTTTTTGTGATGTCTCGTAACTTATTCGTTTTAATTCTCTAAGAAGGATAATTTTGGGGGTTGCTCTTGCTGTATCCCAATCATCTATCAAATAATATGCAGGTAACTCGTCTTTTAAAAGATTAGAAATTAACGTGTTTCGAGTATCTTCCTTGTGACAATAATCTTCAAAAGCTTTGTGCCGTTGCTTGTCAGAACAGAATAACACATCAACCTTTTCCAAGAAATTAGTACATTGAGATTTTTCTGTGAAAATTCTTTCTGCGATTTTAACATATAATTCTTTTTCCTTTAAATCAGATGGAATATTATGTTTTTTACACAATTGCTCAAATTTATATTTATTTTTTACTGCCCATTTGTTAAGAAGATATGCCTCTCCATCACAGCATAACCAATCGTCAAAATCCACAATAGGTAAATAATGTACTGTATTTACTTTACCCTCATGAGCTAAATCACATCGAGGGGTAATTATCAAACCATAAACATCTAATTTTTCTGCATAATTATCAGCTATACAATTATTTATAATGGAGCCTTGAGTCAAGGTTCTTACCATCCTATAACTTTTAAAAAATTGTCTCATACAAACGAATGTTTTTATATCTACTAAATGGAGACAGATGAATTCGAAAACAAAATATTTTTAGGAAAGAATCCTTTTAGTATTCAAAAGGACTTTCTAAGTCCTTCAACACCTCATGTTTTGTATCCTTCTCCGAAAGATTAGCGTGTTCCGTAAGAATGCGCCAATCGATACCAAGCGATTCATCCAAGATAGAGATACCCCCATCAGCCTCAGGGTGATAGAAGTTATCACACTTATATTGGAATACCGCAGTTTTTGAAATCTATTATTTCTTATTCTTTACCCTCCAGAAGAAGTGCCAAGTTCTGAAGATAGGCTCGCTCAGTGCTTCTGCAGGATAATATCTTACGAAATGCAAATTTCTCCATATCTTCAGGAAGTATTTCTTTGCCATTCCTTGTTGTGTAAAATGCCCATACTTGGTGAAGTGCTTTCCGAAGTTGCCACCATTCAGTATCTCTGCCAGCAACAACTTTCCTCGCTTTTCATCCAACGGAACGATCATCTTCTCCTCTGATAGTCCCAATGCCTCATGCAGCACATACATCACCGCCCCTGCGAACTTCCACAAGCCAAGATATTTCAGCTCTCGCTGCAAAGTATCCCTAACCACCAATAACTCATCATTATTCACTATATAATAGTAATCAATGATTTGCCTCATTCCAATTCCTTCGTCGAAGAAATGGTGATACAGATGGGTTAGCTGATAAATCACATTGAATGCCATCGTTGGTATAGCAATTTCTCCAATACCATCTGGCAGACTAACAACATTTGAGCATTGCAAATCCGCATTCCGTTTGAACCACTTCTGCAAACGTGCATTATAGATAGGATTATTCATTATACCCGGAAAGAAATGTAGTTCCACCGGCACCCCGTCAAACGAAGTCTCTAAATGATGGAATCTAATATCATCACCAATTTCAAAATGAGTCTTAGCATATTCTGTTATATCTTCTCTGCTTGCATTCACCCATACATCAATATCCCCAGAAGTACGAGAATATGGATTCGGATACATCAAGGCATTGCCTTGTCCTTTCAGGATGCAGCATCGCAATCCATCTTCTCTAAACTTTGAATAGAGTTTAGCAGCAACTCCATTCACCTTCATGTTCTGCCTACGTATCTGTTGCGCCTTACCCATCCAAGTCATCAGTAGTTCCCTTCCAATTGGATTCAGCTTCAACTCCTCAGGATACTCCTTCCCCAGTCTCTCAATACCATCAAAACAAAGTCCCAGCAGGGCCTGCTTGAACGCAAAGGAATACAGCATCTGCCAGTCTATGCCAGCAATCACTTTATTCACATCACTTTTTGCCCTTAGGCAATACTTCAGAAAATCAAAAAGCTCACTCATAATAGCTAAAACCTACTTCCCTTCAGTAAGTTCCTCAAACATTTCAACATGTTGATCTACAACTCTTGAAATATCATAATTCTCTATCACTTTCTTCAAAGCCTTGGATTTCATTTCCTCAGCTTCCTTTGGATGACGATATAACCAGAGTGCCTTTTCTGCGGCATCTTGCGGATTATCCATTTCCACCAACAGACCATCAACACCATCATCTACCAATGTAGGGATGGCATCAATCTTTGTGGCAACCACATTCTTCTCAGCTGCCATATACTCAACAACAGCCAATCCGAATCCTTCCCACCTAGACAAGAGCATCGCTACATCAAAAACTTTCAAATAGCTATATGGCTCGTCAGTCCAACCAGTTACAACAAGTTCCAAACCATTCTCCTTGGCAAAGGCCTTGACTTCTTCCTCTTCCTCACCACTTCCTACTATGATGAAAGCAGAGTTAGGAATTTCATCATGTATCAACATGGCTGCGCGGATAAACACATCAGGCGCTTTCTGTGGAGAAAGTCTTCCAATCATACCTACCACAAAAGCATCTTCCGCAATGCCAAGTTCACTTCTAGACTTAGCAACAGCATTCTTTACAGCACTCACATCAATACCATTCGGAATCAAAGCAAGCTTATCATCCTTAGCAATGTGTTCACGCTCTGCCGAAGCCTTCTCTGCCTTAGAGATACAAACTATCTTGTCCGTACAAGGAGCCAAGATTTTCTCCAGGTACAGATATATCATACTTTTCAGTTTCATAGCAACCTCCTTTTACTTGATGTTAAAAGCCCATCCATGAGGATTGTAAACAACCTTACAATGTAAACCTATGGCAGCCATACGCCCTAAACCTCCAGCAAAACTGCTATGGCAATACAGAATATCAGGATTGACTTTTTTGATTTCCTGGCGAATAGCTCTAACTTTAGCAATCACTTTCAAAGGTGAGAATGATTGCATAAGATCCATTTGTTTAACACCATCCACCATCTTGCAATATGTACTTTCATCATAATTGAGAGAACAGATGAAATACTGCTTTATTCCCTTTTTCTCCAATCGTGGCAGGAGCATCTGGAGATAACGCTCTACACCTCCTGCACACTCTGCTATATGCAATATCCTCATTATTTAATATTATTAACATTCTCCAAAAATCTGTCACGCTTTCGCTCCCATTTTGTATGAGATATGCTTTCGAGATTAAAAGCGGCACAAAGTTTGTCTTTAAGCTCATTCAATCTTGCCTTAGCATCCTCCGCAGATACTTTAATAGCAACCTTATCGGAATTTACTACGCCTTTCATTCTTTCGAACTGCATATCTTGCGTAAGAAATGAATAAAAGTTAGTCTTCAATACCCATGCCGCACCCATTTCATTGAGCGAAACAGGACTCTCATAATACCTTGGCGAATGAACGAATATCACAAACAGTTCATGTTCACGGAATAGCTTTTTAAGCGTTTCAAAGATATCTTCACCCAACCCTATACCATATCCATCAACAGAACTACAAAAGAGATTACTCTCGTCAAAGCCTATACTTTCCAATAATTCAACAAGCTCTTCAACAAAAGCCTTATCTTTTGAAGAATGGCTTATAAACACCATAGGACTATTTGATCTTTCCATCCTTGCATTTGACTCTTTATTAGTTTGGATCATAAGAAGATTATATATGGAATAAAGTTCATGATAATTATTCAAGAGAGTATAGCCGTTTCCAGAATTATCAATATTCTTGAATTTTACATAATCGGCATTTGCATTTGAATAGTAGTTACTCAGGTAAACTACAGCAGAGCTATGCCATTCATGATAGGTTCGAATGGCATCCATTGAATTAATCTCCTTCGAAGATGCCTCCTTGTATATTTTTTCCAAAGAGCGAACTCTACTTTCAGTATACTCCACTACGTTATCATCTGTTTCTAAATATTCATGGGAGCCAACTGACTTGAGTTCATCAAAAGTTTGAATCAATGTTTCCCCGATTCCCGCAACAGACAAATCCTTTTGTATAATATCCACATCAATTGCTTGCGAATTACATGCAGAGTAAGTTTTCAATATACCCTTAACCAAAAATACAAGATTTTTATAATCCTTCTTCTCATAAAAGTTATTTAAAAGCAAAACAAGCGTATCTAACGAATATACCTCATCCGAGTTTCCTATGATATGAAGTCCACTATAATTATTCTCTGCTATTTTAAGACAATTATTCCAAACATCATCAAACTCCACCTCAACTAGCCATCTTTTAAAATGGGTAGATTGTAAAAAAGAACTTTTAATGATTTTAATCAGATCTTCCCATAAGGGAACTATCTTGGGTAATGGTTTTATTTCGACCATAATTATCTATTGTATATTATCAGAACAAATCGCCTTCTCTATTAAGAGACAGTGATTCCATTCTAATGAAACCAACATTACCTAATCCTAGTCTATCAACAACTTGCCTTTTGTTGTTTATATCGACTTCATTAAACACACTAATGTGCCATTTCGCACTCAGGGGTATATTTTGCTTTATTTTTTCAAAATAAGGCAAATCAACTTCACTCATCGAATGACCTAGAACATATACGTCCTTAACATTGCTCAATTGTGAAAAAATTTCTTCATAGTTAGCAATGATGCCTGCTGTATCTTTATGCCAATTTTTAATTAAAGCTGCAACTTCTTTGCATGCCTCCTCCTCGAAGTCATTCTCAGATGAAAATATATAATCTACTTCTGTATCTGGCATATTGTGTCCAACCACCAATTGAGGGAACTCTCCTTCCACCATACCATGAATATGTAATATTCGATAAGCAGGTATATGATAGACATTCTCCAGTGTTAGAGTATAGTTGAAAGTAATAAACAAGCTGTCTTCCCCAAATATGTCATATTGTCTACGAACATCTTCTAACGAAAGAGCTTGTACCCATTCTGTAAAAGCCAATTTGAGCCCCTCAACATAGTCTACTTCATCACGCACTTCATCTATAAAGTCATAGTACGCTTTCCAATTTTGATTCCAATTTGGATTATTTGTCGTCGCCCAATCAAATAAAGCATCTTTATTGAGATTCGGCAATTCACGTTCAAAATCACTCCAAAGTTTATCACCACCATCATAGAAGCGATTTAACTTTTCATACAACTTAGGCATTTTTTCCTCACAATAACGTCTAAAATCACTATATTTACAAGGAATACCATGAGCAATATCAAATCCATTACCAATTATATATAACCTACTCATATTATTGTTAGTTTTCCGGTAAAACAATATCTTTTAAATAAACATTCGACGAAGAATCAAAAATATAATCTTCCATCTTTGGGAAAGCATCAGTGGGATAACCAAGATATCTACAGATGCTATTCCAAATGGTCTTTATAGGTTTATTCTTAAATTGCATCGTCATGCCAACTAATGATTTTATATCTACATAGATATTTTCGTAGAAATCTCTTCCTTTATATATCAACTTAGACCATTGATCCAAAGGTACAAACTCCATCTCGACATGCTTACCACTATAATCAATAGCAAGTTTAAACTTCTGAGAGCCGACATTATCCGACTCCATAAGCTTTTTTTTCACAATATCTTGAAAGTTGGCAATCTCATTTATAGCAATAGCTAATTCTGATTTAAAGATTTTAGCTTTACCATCATTATGAGAGGCAGGATTCAAAATTCTTTTTCTATATTGATCGATATTTGGAGTAGGGATAGGTGATAATCCAAATCGATCGTAGAATTGCTGTAGTTTATTATCCAAAGAATTGAGATTTAAGATAGAAATTGTACCATCTTCTTTTGGTTGCAATGTCCAATTAAGCGGATAAAGTCTTTGTAATTGTTTCTCACATTCTTTTCGCAAACTTGTAGCAGAAGCATAATAATCACATTTGGTATAGAAAGCCCTAGCTTGCTCTAGAAAATCCAAGTTTTCCTTTAGCCATGGCTCTGGAACATGATTTTTTGCAACAACCTCATCTACAGCATACATCTCATAATATTTCCACTGATTCTTTGAATTACGTTGCGAAATTGCGTCAACTATCATATCATAGAAAGCACGGTCGTGAGTAAATATGAATATTTGATAATTTGAGCAGTAGTCCAACAGTTTTTGAATAACCAGTAGTCTATTGGACATATCAAGGCTTATCAACAAGTCATCTACACAGATTATCTGCGCACATTCCTCAGACTTATATTTTCTATCAAATACTGCTAATCTTAAGGCCAAAGCCATTCTTGTTAACTTCGCTTCATTAAAAAAAGAACGAGGATGTTCTATCTCAGATGCAGCCAATGGATTACCATTAGAATCCAACATTTGTGCAGTTAAAATGATTTTCGGTTCGTGGAACTCACCATCATAAGAGCGAGTGGTACCTGGTACTTTGTCATCAAATCTCAACTTGCTTAATGTAAGTTTCACTTGCACAGGCATTTTAAAAGATCGTAATTGCAAATTAGCAGCATTAGCTATTTCTGTGAGAAGCAACTGCAAATTATAATTAAAGTCTTTTATCAAATTCTGATATGCAGTATATGTTTCATCATGGATATACACTTTACTACCTTCAGACCTAGTATGCAACATTCCAGGTGTATTATAGCAAGAACAAATATACTTCCACCAAGAATCAACTCCAGATTGACCTAAACTATTTCCTTGCAAATCAAAACATTGAGCATTCAAACTTAAGAAGGGGAATATTTCATCTAAGAATATCTTGAACAAATCTACAGGTTGACTATTCTTGAAATCGAATATTGCAGACAAAAACTTATAATTCATAAAATCACTGGCAAACGCAGTGAATTTCATAAATAGATCTGTTCCCGAAGTATTAATACATCGACTTCCGTCTTTATAGCTTTTAGTCCTACCATTTGAATCCACAAAGGTAACTTTTATTTCTGAAGGTTCATCCTCATTACTATACAGATTACGTAAATTGTCTGGATGAGTTGGCATAAAGTATTTACCAGCATCAGAAGTAGTTGGTTCCTTCAAACTACTTTGTAGATGTGTATATAATGCCCAATATATAGAACTTTTACCACTACCATTCTCACCATACATCAAGACATGCTTTCCGTTAGGAGAAAGGTCAAATGGCTTTAAGAAGAACTTAAAGTTCTCAATGCGAATAGTATCTATTTTCCATGCCATACACTTATTTTTTAAAAAATTTACTAATCTTTCACCTGATCAGCTGGTATCATACGGAGTTTCATCAGTTGGTTTCTCAATTCACTCGATTGATCAAATAAACTTCTGAAGAACTTTTCCATATTATCAGTATCCAAGTATTTATCTACATTTTCTTTCCAATACTTAAAGATTTCAACCCCATTCTCATACAGATATTCGTCAAAGTACAATTCAATAGCTAAACTATCACATAAATTAGCGAATAACCCATAATATAATTCAGCCTTATGAATATCTTTACTCGGGTCTTTCAATAGTTCTTCCGCATTATCTTTGAATATGCGAGCTATATTATAATACCTTTGTTCCTTCTTTTCTACAACAGGGATTGTTAAAGCAGATAACCTCTTTTTATTCAACAAGACATGAGTGAGTACATTCATTTTATGATCAAACAAGTCATATTGAGTAGAATAAGAATTTAACAAGAATAACACATATCCTATTTCAACTTCTTTTTCATTAGGCAATACTGCAATGCTCCTTGGTGGCAATATGCCATTAATTTCAAAAGCACACTTCTCTCCCCGTTTTAAATTGTCGGTAACTTGAATATATGGCAAAGATCCTTTATCCGGATTTTCAAAAATAAACTTAGCAAACTGCTTTTCCGTATAAATTTCAGCCACAGACACCAATAATAACTTTCTTATTTCCATAATGTTATTTTGATATTTCAGAATAAAAACTCAAAAACAAGGAAAACTAACTATTTATTTTAGAAATAAAAATAAAAAATATAGTTATTCACTGTTTTAATTTTTAATATTTCAAATAAAGATACGATTTCTCATCTCTTTTGCTTTTTATTATAAATGTTGCATTTTAAAATTTAACTTGTCTCATAAAAAATGATGCGGGCATGCTGCATTGCTATCATTATATTCTCTACGTTTTAATATCATTCTCGCTTAGCAGAATTGGCACTCTGCAAAAAGAGC
>ERZ1108170.2120-NODE-2120-length-10867-cov-11.837310_pt1 | contig 10867 bp, 9 predicted proteins | sample MGYA00403705_ERZ1108170 | MGnify/ENA primary metagenome ERZ1108170 (study PRJEB35170, sample SAMEA104062422) | human gut metagenome | biome: human gut; feature: human-associated habitat; material: faeces | place: Denmark | collected 2012-06-15 ... | reverse complement strand
ATACTCGTAAGTTAGTTTCTTACGAGTATAATACTTCATTTCTTACATAAAGTCAGGAAATATATTTTTGACGGCTCATCGAGAAACAGGAACGATACTTCCTATTTTCCTCAAAAATTGTGAACTCTGAGTTCCTGTTCATTTCGTTCCGCATCGGTTACAATACAGCCATAGCTTCGGCAAGCGTTCAAAGCAGCCCTCAAGCTATCCCGCCCCTTGAAAATTGAACACGCATTCTTCAGTCACGTTCCTGTGATGATGAGCCACGTCCGTAACAAATGCGATGATCTCCCACTGAGGGAATGAGCGGTAGGTTGACGGTAAATGGATGACAGCTTCTCCATAGCTAAGAGCCATCACAGAATAATGATACTTCTGCCTTCGGGCAGCTCGGTGAGAACCACGGAGAGGTGAGAACCCTATGGATTCGGTACGCTGCCGGACGGCTGAAAGATTTCCCACACGAAAACTGAGTTTTCGTTTTCCGGGGATGTCGGGGACAAATACGGAAAGGTATAGAACTATAAATCACAGCATTTTTGCTGTTTGAGATAGTAGGGTGGGCTGTGCGAGCAGCCCACTGTTACATATACGGATAGAAAGGAGAAATCCAAATTGGCAACACGAGGCAAAAAAGAGAAAGAGTATCCGCCTATGCCCGCAAACTGGATGTACAAGCGCGGGGATGTCTACATGATGGATCTGAATCCTTACAGCGGTTCCGAACAAGGCGGCATCCGACCTGCCATTGTTGTCCAGAACGATGACGGTAATTTTTATTCCAATGTTCTTCTGGTCGTTCCGCTGACAACACAGATCAAAAAGCGAAATATGCCAACGCATTTTATTCTGCACAATCGTTTTTTGAGTGCGCCATCTATGGCGATTTGCGAAAGCCCGCGCCCCGCAGATAAATCCAGAGTGTTAAGCTACCTTGGGCACCTGTCCAAATATGAAATGCGGCAAGTGTCAGTGTGTCTGCAATACAGCTTTGGCTTCATTGGGTATAAGTCATTCCGAAAATACCTTACGGCTCCTCCGCAGGAGGATGTTCTCGCCGCTGCAAAAGAGCTGCTCTCCCAGCAGTTTCAGAATCTTCGGGTGCTGAACAGTCAGCCCCCTGCTCTCGCCAAGCACACAAAAGGCGATCTACATAGCATTGAGCAGATATCGGAAAGGATGCTCTCCACCCCAACAGAATCTTCTGTTGAGTTCATGGTCGCAGAACTGGATGATGCACTTCAATCGCTTATGTTCCGCTGGAATATCTGTTATGAACGGTATTCCAGTTTTCACTTATCCGATAACGAAAAGAAGAAAATCGGTTTGATTATCCAATCAGGAATTGATTTTCTGCAAAAGAAGAAGGAGGTTCCTTTATGATGAACGCAGTTGTAAAACCTTACCATGAGATGTGCCTGAACAGCAGCGAACTGATCGTGCCGCGCGACACTTATCAGCGTGCTCTTCACCCCGCTCGTGTTGCCCGCATCGCAAAAGAATTTGACGAGCGGGTTGCCAATGAGCCGAAGATCAGCTTCCGGGATGGTCACTACTATGTGATGGACGGACAGAACACCATCGCTGCACGGAAATTTCTGAACGGCGGCGAAGATTTGCAGATTCGCTGCAAGGTTTATTTTGGTATGACAGAACGAGAAGAAGCCCTCCTGTTTGCACAGCAGACAGGCATTTCGGAACGGCTGAGTGCAGGACAGAAGCTCCGTGCCCTGATTTTTGCAGGGGAGCCTGCTGCCGTTGCATTCCAGCAGGCCACCGAATTGGCTGGCGTTCATCTTTCTTTTGAAGAAGGCCGGGGCAAGCAGCGGATCAGCTGCATCGCAACCGCCTATCACGAATTCATCCGGCTTGGTCCTGAACTGTATATCGAATCCCTTGATGTTTTGCTGAATGCGTGGGACGGAGAACCTGATTCCATGAGTTCTGCAAATCTGCTCGGCATCTGCCGCTTTGTAGAACTGTACCACTCCGAATACAGTAAAAGCCGTCTGATTGCCAAACTGCGGCAGGTCGATGCATTCACGATTTTTCGCCTTGCACGAACCGCAGGCGTAAGCCTTCCCGGCAAGACGAAGTACCTTCAGCAGGTCTATACTATTTATAATGGTGGCAGCCGCCGGGCTGCATTGCCGCTCAAGTTTTAACTTTAAGTATATTTAACGAGGTATTATCCAATGATTATCCATGAAGAACCTTCGCCCAACTCGGTTTCCTCCCCTGTTTCCACAGCAAAGGACAGCCGCTGCTATACCGTAGAAGACCTGATGGAAATGCTGCTCCTGAGCCGTCCCACTGTCTACCGTCTACTGAAGCAGAACGAATTCCGCTGGTTCAAGGTAAGCGGCGCTTACCGTATTTCCAAAGCCAGCTTTGAAGCATGGCTCAATGATGGCACTGTTGAACGCAATCCTGCTGTTTGACATCCTCAACATTTCACGCGAAATCTGCTATTCTTTAGCCGGGATGAGAAATCCCGGCTAAACTTTTACATAGATAGAGAGGTGTCTTTCATGGATGATATGCGGAATACTTCGGCTCCCTTATACGGAAAAGCTGAACCTGCCACTACCAAAACCACCATGTCGGTTCGTGAGATGCGGCAGCTTCTCGGCCTTGGCAAAACAGACAGCTATTGGCTGCTTCATAAGAATCTCTTTGAAGTCATTCTGATAAACGACAAAAGGCGTATCGTTATTTCCAGCTTTGAGAAATGGTATGCCAATCAGGTCAAATATCATAAGGTCAATGGTTCGCCACCGGGCGAGGAACTTTGCAAACGGTCCTATTCCGTTCCTGACGCCGCCGAGATATTGAAGGTGAAACCCGAAACGATCTATACACTCATCCGACAGGGCAAGTTGAAAACAGAAACGGCAGACTTCTGTATGAGAATTCCCAAAGAGGACTTTGAGCGGTGGTACCGATCACAAAGTCGCTACCGCACAGCAGCCGACCGTGAGCGTGACCGGGAGATTGAAGCGCAAACCATCTCCATCCCGGAAATGGCAAAACTACTCGGTATCCCACGCAAGAATGTTTATGGGATTCTTGATTGCAAAAAATACCGAGATTGTTTCGTCATTGAGCGCGTGGCCGACAGGCCGCGCATTACCAAAAAAAGTTTTAAGGCATGGCTTAAAAGCCAATCTACATACCAACTTCAAAAACCGAAAAAAGAAACGCATGAGGAGCCGCCGCTAAAACTGCAATGTCCCAAGAATGGGAAATACTACAGTTTTCAGGAAATTCAGGCTTTTTACGGAATCAGCCGCCCAACACTTGACTCGTGGGTTCTCAAAGAAGGAATTCCAACGATGAAGTTGGGAAGGGTAAAACGCATCCAAAAAGATGCTTTCGATGAAGTTCTGAAGTCCAAACGTAAAGTAGAGGAGGATGTATAATGGCTAGCATTGTCAAACGCAATAACCGATACTGCGTTGTCTATACCTACAAACACACTAATGGAACGCTAAAGCAGAAATGGGAAACCTTTACCGACCTTGCAGATGCCAAAAACCGTAAGAAAGAGGTCGAATACAAAGAATCCGTCGGTACCTTTGTGGCACCCCAGTGCCGAACTCTAAAAGACCTGCTTAAAGAATACGTCACCCTGTACGGAAGAACCAAATGGGCACTTTCAACCTATCAATCAAACACTGCACTGATCTCAAACTACATAGAACCGCTTATCGGCTCAATGAAACTGCAAGATCTCACCACCCGCGTAATTGAGGGATATTATCAGCGGCTGCTTAAATACGAAGCCGTTGACCCTATGTGTGGAAAGCGTCAGCATCAATACGTTTCTCCCGGCACGGTTCGTTCGGTTCACAAAATTTTGAGAAGTGCCTTTGAGCAGGCTGTAAAGTGGGAACTTATGGAAAAGAATCCCTGTATTTATGCCACCTTGCCCAAATACACTGCAAAGAAGCGTGATATCTGGACTGCCGAGACCCTGTTCCATGCCTTAGAAGTCTGTGATGATCCATGGCTCCGGCTTTGCATCAGCCTCTCCTTCTCTTGTTCCCTGCGCTTAGGGGAATTGCTCGGTCTGACATGGGATTGTGTGGATATCTCCCCCGAAAGCATTGAAGCCGGGCGAGCCTCCATTTACATAAATAAGGAATTGCAGCGTGTAGATATTGCTTCGCTGAACGCCTTGGAAAATAAAAATGTCATCACTCGTTTTCCCTCGCTGAGTTCCCGCTGCACCACGGTCCAGGTTCTGAAAAGCCCTAAAACAGACAGCAGTATCCGAACCATTTTTCTCCCCAAAACAGTTGCTGAAATGCTTGTCCACTATAAAGCCGAGCAGGACATGACAAAGGACGCACTGGGTGCAGAGTATGCAGACTATAATCTCGTGGTTGCCGGCCCGCTGGGAATGCCGACCGAACAATCCACCATTAACGGTGCATTGAAGCAGCTGATTGAGGAAAACGATCTCCCCAAAGTGGTTTTCCACAGCTTCCGACACTCCAGCATTACATACAAGCTCAAGCTGAACGGCGGCGATATCAAAGCCGTGCAGGGCGATTCCGGTCATGCACAGGCTTCGATGGTCACCGAGCAGTACGCACACATTCTGGATGATGATCGGCGTTTGAACGCACAACGATTCGACGATTTCTTCTATCAGCATCATGGTGCAGAGCCTGAAGCCCTCCCTCGCGCAGAGCAATCCACTCCCAAAGCCAGTCCAGTCGATACAGATGCGGCAGCAGCTCTTGCTAAACTGCTGGCTGACCCCTCTATGGCTACACTCATTAAAAATCTTGCAAAGAACCTATAAGCCTCTATACATAAACAGCGGCAGTTTTCCGTATATGGAAAACTGCCGCTATCTGTTTTAGGATGATCCCGTTTCTTTGTGTTTTTTCGCCTTAGCTTCCTCTATGTCCATCTTCAGCTGATGTGTAAGCTGTTTTACATAATCGAGTGAAACTTCATAGCCTTCTGCGATTTTTTCTGCCGGCATCCCATCAAGGATACGGGAGATCACAATGTTCTGAGTGGCTTGTTTTCTCGACTCTGCAATCATTTCCTCAATAGAGGGGCAATGTTTATTATGCATCCAATTCAAGTAATCCAAGCGTTCAGCTTCTATCCGCGATAGAAGCCTGACTGCATAGAAATTGTCATCTACCTCGAAGCGAACTTCCTCTCCGGGTTTGACTTCAAGTTTTTCCAGAACCGCATCTGGGAGTTTTACAGTTCCATCTTCACCGACTACAATATTAAATTTCTTTTCCATCGCACACTCCTAAAATCACGCAAAGTTCCTTGCATCCAGTGCCTTTACTCCCGTAAGAATACCATAAGCCCCTTCCTTTTACAAGACAATGCGCATTTCCATTCGCACTGTTACATAGACCAGAGTTTTCTCGCAGAAAGCTCTGGTCTTTTTCTATTGAAAACATTTGTCCATCACACCAGCTACGGCTGTATGGTCTGGTTCACGAATGCTAAACAAGCAAATATCCGTAGGGAAACGTACACTTCCCAGCTAATGAAAGGTGGGCATTTTACAATGAACCTTCCACTTTTCATTAGCTCTGCTAATTTTCTGCTAATGAAAAGCCTTTTACTCGTTTTATTTCGGGGTTTGTGTTCTTTACTCAGATTGACAGCGTAACAAAAAATCAATTGATAAAACGTTACTTGTTTCACCTACTTTTGCCTAGGATTTATGGCTTCAGCCCCTACTCCTAAGCGAAACGCCCCCGGTTCGAATCCGGGTAGGGACATTCTGTTACGAAATGCGAAGGTCATTTTTCCCATGGAAAAGACGATCTTCGCATTTTTCATTTTGAACCGATTACCAAAATCAGCCAGCGAATGCCATTAGCAGAATTTTCGGTTCCAGCTAATAAAATCAGGTTTCCAGCTAATGAAGCCCCATAAACGCGGAATTTTGCCCTTACAAAAAAGCACTTTCCCTTATATTTGCATTGCAAATAAGGGAAAGTGCTTTTGTCTTGCTCACTATGAGGTTACGATCGCAAAGGATACGGTCAACTCCCAATAGCGAAAAGATAATACGGCAGCCTTCACTTTTTCAGCACTACGCACTCATAGGGGCGCAGCGTGTCGGCGGTGTCGGGGTAGTTACCCAGCAGTTTCTCGGCATCGGTCCAGCCTACGGGCAGGGGCTTGGCAATTTCCCGCTCCCGCAGGTTGCAGAGAACCAGCAGCTCCGTCTCGCCGTCGTACCGGCGATAGGCTAACAAATCCGCGTTGTCGGGGTACAAGAACTCGATTTTTCCCGCACGGATGACCGGCATTTTCTTGCGCAGGGCCACCAGCGTTTTGTAAAAGCTGCGGATGGAATCCGGGGCGTCCATTTGGGCAGCGGCGTTGATGGCCTTGTAGTTGTCGGCAATGCCGATCCACGGCGTACCGGTGGTAAACCCGGCGTTCTCGCTCGCGTCCCACTGCATCGGGGTGCGGCTGTCGTCGCGGCTGCGCTGGGCGATAATGTCCAGCGTCTCGGCCTCGGTCTTGCCCTGCTCTCGCAGGATCCTGTAGTAGTTGCGGCTCTCGACGTCGCGGTACTGCTCGATTTTCGTGAAGTGCGGGTTCGTCATGCCCAGCTCCTCACCCTGATAAATGTACGGTGTGCCGCGCATAAAGTGGATGGCCACCGCCAGCATCTCGGCGCTTTCCTTCCAGTAGGTCGTGTCGCTGCCAAAGCGGCTGACCGCACGGGGCTGGTCGTGGTTGCACCAGAACAGCGCATTCCAGCCGCCGTTGGCCTGCATCCCCTCCTGCCAGGTCTGGAACAGTTTCTTCATGGCGAGGTAATCAGGTTCCCTCAATTCCCACTTTTGCCCGTCCTTGTAGTCGACCTTCAGGTGGTGGAAATTGAAGCACATCGTCAGCTCGTGGTTGCCCTCAGCGGTGTAGCCGATGCAGTTTTCCAGCGTGGTGGAGGACATCTCCCCCACCGTGATCATGCCGTCGATGCCGCCCGCGGCGACCAGCTCCTTCAGGTACTTGTGGACGTTGCGGGTCAACGGCACGGTAGTCGGCCACATCATAGCCGTTGTCGCGCTGGGGCGAGGGGAAGAACGGCGTCAGCCAGAGATAGTCAACGCCCAGGTCGGCGAGGTAGTCCAGTTTCGCGGTGACGCCCTTCAAATCGCCGAAGCCGTCACCGTTCGAGTCCATGAAGGATTTCGGGTAAATTTGGTAGACAACTTTATCTTTAAAATCATTCATGGTACACACCTCACAAAATCAGGCAACGCCTTTTTTCCTGCCGACGATGACGGTCAGCACAAAGGGGACGACGATGGCAATGGCCATGCATAGCGCAAAGCTGAGCATATAGGCGGGCTGGATTGACAAAATACCAGGGATGCCGCCGACACCGATGGCGTTGGCCGTGGTGGAAGTTGCCACACAGACGACCGCTGCGATGGCAGATCCAATCATGCCGCAGATAAACGGGAAGTGGAATTTCAGGTTGACACCGAACATGGCAGGCTCCGTAACGCCCAGATAGCAGGAGATGCAGGAGGGAACGTTGACTTCCTGTGCGGCAGCATTCTTGCGCTGCAGGTAGATCATGCCCAGCACGGCGGAGCCCTGCGCAATGTTGGACAGCGCGATCATCGGCCACAGCATCGTACCGCCGAAGTCGGCAATCAGCTGCATATCGATGGCGTTGGACATGTGATGCAGACCGGTGATAACCAGCGGGGCATAAACAAAACCGAAGATTGCGCCAAAGACCACGCGGAAGGAGCCAGAAATGCCGGCGTAGACGATGTCAGAAATGAAGGTGCCGATCTTCCAGCCGATGGGGCCAAGGACAGTGTGGGCGATGATGACGGACAGCACCAGCGAGCAGAAGGGCACAACGATCATCGAGATGACCGGCGGGCAGATCTTGCGGAAGAATTTTTCTAGATAGACCAGCGTGAACGCGGCCAGCATGGCGGGAATGACCTGCACCTGATAGCCAATCATGTTGATGGTGAAGAAGCCAAAATCCCATTTCGGGATGTCCGCCGCTGCCGTGGACGCGACGGAGTAGGCGTTGAGCAGCTGGCCGGAGACGAGCGTCAGGCCGAGGACGATGCCCAGGCTCTGGGTCGTGCCCATTTTCTTTGTGACAGACCAGCAGATGCAGACCGGCAGCATATGGAAGATGGCTTCGCCAATCAGCCACAGGAAGCTGTCAACGCCGGACCAGAACTGGCTGATGTCGCACAGCGTCTGGGTACCGTTATTAAAAAAGTAGATGCTGTCAATGCAGTTGCGGAAGCCGAGAATCAAACCGCCGGTGATGATGGCGGGAATCAACGGGGCAAAAACCTCCGCAAGCACGCTCATGACCTTCTGCAATGCGTTCTGGTTCTGCTTGGCTGCGCTCTTGACAGCGTCCTTCGAGACACCGTCAATGCCGGATACCGCAATAAAGTCATTGTAGAAATCGCTGACCGTATTGCCGATGATGACCTGGAACTGGCCCGCCTGGGTGAAAGTGCCCTTGGCGGATTTCAGTGCCTCGATCTTGGCAACGTCCGCCTTGGCGGGATCGTTCAGCACAAAACGCATCCGGGATACACAGTGCGAAACTGCCGCGATGTTCTCTTTGCCGCCAACGTACTCAAGCAGCAACTTTGCGTCTTCTTGGTATTTTCCCATGACTCTTTTCTCCTTTATCTTTTTGATGATTCGCCCAACTTGTTCATACAAGTTTTGCTTGTGGTTTCAGTATAGTTCGCTTGTTCAGACAAGTCAAGCGGATTTACAAAAAATCATGTTATGTTTGAAAATTTTCAGCATCTCGGACAAGAGAATGCCTTGAAATTCAGGCGCAATCACGGTATACTGAAACAAACGTTTGAACAAGTTGAGGTAAACAGCCATGCCAAAAGCAAAATATGAAGGAATTTACCGCAGTATCAAAAAACGGATCGAAGCGCAGGACTATCCTTACCAGTCCCTGCTTCCCAGTGAAAATACGCTGATTGCAGAATACGACTGCTCCCGCAACACGGTGCGCCGTGCCATTGCCGAGCTGACCGCAGACGGCTATGTGCAGGCCATGCAAGGACGTGGTGTCCGGGTCATCTACCAGCCGGTGGGAAAGACGACCTTTACCATCGGTGGAATAGAGACCTTTCAGGAGACCGCTAACCGCAATCATCTGCAAGCCGTTACCCGCGTCATTCGGCTTGAGACCATCATCGCAACGGAACAGTTTGCCGCGGAAAGCGGATTTTCTGAGGGCGATGAATTGTGGGCGGTACAGCGTGTGCGTTATCTGGACGGAAAAGCACTGATTTTGGACATCAACTATTTTTTGAAGGAATTTGTGCCCGGACTGACGGAGGAAATCGCATCCCATTCCATCTATGATTTTATTGAAAATGTGCTCGGAATGCAAATCATCACCAGCAAACGGCGCATCACGGTGGAACACGCGACCGCCCGTGACGAAAAGCTGCTGGATATGGACGGCTATGATTGCGTGGCGGTGGTGGTAAACCAGACCTTCAACTCCGATGGATTGCTGTTTGAGTACACGCAGTCGCGCCACCATCCGGATTATTTCTGCTTTCAGGATATCGCCACCCGCAAAAAAAGCTGATAAAAAGCGGTTTCCGTTTTTGTTCATCAATTCTATGTAGTTACTATCCATCTCCTTGATTCCACTGGATGTTGAAGCTGCTATCAGTCCCACCATTACCATCAGAAGAAGCGGCTGCTGTCCAGCACCTCCATCCACGAAGTCCACACGCTGCTGAAAACAGCATTCTCCTATGCGGTGGAATGGGACTTGATCCACAAGATTCCCCTGCCCCGTGAAGCACCCAAGGCAAACAACGAGGAGCGCACCATCTGGGATGAGAAAACCATGCTGGCAGCCTTGCAGACCATCGAGAACCCGGCACTCCATCTGGCGGTGCATCTGAGCATGATCCTTTCGCTCCGTGAGGGCGAAATTCTCGGCTTACAGCCGAGTGATCTGGACTTTGACGCTGCGGATGGCCGTGGCACGATTCTGGTAAACAAGACCATGCAGAGAGCCAATAAGGATGCTCTGGAAAAGCTCGACCCCAATCAGGTGTATCACACCTTCCCGGACAGACGCGAGGGCCGCAAGTCCTCTCTTATCCTCAAGAAGCCCAAGACCAAGAAGTCCAACCGCATCCTGTATATGACCAAACCTCTGAAAGAAGAGCTGCTGGCATGGCTTGAAAAGCTCAAACAGGACGAGCAGAACGCCCCAGAGAAGTACAGCAACTGCGGGCAGCTGTTCCGGCTCCCGGACGGCTTGCCCATCGCACCGGAGCTGCTGACAAAGTGGTATCGCCTGTGGAGAGAGGAGCACCCGGAGTTTGAGCAGATCGTGTTCCATGGTCTGCGGCATTCCAGTGCCATCTACCAGCTCTTGCAGTCGGATGGTGACTTCAAGTCGGTTCAGAGAAACACTGGTCATGCAACCGCCGCTGTCCTGATGAACACCTACGCCCACACGCAGGACAAGCCCCGGCTGGAACTGGCAGAGAAGATTGAAGCGAACTTCTATACCCAAGACCTGACCCCGGCAGCACCCCAGCCCCGGCAAAACGAAAAGCCGGAGGCAACAAAAATCTCTGGTAAGGAGATCCTTGAAGCCATCCGGCTGATGGATGCAGAGGAACGCAGGCTGTGCAAACCTTGCGTAGAAAAGCCCCCGATTCGGGCAAATGTGCAAACGGTGTGCAGAAAGTGTGCAGCCGCTTTCCTACATAAAGAAAGAACGCCAAATCTTACGATTTGACGTTCAAAATTTGGTGCACCTCCAGGGACTCGAACCCTGGGCCCACTGATTAAGAGTCAGTTGCTC
>ERZ1108170.2119-NODE-2119-length-10874-cov-3.625196_pt1 | contig 10874 bp, 7 predicted proteins | sample MGYA00403705_ERZ1108170 | MGnify/ENA primary metagenome ERZ1108170 (study PRJEB35170, sample SAMEA104062422) | human gut metagenome | biome: human gut; feature: human-associated habitat; material: faeces | place: Denmark | collected 2012-06-15 ... | reverse complement strand
CGCGCTCTCGGAAGACGATATAGAAAAATACGGCGCGATGGCGAAGATGAACCCGCCGCTCAGGACGAAAGACGACGTGAAAGCCGTCATTGATGGCATACTCGACGGTACGCTCGACTGCATTTCGACCGACCACGCGCCGCACTCTGCGGAGGAGAAGAGCCGCGGACTTGAGCGCAGCGCAATGGGAATAGTAGGCATAGAAACTGCATTTCCGCTGATGTATACTTATCTGCTCGGCGAGGGCATAATTACAATGGAGCGGCTGCTCGAGCTGCTGCATACTGCGCCCTGCCGCCGCTTCGGCATCGATACCGGCGACGACTTTACCGTGTTCGACCTCGGCGCGGAGGAGCTGAAAACGGTTGCAATCTATATGCAGGCGTTCGGCGTTCCGGCTGGCCACTTCGAAATCGACCTGACGATTGCCCGCGGTCTGGACTACTACACCGGCACCGTGTACGAGACCGCGATGCTCGACCATCCGGAGATCGGCTCCATCTGCTCGGGCGGCCGCTACGACAACCTTGCCGAGTACTACACCGACAAGCAGCTGCCGGGCGTCGGCATTTCCATCGGTCTGACCCGTCTGTTCTACGTGCTCGGCGAGCAGGGTTATCTGAACGACCAGATGAACAAGGCGCCGGCGGACGTTCTCATCCTGCCGATGACCGACGACATGGGCGCGGCCATCAAGACCGCTACCGCTCTGCGCGAGTCGGGCATCCGCACCCAGCTGTACAGCGAGCAGAAGAAGTTCAAGCACAAGATCGGCTATGCGGACAAGCTCGGCATCCCGTTCGTTATCTTCCTCGGCGAGGATGAGATCAACGCGGGCGTGGTCGCTGTCAAGGACATGGAGTCCGGCGAGCAGGTCAAGATTTCGCTTGACGAGGCAGCAAAGCTGATCCATGACGGTCTGGCGAAGAAAAACGCAGGCAAGGTCATCTGCGACAAATAAATCGCTAAATTGCAGGGCGGGTGACCCCAGGAGGTGAATTGCCCGCAAGGGCAAGAGAAGCCACCCTGGGGTGCCCCGCCGCTGGTAGAGATAGATTTTCAACTGAATATGGAGGGATTTCTTATGAAGAGTCTTATTTGGGGCTGTACGCAGATGATCGTGGGGATGTTAGGCGTTATCGCATCCATCCTGATGATGATTTTCTGGCTGCAATGCAATGCCGGTGGGTTCGCACTTGCGACCTTTGTCATTCTCATTCTGTTTGCTGCAATGGTCGTGATCGGGTATGTCAACCGTGTCTGGCCGGTTCTGACTGAAATGAAAAATCAAGATTCCGAGTAAGGAGGCCGTCTTATGGATAAACTGCGTAAAACCATCATCCGCTGCACGGGGGTGCTGTGCGGCGTCATTCTGTTTGTACACGAGTGGTTGGTCATGGCCATTGCCGCTGTGATTCTCGGCCTTGCGATGCCCGCCATTCTGAACTATTTCCTGCCGGATGCTATTTCCGCCAAGAAAACGCCGGATGAAAAATAATTCCATCATCAAACAAATCTTAGAAATAAGGATTGATAAAACATGAATAACACATCTATTGCAGGCATGAAGCGCACGCATATGTGCGGTGAGCTTCGTCTGGAGCACGCAGGCCAGACCGTTACCGTTAACGGCTGGGTCGACCGCGTGCGCGACAACGGCGGCGTTCTGTTCCTGCTGCTGCGCGACCGTGCAGGCATCGTACAGTGCACCTTCGACAAGTCGGTCAACGCTGACCTGTTCGACATTGCCTTCACCTGCCGCACCGAGTTCGTTGTAGCTGTCAAGGGCAAGCTGGTCGCGCGCGACGCGGCTGCTGTCAACAAGAAGATGCCGACCGGCGAGGTCGAGATCATCGCAGAGGACATCCGCATTCTGTCCAAGGCGGAGACCACCCCGTTTGAGATCGACGACACCAAGGAAGTCGGTGACCAGATCCGTCTGAAGTACCGCTACCTTGACCTGCGCCGCCCGTCCATGCAGCGCAACCTCATGCTGCGCCACCGCGTAACGCAGGTAGCCCGCAACTACTTCGATGAGCACGGCTTCCTCGAGATCGAGACCCCGATGCTCACCAAATCCACCCCGGAGGGCGCGCGCGACTACCTCGTGCCGTCCCGCGTACATCCGGGCAAGTTCTACGCCCTGCCGCAGTCTCCGCAGCAGTACAAGCAGCTGCTCATGCTGTCCGGCATGGACCGCTACATCCAGATCACCCGCTGCTTCCGCGACGAGGACCTGCGCGCCGACCGTCAGCCGGAGTTTACCCAGATCGACCTTGAGATGTCGTTCGTCGAGCAGGACGACGTTATCGCAGTAAACGAGGGCTTCCTCCAGCGCGTATTCAAGGAAGTGCTCGATGTTGATATTCAGCTGCCGCTGCCGCGCATGACCTGGCAGGACGCGATGGATAAGTACGGCTCGGACAAGCCGGACGTCCGCTTCGGCTTTGAAATCAAGGATATTTCCGACATTGCAAAGGACTGCTCGTTCAAGGTGTTCAAGGATACCGTCGAGAACGGCGGCACGGTCCGTCTCATCAACGTAAACGGCTATGCGGACAAGTTCCCGCGCAAGGAGATCGACAAGCTCGGCGAGTTTGTCAAGACCTACCGCGCAAAGGGCCTCGCGTGGATGAAGCTCGCCGCTGACGGCAGCATGACCTCCTCCTTTGCGAAGTTCCTGTCCGAGGACGAGATTGCGGCCATCAAGGAGCGTGCAGGCGCGAAGGAGAACGACCTGCTGTTCGTTGTCGCCGATGCAAACTGGCAGACCGCTGCCGTCGCTCTGGGCGCACTGCGCTGCGAGCTGGCAAAGCGTCTCGGCCTTGCCAAGAAGGACGACTTCAAGCTGCTGTGGGTCACTGAGTTCCCGCAGTTCGAGTACAGCGAGGAGGAGAACCGTCTCGTTGCGATGCACCATCCGTTCACCGCGCCGATGGACGAGGATATTCCGCTGCTCGACACCGACCCGGCCAAGGTCCGCGCCAAGGCATACGATATTATCCTGAACGGCTGCGAGCTGGGCGGCGGCTCTATCCGTATCCACGATCCCGAGCTTCAGACCAAGATGTTCGAGGCACTCGGCTTCACCGAGGAAAAGGCCAAGGAGCAGTTCGGCCACCTGATCACTGCGTTCTCTTACGGCGCACCTCCGCACGGCGGCCTGGCTTACGGTCTCGACCGTCTGTGCATGCTGCTGGCCGGCCTGGACTCCATCCGCGACGTCATCGCCTTCCCGAAGGTTCAGAACGCATCCGACCTCATGATGAACTGCCCGGATGTCGTAGACGACAAGCAGCTTGACGACCTCTCGATCGCAGTCACCCGCGTCGAAGAAGAGCCGCAGGCTTAAGGCAACACCGCATAATGAAAGCTGCGGCGCTTTGCGGAAATTTCGTGCCCTGACTTTGTTGCGATTTCTTGCAATGCGAAAGTATTGCTGCAAAACCGCGCCTCGTCAGTACACAAAATTTACTCGCAAATCGCTCTTGTCCAATTATGCGGTATTGCCTTAACCACTGACAGAAAAAGCCGCTGTGCCCGAAAACACGGCGGCTTTGCTTTTATCCGAGAGAAAGAGGGCAATCTGTGGGTAAACATGAACTGAAAAATAAAAAAGACGAAGGAAAATGGAACTGGGCGCTGCTTGCGGCGAACGTGCTGCTGACGCTGTGCTTCGCGGCGGTTTTCTGGCCCATCCTGCACAAAGGCTCGCTGTCCTTCCTCGACAAGACCTCGAACCTGCTTGCGCTGGCGGCGTTTCTGCCGCTCGTGCTGCGTCCGTGGAAGAAGGCGCCGGCACCGCTCGCGCTGCTGCATGACCTGCTGCTGCTCGGCAGCGCATCGGCGGTCAGTGTCGTCGTGGTCGAGTATATGGTCAAGGGCGGCAGTGTGGGACTCGAGCAGTCGTTCTGGCAGGGCTGGCTGTGCTATATCGGCCTGTACGCAGCCGCCTATCTGATCACTGCGCGTGGACGGCACGCGGTCTGCGTCGGCATGGGCATCAGCCTGCTGCACGGCCTCATCGACCACTACGTCATGCTGTTCCGCGGCACGCCGGTCATGCTGAGCGACGTGTTCTCCATCGGCACGGCGGCCAACGTTGCGCAGGGGTATTCTGCACCGGTCGAGCTGTCCGTGCTGCGCGGCGTGAGCACGGCGGTGCTGTACTGCGTGCTCGTCTGCCTGATGCAGCGCCGCTGGAAGCTGTTCGACCGCTGGTATGTGCGGCGCGGCTGCTCGCTCATCGTCGTTGCGCTCGCGGCGTATGCCGTTCACTACGGGCTCGGCATCACGGGCACCAGCATCAATTTCTGGGCGTCGAGCCGCTCCTACAGCGAGTTCTACTACTTTCTGCGCTGCGCAGGGAGGTCGATCGTCCGCGCGCCGGAGGGGTACAGCGCAGACGGACTGCAAACGCTTGCGGAGGATTATAAGGGCGAGCAGGGGACGAAAACCCCGAACATTATCGTCATCATGAACGAGTCGTTCTCCGACCTCGGCATCGTGGGCAATTTCGAGACGAACGAGGACTATATGCCCTTCGTGCACAGTATGCAGAAGGGGCAGAAGAACACCATCACGGGCAATCTGCTCGTTTCGACCTTCGGCGGCGGCACGGCAAACACCGAATTTGAGTTCCTGGCCGGCGACACCATGGCGTTCCTGCCGTTCGGCTGCTCACCGTATCAGATGTACGTCAAGAGCGAGATGCCGAGCCTTGTCGGCGCTCTGGAGGCGCAGAATTACCAGACGGTCGCGATGCACCCGTATCTGTCGACCTCGTGGAACCGCCCGCAGGTCTATCAGTCGTTCGGCTTCGACGAGCAGTGCTACGAGGACAGCTTCCCGAGCGATGTCGAGCGCGTCCGCGGCCGCGTGAGCGACAGCGCAAGCTATAAGAAGATCATCGAGCTGTACGAGAACAAGCCGAAGGGACAGCCGTTCTTCCTGTTCGACGTCACCATGCAGAACCATGGCGGCTATGAGCGCGAGGGATATCCGGCCTTTGAGGAGAAGATTCGCCTGACCGGCGAGTACGAGGGCAGGTATCAGCAGGTCGACACCTACCTGTCTCTCGTGCGCTGCTCGGACGAGGCGGTGCAGGAGCTTATCAGCTATTTTGCAAACGTTTCCGAGGATACCGCGATCATTTTCTTCGGCGACCATCAGCCGAACGTTCCGTCGGCATTCTACGACGAGCTGTACGGCAATACGGACGCGGAGCGGTCGCGCGAGCAGAAGCAGACCAAGCTGATCACGCCGTTCTTCATCTGGGCGAATTACGACATTGGGTCGCAGACCGGCGTGGAAATCAGCGCAAACTACCTGTCTGCGTTCGCGCTCGATGCGCTGGGCTGCTCCACCTCGGGATTTGACGAGCTGCGTCTCGCGGCGCAGCAGAGCGTTCCGCGCATCAACAGCTACGGCTATTATCTGGCGGACGGCTCGTGGCACGACAATGAAACACTGTCGGAATGCGAGGCGCTGACCGCTTACCGCAGTGCGCAGTACGCTCAGATTTTCGACCCGAAAAAACGGATTCCGCAGTGGTATCTGCCGTAAAAAAACGCAACCGTTTGCGTCGAAAGAAATGGATGCTTTTCCTCGAAAAGGAAGGCATCCATTTTTTTGATTACAGTATGAATTTTCGGACTTTTTCAGATGAAAGTGATAAAAAGAGCGGGCTGTCTTTGTGAAAAACATAACAACCAACGTCGAAATACACAAAAACGACATGCGGTTTATGTGCAAATAACCAAAGTATATCGGAAAACGAAAAAAATCTTTGCCTAAATGTAGATATAGTGTTAAAATGATTGTCGGAAAACGAGAACGGTATTTCCTGAACGCAGCGATCATCGACAAAAAATCGACGATCCTTTTTTTAAGGCGCTGCGTGCGCGTACACGCAAGGGGATAAAGTTCTGTTTAAGTAAATGCGAAAAAATGGTAAGAGGGAAGCCGCTTTTTCGCGCGAAACAATTTTTACCTGAAGGGGAGAAAAGGATGAACTTCGTAAACTCCATGGCGTTTACCGCGATTACCTTCGTGGCATTCACGGCACTCGTCGCAATCATCTCGTGGTGGAAGACCCGCGGTGACAACCTTGAGACCCAGGACGGCTACTATCTCGGCGGCCGCAGCCTGACCGGCCCGGTCATCGCCGGTTCTCTGCTGATGACCAACCTTTCCGCAGAGCAGCTCGTCGGCAACAACGGCCAGGCTGTTCGCGTAGGCATGTCCACGATGGGCTGGGAGGTAACCTCCGCAATCGCTCTGGTTATCCTGGCATTCGTACTCATGCCGAAGTACCTCAAGACCGGTCTGACCACCGTACCGCAGTTCTTTGAGCAGCGCTACGACGAGGGCACCCGCCGTCTGGTATCCATCATCGTTCTGCTCAGCTACGTTGTAATCATGCTGCCGAACATCCTGTACGCCGGCGCACAGGTATTCGTCAACATCTTCGGCATCGACGAGATCTTCGGCATCTCCCGCTTTGCGGCGATCGCTATCGTCTGTGTCGCAACCGCTATCGTAGGCTCGATCTACGCCATCTTCGGCGGCCTGAAGGCAATCGCACTGTCCGACTCCATCAACGGCCTCGGCCTGATCGTCGGCGGCCTGCTCGTTCCGGTATTCGGCTTCATGTTCCTGTCCGGTCAGCTGGGCGGCGACGGCTCCTTCGTGGACGGCTTCGACAAGTTCCTGCACACCAATCCGTCCTACCTGAACGCCATCAACGAGGTTAACACCCCGGAGCCGTGGCTCCCGTGGCCGCTGCTGTTCACCGGCCTGCTGGTCAACAACATGTACTACTGGGCAACCAACCAGTCCATCATCCAGCGTACCTTCGGTGCTAAGAACCTGAAGGAAGCACAGAAGGGCGCCGTATTCGCAGGCTTCCTCAAGATCATGACTCCGCTCATCATCGTTGTTCCGGGCGTTATCTGCGCACTGGCTTACCCGGGCACCGACTGGGGTTCCGGCGACTCCGCTTACCCGATGCTGGTAGCACAGGTTATGCCGAAGCCGATCCTTGGCTTCTTCGCTGCTGTAATGTTCGGCGCGATCCTGTCCTCCTTCAACTCGGTACTGAACTCCGCATCCACCATCTACGCACTCGACATTCACCGTCCGCTGTTCAACCCGACCGCATCTGACGCCCGCATGGTTAAGATCGGCCAGAACTTCGGTACTGTCGTAGCAGTAGTTTCCACCATCATGTCCCCGTTCATGCTCTACATGGGCGGCATCACGAGCTTCGTAAACTCTGCTTTCGCTGCGTTCAACACCCCGATCTTCGTTTGCCTGCTGTGCGGCTTCTTCTGGAAGAAGGTTCCGGCTATCGCTGCTAAGATCGTCATCCCGGTACACGTTGTTCTGTACTTCATCCTCCAGTTCGGTCTGCGTAACGTCATTCCGTTCCTGAACAACATCCACTACCTGTATTTCACCGCAATCCTGTTCGTATTCGACATGATCCTGATGTGGGTCATCGTCAAGAAGCATCCGCGCGAGAAGGACTTCGAGCTGAAGGACGTAGGCGCTGTAGATCTGACCCCGTGGCACAACGGCAAGATCTGGGCTACCGTAACCCTGATCATCATGTGCCTGGCTTACGTAATCTTCTCTCCCCTTGGCTTCGGCAAGAGCGAGAAGACCACCTACCAGACCTACCTCGAGAACCAGTCCAGCGCTTCGGTCGTTACCACCGTACAGGACTGATAAGTCAATATCGACTGACCTTCAAAGAGACCGCTTCGGCGGTCTCTTTTTTTTACCTGTCGCGAAACTGACGTTTCGCCGACAAGGTGTGTTCTGACTTCGCAGAACACGGGTCGTCCGAAAGTTCCTATGCAGAAACTTTCTCCCTCCAGAAGTCAAAAAACCGAGGTACACGCCCTCGGTTTTTTGAAATCGCTTCGCGATTTTTATTATATGCGCGCTGCCGCGCGGCTGCTTTGAGAAAAACCGAGGTTTTCTTCGGGTTTCTCTGTACAAACGGGACGCAAAATGCTATGCTTTACATAGAGGCGCGTACAGCCTCACAGCAAGGAGGATTAACCATGAAGGAACATTACAAGGGCCTGGGCCATATCGCCATTTATACAGCGGATATGGAGCAGAGCATCGCATTCTACGAGAACATCGGCGGCAGCGTTTTCAAGCGCGACGGCGTGCAGACCCCGGACGGCGAGAAGAAGCTGGCGCTCGTTGAGTTTGGCGGTTTCCTGCTCGAGCTGATCGAGCCGCCCGCAGGCACGCTCGTGCCGTCCGGCGAGGGCAGCATTCCGCACTTCGCCGTTTACGTTGACGACCTCGACAAGACCGCTGCCGATCTCAAGGCGGCAGGCGTTATCAGCTTCACCGCACCGGAGAAGAAGGTGCTGCCGAATACCTTCGGCGGCCTGCAGAACTGGTTCTTCACCGGCCCGTCCGGCGAGCAGATCGAGCTGCTGCAGATGCTGTAAAAATGAGAAAACCTCCTGTCTATAATCGATAGGAGGTTTTTTTATACCATTATCGCAGGGCGGGCTGCCCTTACAAATGAAACCACCACACTAATTCTCCATTATTCAGCCCGCAGACGACAAAAAAGCTCCCAACCTCACGGTTGGGAGCTTTCGTAAACCTAAAGCGAGTTTATCGCGCGGGATTAATAGTGGCGAGCCTCGAACAGGTGATCCTCGATCGCCTTGCGTGCAGCCTGAACCTCCGGCTTGGTGGAGACTTCAGCTACACCTACACGCCACCAGTTCTCGTAGCCTGCGGACATGGTCTTCGGCAGAACCTTCATGTCGATCAGGGTGGAAACGGTCTGCTTCTTGGCGTCCTCGATTGCAGCCTTCAGCTCGTCAAGGGTCTTGACGGTGTAGGTCTTGCAGCCGTAAGCAGCGCCGATTGCAGCGTAATCTACCTGGATTACCTTGCCCTTGTGGATACCGTTGGTAACGCCCGGCTCGAGCATATTCTTCTCGGTGCAGATGGACGCATTGCCCTGACCTACCTCGAGGTTGTTGATGCAGCCGAAGGAAGCGTTGTCGAACAGCATAACGTTGATCTTGTGGCCCGTCTGAACGGAAGTGATCAGCTCAGAGTGCAGCATGTCGAAGGAACCGTCGCCGCACATAGCGTAAACTTCCTGATCCGGGCAGGCGATCTTAGCGCCCAGAGCGGATGCAACCTCGTAACCCATGCAGGAGTAGCCGTACTCCATGTGGTAGGTGTTCTCCTTGCGTGCGCGCCACAGACCCTGCATGTCGCCCGGCAGAGAGCCTGCTGCTGCACATACGATCGCGTTGTCGTCGATGAGGTGGTTGATGGTGCCCAGAACGGTGGTCTGGCACAGCTTGCAGCCGGTATCCTTGATGTACTTCTCAACGCACTCGCGGTTAGCGTCGTTGATCTCCGGGGTGAAGTGCTCCTTGTCGGTGTACTCAACAGCGTCCAGACGCTCAACCTCAGTCCACCACTCCTTGCGCAGAGCAGCAACTTCCTCAGCGTAAGCCTTGTCGGTGTGGTAGCCGATCTTAGCCAGCTCCTCGCCGATCGCGGTCAGAGCCTCGTTCGCGTCAGCAACGACCGGAGTAGCGTCCATCTTGTAAGCCTGGAACTCAGACGGGTTGATGTTGACGAACTTTGCGTCGGTGCGGTACAGCCACTTGGAAGCGGTGGTGAAGTCGGTGTAACGGGTGCCGACGCCGATAACAACGTCAGCCTCGTGCGCCAGCTTGTTGGCAGCGATGCCGCCGGTGGTGCCCAGACCGCCGAGGTTCAGCTCGTGATCCCAGACAACAGCGGACTTGCCCGCCTGGGTCTCGCCGAATGCGATGCCGAAGTCTTCAGCGAACTTCTTGAATACCTTGTGTGCCTCAGCGTAGCGAACGCCGCCGCCGCAGATCAGGAGCGGCTTCTTTGCGTTCTTGATGACCTCAACAGCCTTGTCGAGAGCATACTTGGTGATCGGACGGCGGTCAACGCGCCATACGCGCTTCTTGAAGAAGTCAACCGGGTAATCGTATGCTTCAGCCTGAACGTCCTGCGGCAGAGAAATTGCAACAGCACCGGTGTTAGCGGTATCGGTCAGAACGCGCATAGCGGAGATCATGTCGGTCATAACCTGCTCCGGACGGTTGATGCGGCCCCAGTACTTGGTAACAGCCTGGAAAGCATCATGAGCGGAGATAGACAGGTTCTGCGGCTGCTCCATCTGCTGGAGAACCGGGTCCGGCTGACGGGAAGCGTAGATGTCGCCCGGCAGGATCAGGACCGGAATGTTGTTAGCGGTTGCGGTTGCAGCAGCGGTAACCATGTTGCAGGCGCCGGGGCCTACGGAAGAGGTGCAGGCGAAGATGGACTTGCGGCGCATCTGCTTTGCGTAGCCGACAGCAGCCAGAGCCATACCCTGCTCGTTCTTGCCCTGGTAAACGATCATGTCCTTGAGCTCCTGCTCAACGCCGTTGGCGAAGCCTACAACGTTGCCGTGGCCCGGGAGCATGAAGATGCCCTTAACGAACTTGTGCTCCTGCTCGTTGCCATCCATATCAATGTAGCTGATATACTGGTTCTCGAGGAAGCGAACGAGTGCCTGAGATGCAGTCAGACGAACGGTTTCCATATGAATCATCGTGGAAATCCTCCTAAAAAATTTTTTCAAAGGTAAAGGAAAGAAAACTCTCCTTCGCTTCGCCCTCCCCATAAAGGAGGGGGCAAGGGGAACCTTGGTTCCCCCAGAGGTGCAGGGGCAAGCCCCTGCCTGCCGCGCGTACGCGGCAGCATTTAATTCCCCATAAAAGTCCAGCTCTGCCGGACTTTTATACCGCTGCCCGCGCCGCGGCGGCGCGGCCTCGTCCGCCGTGCGGACGAGA
>ERZ1108170.2117-NODE-2117-length-10887-cov-7.047914_pt1 | contig 10887 bp, 13 predicted proteins | sample MGYA00403705_ERZ1108170 | MGnify/ENA primary metagenome ERZ1108170 (study PRJEB35170, sample SAMEA104062422) | human gut metagenome | biome: human gut; feature: human-associated habitat; material: faeces | place: Denmark | collected 2012-06-15 ... | reverse complement strand
TTGAAATGTTAAATTAAAGAGGTAAAATAGAGTCAACCTTATTCAGGAAAAGACATACCATATCCGGTATGTGCTTCCTTAAAAGCATTTTCAGCATCCAAAAAATACTGTATATCTTTAGTTTCCATAATAGTTAAAATTACTGCATTAATCTATAAGACCTGATCGTGAGCAAAAAAATCTATCTGCTCACGATTCGCCGTAACTATATCTTTCTTGAGACGAGCAATCTCAGCATAAGCAAAACGTAACTTCATTTCGTTAGTCATAAACTACAAAGGTTATATTTATTTTTTTTAGCGGACAATATGGAGATAAAGATGATTACCAGATAATCGCCCCCAAAAGCATTTGAGTTGTCTTTAAATCTGAATTACGTTAAGTTTTACTGAAACAAGGCACTTATTTGTTTAAATTCTATAATTAGAAAGGTAAATCATCATTATTTGACATTGGAATATCAGTTTCATAGAAGTCAAAGTATTCTTCCTTCCAATCATTTTTGTTGATATAACGTAAATGTCCTTCCTCATCAAAGAGTGCTTTTGAAATTTTCAAATTAAATATTTTGTTCTCATTTTTAAGATTCTTTGACCACAAATAGTATCCTTCAAATGTCTGTGAAGAATCTAAGACAAAACCTCTTGCACTCAAAAGACTTTTTAAATCTTTAAAGCCATAAATGTAAAAATAATAAGGAATATTGAGTTTCTCTTGAATCAACCCTACCAAAGGGTTATTTATCATCAAAATCTTATTCAGTCGCTCTGATTGGTTCTCACTTTTTTCCGAGAGTAGAGCTACCAATTGATTAAGTGTTTGTGATGTTTTTTCCAATTGGTTTATTGCATTAATTTCCCTTACCTTATTTTGATCATCCAAAAATCTTTTAAATAAGCCAGCAAATTGCTCTCGCAAATATATAGTTATGTCTTGAGTTGTCTCAAAACTTTTTATATTGTTATTGACTCTTAGTTTTTTTACTTCCTCTATAAAAGAATATATTTTAGGATTGTCCACATACTTATAAGACATCCCAGAAACATTCTTGTTCAATACATATATTTCATATTCCAACAACACACTCTTTTCTATAAAAATGTAGACTTGCTTTTTCTCCTCTATCGCTGTTTTCAATTCTCGTTGAGTTATGGAATAATGCTCAGATTTCGATTCTGATCCATACTTGTTGCCAATAATGCAGACTAAGATATCACACATTTTTATCTCTTTATAACAATACTCTTCCAACTCTTCCTCTTTACCATAAGGAATATCACCTTCTTCATTCCGAATCGGCTCATAACCTAATGCTTCTATAAATTGGTCTAAGTCAGAACGTACCTGTCGTAAATCATAAAAAGTTGAACTTATAAAAATTCTTGGTTTTGCCATACTTATAAATTTTGATTTATATATTCTTGCATTTGGGTATTAATTATTGAACCATGATAACATTGATGCGTAGAATTGCGACTAAAGAACTTCTTTATGTCTTCACTCAAATTATCATAAATGATATCTGAAATCATTATTGTTTCATCATATATAGATTGGTTGCCAAAACTTGCCAAATGACAGGCATGATTAACCACATCTCCCATCCAAACTACATCATTTATCGTAGAACCTTTAAAACCTGCTTTAACCATTAAAGCTCTTCCATAATCTATTCCGACACCTACTTGATAGGTTACAAATTTCTTGTTTGCCAATTTCTTATTTATCGCTAGGACTAAACTATTTACTTTTGCAGATAAACTTACTATAGCATCTATATCTTGTTTATATTTTGTTTCAAAAACTCCCCAAACGCAATCACCATGAATATTCACCTCCTTACAATTATGATTACCATTTAATAAAGCGACCATTTCTGATATAAAACTTCGATATATCTTAGCCAAGACTGGACGCTTTTGCTCATCCGTCATATTACTACTTCCACAAATATCAATAAATAAAGCGGTACAATTGACATAAAAGCCATTAGTAAATGTTAATTCTGAACGAGAAGGTATAGTATCTCTTTCTTCATATTTATCACTACTCGCATCCAATATTTCATCTATGCGAGAAAGAGATTTCTCAAAACTATAGTCTATAAAATTTGTTTCCATTATAAATCTTGTTAGTACTCAATTTAGGGCATAGCCCTTTGTATAGGCACTTTTGCAAGTACCTATACATTGAGATATTAAAAATTTCACTTGTTTATTAACTATTGGCATGTTGCCAATCCGATATTGCCTGGCTGCAGACTGAAAAAATCTCTGCAACCGTTAAATATGTTAACAAAAAACTTTCCAAGGTAATCCCACGCCGACCGACCCTGTAGCTTCACCGTACTGATTATACTGTGATAAGTGGCTGCCATCTTCGCTCCTTCATCACTGCCGAAATGGAGCATGTTGTTTCGTTGGGTTGTCAGAGGACGGACTGCACGCTCGGCTGCATTGTTGTCTATCGGATAACTACCATCCTTTATATATGTAAAGATGTTTGCCCAAAATGTATCCAAATAGTTCAACGCTTTCTGCAAATAAGGAGTAACAGTCGCAGGATCCTTGGACTTCTCTATACCGAGATGAGTGCGGAGATTTATCAGGATGCCTTTCGTATCAAGACCTTGACGTTGTTTCCCCCTCTCCTCGTCAGTAAGATTATCCTTTGTATACTGGCGTTCCAAGTTGTACAAATCCTCTATATACTTAATGAAGATATCGGCATTCTTGTCACCAGCCTGCTCGCTTGCTTTCACAAACTTGGCACGCGCATGTGCAAGACACACCTGATGGTCTGTCTTGGATAAATTGGGAGTCTCGGCTGCCTTCAACTCGTTACCAATAAAGGTATAGGCATTGTAGCCGTCAGACATGATGCTCTTCAATTCTGCATCACCGATAAAGTCTGTAAGCACATCACGTCCACGGGAACCATTGTCGTAGAAGAAGATAACCACACGCTCTGTCTTGTTCACAAGTACCCAGATGTAACATTTCTTGTAGTGGTCGTACTTACGCACCTTGCACCAGGTCTCGTCGCAGTTTACGATTGAGTCTTTCTCCAACGCTACTTCCTTCAGTGACTCAACGAGCTTGTCAAGATAAACTTTGCCTTTCTTCAACCAATTGCGCAGCGTATTTGCAGAAACGGTCATCCCCATATCCGTCAGCCATTGATGGAGAAGCCCGAATGTGACGTTCTTCACATACACCTCGTAGGCTATTGCCTGTAGAAATTCAGGTGTTGCCTTTGTTCCCTCGAACTTCGTCACAAATTCAGGATTCCCGGCTTTGGGGAAATAACCCCACTTCGGCTTCTTGCCTTTCTCCACGTAATGTACCATCTCGAAGCGTTTCTCAACGAGACTCATCTCAAGGTGAAAAACAGAGACCATCTTCTTGCCAAGGATTCGCCATGGCACTTTAGCCTCATCTGACTTGTACTCTTCAGAAGGTCCCTTAACGCACATGGTCTTGTATGTTTCGGGACGGTTGGACAAGTCACGCTCCTTCTTTGACGGATTCTCTTCTTTGGAACAAGCCTCGTTCTTGGAAACGGAGTTGTCCGGAAGAGAAGATGAAGTGCCGTCAAAATCATCCTCGTCTTTACCACGATCTGACTCTTCTTCTTTTGTTGATTCCGCTTTCTTTACTTTCTGCCTCTTGTCACCGAAGCGGTTCTTGTCGGCAAACTTTAATTTTGCTGTTAAATCAGCCACTTTGCGCTCGGCAGCCTTACGCTTACGTTCGGAATCCTTCAATGAAGATTCTAGAGAATCAATACGAGAAAGCACATCATCCAATTGGGATAAGCGTCCTGCCAGGTTCTTTTTTTCATCAAGAAAATCCTGCAATACAAGCTTCATTGCACGATTCTCCAAATCAGCAGCGTTTATACGCTCGGCAAGGTAATTGATATAACGTTTTTGTTCTTCTGCTGTCATACCTTCACTGTAATCAAGAACTGAGCGCGAGATTGATTCTCGTGCCAAAAGTTCTCGCTTTTGATCTATGATATGTTGCAGTTCGTTCATCCGTAATGCCCTGATTTTCAACTACAAAGATAGTGAAAATATATGAGAAAAACGAATAAACAAACAATATAATTATTTGATTTTCAATGTTTTAACTATTGGACTTTCCAATAACAACACAACATCTTTCCAGTCTATCCTATAGACCAATTCACCACCTTCACGCTCCACTTTCATAAACTGATAACCCGATACGAACTTCTTTTCAAACAGGCTGTATGAACGGTTGTCGTATGTGAACAGTCTTACTATGCGGCGGTCTCGTGACATCACGATAAAGACATCCCCGTCATTTGGCTCACGGTGGAGTTGTTCGCGTATGATGGACAATACGCGACTATGCTTGCATCGCATATCCGTAAAGTCACGGAGATAGTAGAACTGGTTCAATCCTGTTACACTCAGCATAGGCCCTCCAGTTTCTCTATCAGCCGCTTTAACTCCTGATAGCTTAGATTCTTCTGGGAGACATGCAGACCATTGGTCATACGAAGCTCCACAAGTATACGAACGAGAGATGTTGGACCTGCTTTCTGTGGTTCCTGCTGACGGGCTTCTTTCTTCGGCTGTTCTTGAACCGAGGAAGAAAGTCCATCCACCTTCACTTCCACTATTTTGTTGCGTGTATCCTTGTACCATTTGTAGAATATATTATAAGGTACTTTGTTGCGTGAGCAGAACTGCTCAATGAAGATGCCTTTCGGCATTGCCTCCGTCTGGTACTGGAAATAAAATCTTTCCAAATCTTCGCTGCTGTACATAAATCAAATGTTTTTAGTTCGGCAGCAAAGATACTTCTTTCTAATTTAAGCCCTAATTTGAGTGCTTACATAAATCTTTTACATTACCCAAATAAGGCTTGCTTGATACACTTTTTTATCTACTCCTCGAAAATCGCCATTAGCCTCTGTCCAAAATTTTTTCTTTATACTGTTTCTATTGGGGTCTTGTTTCTTTAATCCTTCGAAAACTTCTTCAGTTATCAATATGTTATTATAAGCTCCTACATTTATTTCATCAATAGATTGAATGCTGCTAAAATCATAAGAATCATAAGATTTTAGGCTGCTGACTAAGGCTTCATTATTAAATTCGTCATTAACTTTCTTAGCCCCTAAAAATGTCTTAAGGATACGTTTTATACGATATTTCTTCTCCATAGGTTTACCTGCTATATCCGTAAGGCGTGACGCAAAATTTACAGGATCTCCTATCCATACCAAGTTTTTATTCTCGGGATTTTCTATGCCCGTCGTTATGATACCAACCTTGTAAACTTTCATTGTTCCATAATCAATGCCTATCCCAACTTTGAACCCTGAAACTTTTTTTGCTATTATTTTGGAAGCAACATGATTAATCGATACTGCACAATCCACAGCATTTTTGAAACATTCTTCAGGCTCAAAAACAATCATTACTCTATCACCTATTATATTACGAACATAACCATGATGATATTTAGCAATGCGAAGAACTGAGGAAACAAACGATGTGTATATACGACCTTTTACATGTGTATAATGCTCATTGTTTATCTTCACTGAATTCCTTATATCCACAAAAAGAACACAAGTTGTCAACTCCAACCCTTTCTGCACATCACCATTACTATATGTCAAGTCTGTGTTACTTTCCACATTGGGAACAGAATCGGTCGTTGTATAAGTAAACTTAGTAGAGAATATTTTATCTATCTCATCCGATACTGGATTAATCAAGTTTTTCATCATACTCAACATTTATAAAAACATAATTGAAAAGAAAAGGACCATTGCAAAAGGCATAGTCATCTTAAGCCAACACAATCCTTCCCTAAACGTTACAAATTTAGATGACGCAATCTTAGAATTTACATAGATTTGAGACTTTAAATCGTCTACATAAGCGACTTCATCAGCTTTATAAGTAGCATACTCCATCTCTGATATCGATTTAAAATAAATGTATGATTGGGGAACTAATGCAGGATTCTCTCTGTACATTTTTTCATAATCTATATTGGGAGTGATGGTTCTAATCATCATGTATGATGTTTGTGTCAATAGAGCTAAAGTAATAAACAAGAAAATGAAAACCATAAAACGTGCGAAATCAAATTCCAAATCATAGTCTCCTTTCCAATAATCAAAGAATGGTATGAATATAATTTTATGCAATTGAATAATAAAATCGCTTGTCATTAATATAGTCAATGCTACACCAATAGCAGAAAGTATAATACCTGCTTTTTGGTCGCAATTACATATCCAAGTATTTATCATATCCAAGCAATGTACCAAATCTTCTTTTTGCTTTTTGTCTATTTCTGAAATTTTAGGTAATCCATCGACTGTCGCTATTATCACGCTTTGAGAGTTCTCGTGTTTATATTTCTGCCACACTTGATACAAGAAATAACAACCACATACTAATAGCGACAAATATCCAACTATTCTCATCACTATATTTCTTTTGGTATTCATAAAACGATCATAGTAGCTATAGGGTAAGTATCCGCTCAACGCCGTATTGCATATTTCAAAATAATATTGTAGCTTGTACTCAATTTAGGGCATAACCCTTTGTATATGCACTTTTACAAGTGCCTATACGTTGAGTTTGATACATTTCATAATTCAATGTTTAAAATTCAGCAGCAAAGATACTTCTTTCTAATTTAAGCCCTAATTTGAGTGCTTACCTATGATCAAGGCTTTGTTACAGTCGGGGTGATTGGCGTTGAAAGATTGTTGTACTATCTATTCTGCCACCTCAAAATCTTCCTGGTGCACGCCTCTGAGTGCGACGGCGCGGCCGGCGAAGTCGAAGACGAGTTGGCGGTTTCGGTCGATGCGGATGATGTAGCCTTCGTAGTCTTTGAAGGGACCGGTGAGGACGCGGAGTTTCACGTGGTCTTTGGCGAACTTCTCGATGGGGGCGTTGAGGAGGGTGACTTGCTCGGGGTGGGCTTTCAGTACGTTCATAAAGGGCTGCATGATGGTGTCGCGTATGGAGGCGGGACGCCCGTGACAGCGGTCGTTTACTAAGTGGTACTGAGGAAAATATTGTGATAGGAACTTCTGGATGCTCTTCACGGTGCCTTGCAGAAAGACGAGGCCGCTGATGGTGGGCTTCACGATTTTCTTGACACCGCGTTGTGTCTCCGCATTTTTGTAGGCGTAGCTGGTGGCTTGGTGTATGAAGAAGGGTTGTTTAGTGGGGCGGGTGTTGTCGGCGTTGTATGCTTCAAGCCACTTCTGAAACGACTTTACCGCCATGTGATGTATGAACAGATAGCTCCAAGAGGTGGGCTGCTGAGCAACATCTTCATAATAGTTACTGTGTTTCGGTATGGGTATAGTTTCTACTCTCGGCGCCGATGGTTTGTCAGCCCCGATTATGTGAATGCCCTTTGGTAAGCGTTGGCTTACACTGGCTGTAGAAGGTGAATCTAAGCAATCCTGCGTCATCTTCGCCGTCTACTTTATGTCCTTGCACATCGCCATAGGTGGCGATAGCAAAAGCATAGTCATTACTAATTGCATGCAAAAAAATATATTAGTAAGTCATATCTCAAAAGTTGCAAGAACTTTTATGAAATTCACACCTTGTGTTTGTCCTCCGTTAGGAGAGATATTTCTGCAAAGATAAGGGTTTTATTTGAATTATGTACCTTATTTATAAAAAATATTCTGTCGGCTGTCAATATTCGTCGACTCTGGTTGTTGTGTGTCTAAGTGTTGTTGGGTTTGTGTTTAGATTCTGTTGAATTCGCAATCGTGGTCTTTGAAGAATTCGTAATAAATTCTTACGCTGGGTAGGTCGGTCCATTTGCACACAGAGACGGGCGAGTTGTCCATATCATATATCTTGGCGTAAGGTATAGACAAGAGGAATGGGCTATGGGTTGACATGATGAACTGGCAATCGTAGAACCGTGCCATACCGATGATGAACTGCACCAGTTCGAGCTGCATCTCTGCCGATAGCGAATTCTCGGGCTCGTCTAATAGATACAGGCCTCCGGGTTGGATAGAGTCGGTGAAGTATTTAAAGCCGTTTTCGCCATTTGAGTAGGTTCTTTCGTCTACTCCGACGTTTTCTCTAACGTATCTGGAGCCCGATTGTTTTCTCTTTTGATGATAGTCGGTGTATGCTTTCATGCTTTGTGGGTCATCAGTGTTAAATCCGCGTGGTCCTTGTCCGCCGTACCGATTTATGTTATTCTTCTCGTTGAAAATCAATTCGCGTTTGAAGTTCAGATTTTCATTCCTTTCACGAACCTCGATGATGTTGCTAAACACGTCGTCGCTTGTTATTATCTTTGATAAGCTTTTGAGGCTTTTTAGTTGTAATGGGTCGTGTACGCTTAATTCGTAACGACATTTCTCAAGGTAGGGGTCGAAGAAATGGGTCTTGTTATATGTGGTTTTTCTATCCAGTTTTAGTTTCTCGGCTATGATATTTAGCAATGTGCTTTTCCCCGAACCGTTGCTTCCGCATAGTATTGTGATGTCCGAAAAGTCGATACGCCCAAGTTGTTTGTCGGATGTGAAGAAGTTGAATGGATAGTATGAGTCGTAGCATGTACGGCGAAAGGAATTTAAGAAGTGTTCTTCCTCGTCTATTGGGGGCAAATTAAAGCTGTTTAAGTATATCATTTGGTGTTATTTTTGTGGCTGTTGAAAGTTATGTACTAATTGCTCTATGCACCATGCGAATGCCTCTGCTGTGCGCTCTGCTTCGGCACCGAAGTGTCCGCCTTCGTGCCAGCGCAGGGTGACGGCGGTGGGGGAGAGTTGCTGGCAGAGTAGGGCGTGCTCTGCACGCACGCAGTCGCCGATGCGCTTCATGCGCTGGTTGCGACAGTGCTCTTCGCGGTCGCCGAGGGAGAGGTGAATAGGTGTTGTAGTGGTGATATGTTGAGGTGTTGAGTTTTGAGTTTTGAGCGTTGAGTTTTGCGCTCGGCTTTTGCCGCTTGCCAGAGCAAGAATTGTTGCTTGTGGCGATAGGATGGGGTGTGCAGCGGCATATTCGCCCCAACCGTTAATCCAGAGCGAAGGTGAAGCTGCAGCTACGGCGGTGAAGGCATCGGTGTTGCGTGCAGCCCAAAGGGCGAAGAGTCCGCCGAGCGAGTAGCCGCCGATGATACAGGGCAGTGCGCCGAAACGCTCGCGAAGCCATGGCAGTAGGGTGTGCTCAATGAAGCGCAGCGTGTCGGGAGCGTGCCTGCCCACCTCTGCGTCGCGCGACACGGCATCGTCAGCCCACGGCATGAGCGCACGCGCCCACTCAACGCAGTCGAAGAAGACCATGGCGAAGCCTGTGGGGCTCGCCTGTGCAATAAGGTCGACCTCGCGCCGCACACCGTCGTTCTTTTCCTCGTGGCGTGCCGACGGCTGTATGAGCAGCACATGTGGGTCGCCCACGACGAAGAGCTTGCAGGGTGTTTGGATGTTATGTTCTTCTGTGAAGATGGTGCTTGTGTTGGACATATGGTTGGAGTTTTTATGGATTTGCAAAGTTAGTGTTTTTGTTGGATATATGGCTGCTTTTGATGGGTAAAATTAAATGGTGTGGTGGTTGGTTGTTTGGTTGGGTGTTTGTTTGGTTGGTGTTTGGTTGGTGGTTGATTGCTTGGTTGGTTGGTGGTTGGTTGGGTGTTTGGTTGGTTGATTGCTTGGTTGGTGCAGCGGAGACCGCTGCACCCCCTATGAGGGCTGCGTGGAAGGTCGCGTGGAGGGCTGCGTGGATATGGCAAGATGCCATATCCTCCTACGGGTGGCGGACGGAATCTGATCGGATGGCGGACGGAATCTGATTGGGCGGCGGACGGAATCTGATCGGGTGGCGGACGCGCAACGATGACAAAACATGTGGTGAAGAGCGACCAAACTGCGCCTGTATCTACAATAAACCGCACTAACACATTCAACAAACTGCGCCTGTATCTGCAACAAACTGCGCCTGTATATATAATAAATTGCGGAAAGGTACGTTATTAATAAACGTTAAGCACTTTGAGGGCTTAATGCTGACAACAAAATAACGAATAAAACGTACTGAGAAATGATTGATTACATAAAGGGCGAACTGGCAGAACTCACTCCGGCGCAAGCCATTGTTGAGGCTTACGGCGTGGGTTATGCGCTGAATATTTCGCTGAACACATACGAGGCGATACAGGGCAAGCAGAGCGTGAAACTGTTTGTGCACGAGGCACTTGTCACTGGCGGTCGCGACGATAGTTACACATTCTTTGGCTTTGCGTCGAAGCAGGAGCGCGACCTCTACCGTCTGCTCATCACCGTGTCGGGTGTGGGAGCCAACACGGCGCGTATGATTCTCTCGTCGGCATCGCCGTCGGAGCTCTGCAATGCCATCTCTACGGGCAACGAGCGCGTGTTGAAGAGTGTGAAGGGCATCGGTCTGAAGACTGCGCAGCGCATCATTGTCGACCTGAAGGACAAGATTCTCTCGCTGGGTATAGCGCAGGAGGTGTCTGCCGGCACGGCTGCCGACAGCACAATACCCGTCGACGTGCGCGACGAGGCGGTGGCTGCGCTCACCATGCTCGGTTTCTCGCCTGCGCCAACGGCTAAGGTGGTTACGGCGATACTCACCGACGATGCTACGCTGCCCGTTGAGCAGGTGGTGAAGTTGGCGTTGAAGCAGATTAAGTAAATAAGTTGGTGGCTGCGTGGCTACGGCAAGGATGCCGTAGCCTCCTATAAATAAGCTGATTTTGAATTTCACAAATATTATAAACCGATTTTTAAAGTGTAGGCTGCAGGCGCTTCGTTCGCTCGGCACGGCTCGCGTGTTTGTCGTCATAATGGTTATGGCGGCTGTGGCATCGTATGCCA
>ERZ1108170.2112-NODE-2112-length-10913-cov-172.340118_pt1 | contig 10913 bp, 9 predicted proteins | sample MGYA00403705_ERZ1108170 | MGnify/ENA primary metagenome ERZ1108170 (study PRJEB35170, sample SAMEA104062422) | human gut metagenome | biome: human gut; feature: human-associated habitat; material: faeces | place: Denmark | collected 2012-06-15 ... | reverse complement strand
ATATAAAAACATTATAAAGCCTTTAGATAGAGTTCGTTATCCCGAACTGAGGTAATAGCTTATATTTTGATTTAAAAGATATTGCAAAAAGTATAGAAAGTCAACAAAAAATCAATATTTCTTCATTGATAACAAGTGAATTTATTGAAAAAACTATTTTTGATACGTTTTTACAAAAATGCTGTAGTTTGTCTAACTATTTTTACTTTACAGAAGCTGAATGTATAGAGCAATATAAACCAAAAAGTAAAGAGTTAGGAACTCCTGATTTTCTCTTACAAAGAAAATTAGGGAAGGAGATATTGTTGTTTGAATGTAAGGATATTAGATTGAAAGCAGAACTTAAGGAACAAAGAGATTTTTCTTTGTTGGAAAGAGAGTTAAAGAATAAGTTGATGCTAAAAACTTATAGTAATGAAAAAATATGTCCCACACCAAAACGAATTGGTGTGGGGCAGTTAGCTGGTCATATAAAAAATATTAGGGAGCATGACTTTAGATGGGGATATGATATAAAGTCTGATTCCATAGTTTATCCAGTGTTAGTAATAGCCAACCATAAGCTAATGTGGAATGGGTTATTTGATATGCTAAATGAATGGTTCGTCCAGTCATTAAATAATGAGGGCATCTTGTGTTCTGAAAATAATAAGCCGTTAATTATAATGAGTCCATTATGTTTGATAAAACATTCGAAAAGATTCAAAAAAGATGGTTTTGAGAAGTATTTTGAAGAATATTATAATCATAGTAAAATTCAAACAGGGACTAATGTTGATTACGTCAATAAAGGCTTAACTTTTGATGATTTTATGGATAAATATCCATATAAATTAGGTGATATGTTTGAGATAGTTCAAAAAGAAGTGTTACAGAAAAGAGACAAATAAAATATGCAATATCCTTTAATATCAGAATATGTGAGAGCCATACAAGATGCAAGTAGTAATCTTGATAAATTGGCTCATTTGGTACCAGTGCTAGATGATCATGGTGAACCATATCGTAGCAGTGGTGCTTTTGCCGTGGTGTTTAAGATGCAGGACAAGCGTACCGGGAAATATTATGCCCTCAAGTGTTTTACGGAAGAACAGGAAGGGCGAGCCGAAGCCTATCGTCAGATTGCAGACGAACTGGATTTGTTAGATTCTCCATACATTACATCAGTAAAGTATATGGAGAAGGAACTCTTCGTTGACAGTCAATGCGAGGAGGATGAATTCCCAGTATTGTTGATGGATTGGGTGGATGGAGAAACGATGGAAGCTTACATTGCTGCAAATTACCGGAATCAGTCAGCCATGTCGATGCTGAGTTATCGTTTTGGCAAGATGGCGGCTTGGCTCCGTTCACAATCTTTTGCCCATGGCGACGTCAAGCCAGACAATATCATAATCCGTCCTGATGGCTCTCTTAGCTTGGTAGATTATGATGGGATGTTTGTGCCATCCATGAAGGGCAGCAAATCTCCAACTATCGGTACCAGGGATTTCTGTCATCCATTGCGTACTGTGGATGATTTCGATGAAACGATAGATGATTTTTCATTGGCAAGCATCGCTTTGTCATTGAAGGCTATATCCATGAATTCTACATTGTTAGATACCTATGGCGCATCAGACAGGCTTCTCTTCTCTGAAAAAGATTATCGCACTCCATCAAATAGCAAGGTCATATCTGCCCTGCAGGAATTGATGTGTGATAAGGATTTCTGTACACTTTACTCTCTTTTCATGCTTGCTTTGGCAAGAAAGGAACTTTCTACCTGTTCTTTCAGGTTGTTTATTGGCGAAAAGCCTATCTTGCTTCAAACAATTGAAGACTTACCAACCAAAGCTACAGATGAAGAGTTGAAGGAAGCTTTTGTTGATGAATGGGGCGTGAAATATAGCAAAGATGGAAGAAAATTGTTGAAAGCCCCCAAAAAGCTTGATGGTATTTATTCAATCAGAATAGGAACAAAGATTATTTGTGAAGAGGCATTTCGTTGGGATAAATTAATTGGTTGCCATTTCTTGAAAAGCCTGGTTATACCTGATAGCGTTACGAACATTGGGGATTATGCATTTTGGGGATGCAAATCTTTGAAAAGCCTCGTTATCCCAGACAGTGTAACCAGCATTGGGGATTATGCATTTGATGATTGCACTTCTTTGATTAGCCTTGTTATTCCAGAGGGTGTTACCAGCATTGGGCATTGTGCATTTAGGGGTTGTTATTCTTTGAAGAGTCTCGTTATTCCAGCTAGTGTTGGCAACATTATAGGTAATCCTTTTTCTGGCTGGAATGGAGAACTAAAATGTTTGTCACCTTACTTTATTTATGATAATAAAGTATTGTTCGATAAGGACAAAAGCAAAATTATCGCATTTAGAGATAAGAATACGACATCATATGTCATTCCTGATAGTGTTTCCTGCATTGAATTTGGTGCATTTTGGAAATGCTATTCTTTGCGTAGTCTTGTTATTCCTGATAGTGTGTCTAGCATAGGTTATTGGGCATTTTGGAATTGCCGTTCTTTGACAGATATTGTTATTCCTGATGGTGTGAACAGCATTGGTGATAGGGTGTTTTCTGGTTGCTGTTCTTTGAAGAGTCTTGTTATTCCTGATAGTGTGTCTAGCATAGGGGAAAGTGCATTTGAAGATTGCGGTTCTTTGAGTAGCCTTGTTATTCCAGAGGGTGTTACCAGCATTGGGCATTGTGCATTTAGGGGTTGTTATTCTTTGAGCAATATAGTTATACCAAATGGTGTGACAAGTATTGAAGACTGTGCCTTTTCTCGGTGTAAATCTTTGGTAGAAGTTGTCATTCCTGATAGTGTAACTAGCATAGGTTATTGGGCATTTGAAGGTTGCCGTTCTTTGAATGATATAATTATTCCTGATAGTGTGAACAGCATAGGTTATAGGGCATTTGATGGTTGCTGTTCTTTGAAGAGTCTCGTTATTCCTGATAGTGTAACCAGCATTGGGGATGGGGCATTTTGGGGTTGCAGTTTCCCATATGATCTTAAACAAGAATTAATCTCCCGATTTGGAGAAAAAATATTTGGGTAACCATGATGGGCTATGATGTGAAATTGGGCTACCTGATTCTGGGAACAGGGTAAGGTGGCCTTTTTCAGAAAGATAGTTTCAGAAAAAATGTAATGAATTAATAATTATATAAGCTATGCAGTATCCAACAATATCAGAATATGTAAAGGCAAGTCAAGATGCTGGTGATAATCTTGATATGTCCACAGAAGCAACGAATGCTGAGTTAAATGAGGCCATTATAGATGGATGGGAATGGGGCGTGAAATATAGCAAAGATGGAAGAAAGTTATTGAAAGCTCCTTACGAACTTAATGGTACTTATTCTATAAGAAAAGGAACAAAGATTATTTGTGATGTATCATTTTGTTGTTGCGAATCTTTGAGTAACATAGTCATTCCTGATAGTGTGACCAGTATAGGGAATATGGCGTTTTGTAGATGCCGTTCTTTGAGAGATATAGTTATTCCAGAAGGCGTAACTAGTATAAGGAATGGTACATTTTGGGGTTGTATTTCTTTGAAAGAAGTTGCCATCCCTAATAGCATCACTAGCATTGGGGATTGGGTATTTACAGGGTGCTCTTCTTTGCGTAGCGTTGTTATCCCTGATGGTGTTACTAGCATTGGGAATGGGGCGTTTTGGGGATGCTCTTCATTTCTAATTAAATATATATCCATTCCGAAAAGCGTAGTTTGCTTAAACGGCAATCCGTTTGCTAAATGGGATGGTAAATTAGAATGTTTATCACCGAACTTTATTTATGAGGATGATGTCTTATTCAATAAGGACAAAAGTAAAATTATTTCTTTCAGAAATCAAGCTATAAGATCATATATCATCCCTAGTAGTGTGACTAGCATAGGGGATGGTGCATTTGCTGGTTGCACTTCTTTGAGTAGCGTTGTTATCCCTGATGGTGTTACTAGCATAGGGGATAGGGCATTTGAGGGTTGCACTGCTTTGACCAGTATTGTTATTCCTGATGGCGTAACTAGTATGGGGGATAGGGCATTTGAGGGTTGCACTGCTTTGACCAGTATTGTTATTCCTGATAGTGTAACTAGTATTGGGGATCGTGCATTTTATGGTTGCACTTCTTTGAGTAGCGTTGTTATCCCTGATGGTGTTACTAGCATTGAGGAATTTACATTTTATGGTTGCACTTCTTTGAGTAGCGTTGTTATCCCTGATGGCGTAACTAGTATTGGGGGCAGTGCATTTGATGGTTGCACTTCTTTGCGTAGCGTTGTTATCCCTGATGGTGTTACTAGCATTGAGGAATTTACATTTTGTGGTTGCAATTTTCCATATAAACTTAAATTGGAATTAGCCTCCCGTTTTGGGACAGGAATATTTGGGCGATTTTTTTTTATTCCTTGATTATTACGGCGAATAAGAGATACCGGCAAATCGATACCATCATAAATAGGAAGTCCTTCCATTCCCCTTCAGGACATCCTTCTTTGCCTTCTCCTTTTCCATATATAAAATAAGAGGTGGAGAGTGTTCTCCACCTCTACCCTCTTGTTACAGATGTACACGACATAGAAATGGGTTCTCTCTCATATATTTCCATTGGAATAGAAATAATAAGCGATGATTAATCAATTTTCTGCAGTTTCTTTTGTCGGTTTTAATTTTAATGTGTACTTTTGCCTTGTCGTCTGAAAATGCGACTGAATGAAATGAATTAATAATTTTATAAGTTATGAAGTATCCAAAAATATCAGAATATGTAAAGGCCATTCAAAATGCCGGAGCCAATCTTAACAAGTTGGCTCACCTCACACCTGTATTGGATGATCACGGAGAACCTTATCACATGAGTGGAGATTCTTCCGTGGTGTTTAAGATGCAGGACAAGGCCTCTGGGAAATGTTATGCCCTCAAGTGTTTCACTATTGATCCCAAGGAACTCTCTGATACTCATCTTCAGAATGCTGGTGAGCAGAATATGGATGAGTCTTCCTGCAGTAGTTCTGTGAAGTATCTGGAGAAGGAACTCTTGGTTTGTAGCCGGAAGAAAGAGAAGAAATATCCGGTAATGCTAATGGAATGGGTGGATGAAGAAGCGATGGGGGCTTTTCTTGCTGCGGATGAAGATCTCTCTACAGTGGCAACAGACGAAGAGTTAAACGAGGCCATTACAGATGAATTTGGCGTGAAATATAGAAAAGATGGAAGAAAATTATTGAAAGCTCCACAAGAACTTGATGGTACTTATTCAATAAGAAAAGGAACAAAGATTGTTTGTGATTTAGCTTTTCATGGTTGTAAATCTTTGGATAGTCTTATAATTCCTGATAGTGTCATTGGTATTGGATTTGGTGCATTTAGTGATTGCGAATCTTTGAGTAACCTTGTATTTCCTAATAGCATCACTAGCATTGGTGCTTGGGCATTTGAAGGGTGCTATTCTATGAAGAGTCTTGTTATTCCTAACAGTGTAGTGAAATTGAAAGGTAATCCATTTTGCAGGTGGAATGGTGAACTGAAATGTTTGTCACCTTACTTTATTTATGATAATAAGGTGTTGTTTGATAAGGACAAAAGCAAAATTATCGCATTTAGAGATAAGAATACGACATCATATGTCATTCCTGATAGTGTTTCCTGCATTGGAAGTGGCGCGTTTTATGATTGCAAATCTTTGCATAGCATAGTTATTCCAGACAGTGTTTCCTGCATTGGGGATTGTGTATTTTTTCATTGTGAATCTTTGAGTAGCGTTGTCATTCCTGATGGTGTAACTAGTATAGGGGATTATGCATTTAGTGGTTGTTGTTCTTTGACTGATATAGTTATTCCTGACAGTGTTACCAGTATAGGGGAAAGTGCATTTGAGGGTTGTACTTCTTTGAGTAGCCTTGTTATTCCAGACAGTGTAACTCGTATTGGAAATGGTGCATTTAATGCTTGTTATTCTTTGAGCAATATAGTTATACCAAATGGTGTGACCCGCATTGGGTCTTGGACATTTGGTTATTGCTCGTCTTTGAGTAATATTATTCTTCCTGATAGCGTAACTAGTATTGGGGATGGGGCATTTGTAGGTTGCACTTCTTTGACGAGTTTAGTCATTCCCAATGGTGTGACTCGCATTGGGACGTGGACCTTTTTGTATTGCAGTTCTTTGATAGACATAATTATTCCTGATAGCGTAACTCGCATTGGAAATATAGCATTTCAATTTTGCTTTTCTTTGACTAATATAGCCATCCCTGGCAGTGTTACTACCATTGGGGCTGGTGCATTTAAAGGTTGCTTATCTTTGGGAAGTCTTGTTATTCCAAATAGTATTACTAGCATTGGGAATAGGGCTTTTGCATTCTGTAATTTCCCAAACGATCTTAAACAGAATTTAATCTCCCGATTCGGAGAAAAAATATTTGGGTAACTTTTTAGATTATTCCTTGATTATTACGACGAAAAAGAGATTTTGGCAAAAATAGATACCATCATAAATAGGAAGTCCTTCCCCTAAGATATCCTTCTTTGCCTTCTCCTTTTCCATATATAAAATAAGAGGTGGAGAGTGTTCTCCACCTCTACCCTCTTGTTTGGTCGATTTACAGATGTACACATAGAATAAGTTCTGTGAACGCCTGCGTTTACTTATCTGCAAAGGTACTTGTTTCCTTTGAAACAAGCAAACATTCATCATATTTTTTAGCGCCTCTGTCATACGCTGTTCCAGGTCACGCAAGACATGAGCCAACACCATCACAAACAAAACTACATGTGGCTCAACGTGTGCGACCTGCCCGAAAAAATAATCCTAGCTAAAAAAACTTCAAAAAAAGTGGATTTCTAAGAATTTATTTATACCTTTGCAAGCACAAATAAGCCCTCGACAGCACGGTTAAGTCAAAAACAGATGAGAACATTCAATTTTATTGGTGACACCACCTATACAACAAGAGAAGGAATATCATACAGGATAGACAACAAGGAACATAATATTCAGCGAGTCGGCAAATCCTGGGTAGTGGATGGAAAGGCGAGTTCTCTTGAAGAAATGGTGAAGATGGGCATAGCTAAAAAAATATAGCACGAGTTTACAACAATACCGCTATTGATAAAGTTGCGAGGGAGGTGGTCAAATATTTCGACTACCTCTCGATTTTATTAATACATTGGATATCACAAACTGTGATTTCCAATGTTTAAGGTCGCAAATTGCGACCTTAAACATTTAATATTTTAGGAGTATGAAAAAGCCATATTTAACATACGCACTTAGTGCTGAAGGGGAATTGGTACATATCGATAGTGTGGCGAATGGAAAAGAGTGTAGATGCTTTTGCACCTATTGTGGCGAACCTCTTCAGGCGAAACAAGGTGCAAAGCGCAAGCACCATTTTTCTCATTTGTCAGGAACAGAATGTGAAGCTGCTTATGAGTCAATGCTTCACCTGTTGGCTAAAGAGAAAATACAGGAAGCATTCTATAATAGAACATCATTATATATGGAGTTTGAGTATACTTCCTTTTGCAACCAGGATAAATGCATTTTCATGTCCCATTCAAGAAGATGTTCCAATAAGGAGAAGAGGAGGATTGATATTAAGGAATGGTATGACTCTTGTGAGCAGGAAATTTCGTATGACAATATTAGAAGGCGTAGCGACCTGAAATTTTTCTCTAAGGAGTTCCCGGAACGTAAGCCTATCTATATAGAGTTTTGTGTAACCCATGCAAGCGATGAAGCCAAGCTACATAGCGGAAACAAAATAATAGAAATCCTTATAGAAGATGAGGACAGTATTTCTTCCTTGATAGAATCCGGACTTGTCGAGAAGTCTAAAACCGTTGGCGAAGAGTGGGAAGGTAGAAAAATAAAAATTGTTGCATTCTATGGCTTCAAAAACAAAGATTATAACAACTCCAACATAAATGAAAGTGTATGGCTCACTCGCTGTGCATTTATGCCATCTGGGAAAATATATCTTTCTAATGAACATTGCAATTGCAAACAAATAAAGAGAAAAGACCATCGAGCATTATGTGAAGTTGTATTCTCTGCACATAACAGATATGAAGCATATAATTATGCCTATACCATTTGTTCTCAGAAATACCATATCTCTAATTGTAACTCATGTAGGAATTTTGTAACAGTTTCTTCGTGGTTTGATGCACCTTATAAAATGTGTAAGATGTATAAAAGTCTCCAACTACATCTCGAAGACTTCAGAGCTGCAGGATCTTTTGATACTTCCAGGGCAAAAAAATGCAGGTTTTACTCCCAAGTAAATGTTATATTGGATGATACTGTAGAATATTTTATCATATAATATAGGTTTATAGCATTTGTAAAATGAAAACAGAAAACATGATAGCGATGTTAATAGATGCGGACAACGTATCTTACAGAAATATCAAGGATATGACCGATGAGTTGGCGAGATTTGGTAATCTCACCATCAAACGTATATATGGCGATTTCACGAAGTCTTCCATGAATGGATGGAAAGATGTACTCTTGGAAAATGCCATTAGCCCGATTCAGCAGTATAATTAAACAACCGGGAAAAACGCCACCGATTCTTCTATGATAATCGATGCTATGGATATTCTCTATTTCAATCAAGTGGATATCTTCTGTCTGGTATCTAGCGATAGCGACTTTACACGTCTTGCTATGCGTCTGAGAGAGGCAGGAAAGGAGGTAATAGGTATGGGGATGAAGAAAACACCTCAGCCATTTATTGCTGCATGCAACAAGTTTGTCTATATAGAGGTTATTTCGCATTCTCTTGAATCTGGACAGGTAAAAGAAGTCTCTCCAGAATCTGCTTCTATTGTGGAGAAAGAGTCTGTTTCACCGTTAAAAGAAGGGATACAAATACTTCAAGCATCTGATAATCAATTAACTTTTGAGGAATATCTCAAAGGATTATATCATCAAGGAGTGATTGATATGGATGATTTTACGATTTGTTGGTTGTATGAATAGAAAAAATATGGAAAATGAAACTTTAAAAGAAAGGTTCCTCGGCACAATCTTCGGGCAAGCTGTAGGAGATGCCTTGGGACTGAGCACGGAGTTTATGTCCAAGCAAGAGGTGGATCGTTTTTATCCTAATGGGATAGAGAACTATTCACAAATCGTGCAGGATGATCATCGTCGTCGTTGGCAAAGAGGCGATTGGACTGATGATACCGATATGATGCTGTGTATCTTAGATTCCTTTGTGGCTTGTCAAAAGGTAGATATTCTTGATATTGCCAGAAGGTTTAAGGAATGGATGATGAATGGAGGCATGGGAATTGGCCGGCATACCTATAATGTAATGGCTCTTGGCGACTATACTTCGAATCCACAGAAGGCAGCAGAGATTATCTGGAAGATGGGAAAGAAAAAAACTGCAGCTAATGGAGCCGTCATGAGAACTTCGGTGGTAGGACTTATGAAGGACGATGTGGCTAGTAATGCAGAGAATATCTGTAAGCTAACTCATTTTGATCCTCGCTGTGTGGGCTCTTGCGTTATCGTTTCTTCTATCATACATGCTCTTGTCTTTGAAGACAGGATATTGGATTATGAAGAGGTGATTGGCATTGCCAAACAATATGATGAACGAATTGTTCCATTTGTTGACTTGGCATATCATGAAGGTCTGGATTCTTTGTGTCTGGATGATGAAAAGAGTATGGGATATACGCTCAGAACTTTAGGGGCTGCCCTATGGGCTTATTGGCATGCAACCTCGTATAAAGAGGGTATCCTGAAGATTGTTTTATCAGGAGGAGATGCGGATACAAATGCAGCAGTAGCAGGAGCTATCCTGGGTGCAAAATTTGGAATATGCCATATTACTGAAGAATGGAGGAATGGTCTTCTCCATGCTTCTATGCTCCATGATAAGGTGCAGAATTTCTACGCAATGTATCGCTAAAAGAAAGGATTCGATAATGAATGTGATGCAATTGAATACTGATATTTATAATAGCTTGGGCGTACTTTCTAATGACGAGAGCTATTTGGAAGAAGCCCTTGCTAGTATCAATCAGGCCTTTACGGAATTGAAGCTTCATCGCGAAGGAAAAATGGATTTTATTCCTGCGGAGGATTTGCTTAATGAGTTATAGGATAGAGGTTGCACCTGAGTTTGCCCGTAGATTGAAGAATTTAAGTAAGCGCAGTCTGCATTAGAGTATAATAACACAGAATCCTGCCGGCATCACTGCCAGCAGGACTCACTTTCAAAAACCGAACCTAAAAGTCTACCTTGTAATTTCTATCTATGCAATATCTATTGTAACCTGAATAAGTCTAACAACTAAGAACTATGGCAGTAGAACAAATGGAAAAATAAAAAAATATTGAATTATAGTTAATTTGAGTTTGAAATCATTGTAGTTTAAAGTAAAACTATTATATTTGTGGCTGATAGATTTCGAATCTGTATCATAGATATTGGTTCTAGAGATTATGGTATAAATATAGTAATTTTAAATGATAACATTATGAAAATGAAACGAACATTTATTACTGCATTCTTTGCGATGTTACTTGTAGTTTTTTCAGTTTCATGCAGCAGTGAAGAGAAAGAGTTTGATTATGCAGCATTGCCGATGTCGGCACAGCAGTTTGTAAAGCAATATTTTGCTGATGCATCATACAGCCGTGTGGAAAAGGAGAAAGATAATGGCTTTTGGGAATATGAAGTATTGCTCAGTGATGGCTCTAAAGTGGAGTTTAATGAGAAGGGAGAGTGGACGAGTGTTGAGTGCAAATACTCTGAGATGCCTGTAGGCATTATTCCTACTGTCATAGCTGAGGATATAGCAAAGAGGCATCCTGATTTGAAGCCTTATAAAATTGAAAAAGAGGTTGGCGGATATGAAATTGATATTCCTGG
>ERZ1108170.2110-NODE-2110-length-10928-cov-3.914467_pt1 | contig 10928 bp, 7 predicted proteins | sample MGYA00403705_ERZ1108170 | MGnify/ENA primary metagenome ERZ1108170 (study PRJEB35170, sample SAMEA104062422) | human gut metagenome | biome: human gut; feature: human-associated habitat; material: faeces | place: Denmark | collected 2012-06-15 ... | reverse complement strand
TCCCGCCGCAGCAGCGCACCGCCGATGCCCAGACACAGGCCCAGGTCCAGGTACTGCCGGGCCGTTTCCCAGCCGCCCTGGAAGCAGTGCACCACCCCGCCGGGGAGCCACCGCCGCCTGCGGCGCAGCATGGGCAGGGCGTCCCGGTCCGCCATGCGGATGTGCAGCACCAGCGGCAGCCCTGTCCGCCGGGCCAGGTCCAGCTGATACCGGAACCACAGCAGCTGGACCAGCCGGTGGTGCCGGGGCCGGTGATAGTCCAGTCCCGTCTCTCCGATGGCTGCCACGCCGGGGCCCCGGGCCCAGGTGGCCAGCTGTTTTCGCTGCCGCCAGGGAACCTGGGCCGTCCGGGTGGGATGAACGCCCACCGCCAGGCGGAAAAAGTCCGGATGCTGCCGGTACAGGGCGGCGGTCAGCCGGTTGGAGTCAAAGTCGATGGCGGGCTCGATGCACAGGGCGACGCCGCTCTCCCGCAGCCGCTTCAGCAATCCGTCCCGGTTCCCCTTCTCCGCCGTCAACTGGCCGGTCAGGTACCGGAAGGTGCCGTCGTAGCGCTTATGACTGTAGTGGGCATGGCTTTCGATGATCATCTGAGCCCCTCCTTTGCCTGCCGCAGCACCGTTTCCGCCAGCTGCACCCCGCCTACCCGGTAGCCTGCGATCTGTGCGTTGCGCCCGCCGCCGTAGAGCACCACGGCTTCCATCATCTCACGCATGGTTTCAGAAGTTTCCGGTTTGATCACCTGCCGCCTGCACACCGGCTCTGTGTGCTGCAGAATGCTGCCGTCCGGGTTCAGGATATCGCTGACAAGATAAGGCTGCATCAGCCTGCCGCCGTTCACCACAGCGCACACGGCTGCGGCCATTTCCATATAGGAGATCTTGCTGCTCTGGCCGAAGGCGCAGGAGGCCAGCTCCACCGGCCCCATACGGTCGGCGGTGTAGTACAGGCTCTTTTTCGGCTCGGCGGGCAGGTCGATGCCGGTGGGCTCCCGCAGGCCGAAGGCGGCAAAGTAATCGCAGAAGGCCTCCTTGCCAAGCCGCGCTCCGATCTGGATAAAGCTCTGGTTGCAGGAATTTTCCAGCGCCTGCGTCACGGTCTGGGTCCCGTGGCGCTTGTGGTTGGCGCAGTGAAACCGGGTGCCCGCCACCGAGATGGACTCCCCGCAATAAAAGCTGGAGTTCCGGGTGATGGCTCCGGCGTCCAGCGCGGCCGCGCAGGTGATGAGCTTGAACACGCTGCCCGGTTCGTACAGGTCGCTCACGGCCTTGTTGCGCCACTGGGTCTGCTGGGCCAGCTGCAGGGCGGCCGCCCGCTGCTCCCCAGAGAGGGCATCTACGGCGGCGCGGGCAGCTTCGTCGTAGAGGACCCGCGGCTGGTTGGGGTCGTAGGCCGGGGTGGTGGACATGGCCAGCACGGCCCCGGTGTTCACGTCCAGCACGATGCCCACGGCACGGGCGGCCACATGGTGTTCCTGTACGGCGTAATTCAACGCATTTTCGAGATAATGTTGAATGTTGGCGTCGATGGTCAGCCACAGGCTGCTGCCTTCCACCGGGAACTGCTCGGTCTCGTAGCTCTGCTCCAGCGTGTAGCCCCAGGCGTTCACGGCGGTGAGCACCACGCCGTTCTGCCCGGTGAGCTGCTCGTTGTATTCCAGCTCCAGCCCGCTCACTCCGGCGTTGTCCACATTGGTAAAGCCCAGCACCGACGCCAGAAACTCCCCCTGCGGGTACCAGCGCTTGCTGTCCTGATTGATACGGATGCCGGTGATGCTGTTTTCCTCGCAGAAATCCCGCACGGCATCCGCCATGGAACGCTCCACCCGGTAGCGCAGCAGACAGTCGTTGGAGGCGCGGTCCCGGAACTTTTCCAGCAGGGCGGCTTCGTCCAGCTCCAAAATCTGCGCAAGGCCGTGGGCGGCCAGCTCCAGTTTGTCGGCAGGCATCTCCCGCGGGCTGGCCCGCAGGGTCCAGCAGCTGCTGTTGGCCGCCAGCAACACGCCGTCGGCACTGTAGATGCGGCCCCGGTCGGCGGGCACCACGGTGTCCCGCAGCTGCTGCCCCAGTGCCCGCCGGGTGTACCAGTCCCCGGCGGCCAGCTGCAGCCAGTAGAGCCGGGCAATAAGCCCTGCAAAGCAGATGCCGCATAAAAGCAGCGCCACCAGCCGGGCACGGGCGCGGAACGCCTGCTCCGGCAGGGTACGCAGGGGTTCGGGCCGGGACATGGCAGCACCTCCTTTTCCGGCTCAGTTTATGCGGGCAGGGTCTGCGGCTATGACTAACAGCCCGGCGGCCTGCGTACAATAGACCAAAAGGACTGCCGGAGGTGATGAGGATGCACAGGGCCGCTGTGCCTGCCCGGGCCCGGCGCGGACTGCTGCGTCCGCTGCCCGCCATGGACCTGCCGTTTCTGATCCTGGTGCTCACGCTGGTGGGCTTTGGGCTGGTAATGCTGTACAGTGCCAGCAGCGCGGTGGCGCTGTACCGGCGGGGCGATGCCTGGGCCTATGTGCGGCCGCAGCTGCTGTATGCGGCCATGGGCATCGGGGCCATGTGGGCGGCCAGCCGGGTGGATTACCACATCTATCACAAACTGGCCTGGCCGCTGCTGGCCCTCTCGCTGGTGCTGCTGGTCGTGGTGCTGTTCATGCCGGAATACAACGGCTGCAAGCGCTGGCTGGTGCTGCCGGGGTTGGGCACTCTGCAGCCCAGCGAGATCGCCAAATTTGCGGTGGTGCTGGTGTTTGCCCACATCATCTCCCTCAACCATGACAGGATGCAGACCTTTGCAACCGGGGTGCTGCCCTTTATGGTTATCCTGGGGGCGGTTACGGTGCTGATGCTGCTGGAGCCGCATCTGTCCGGCACGCTACTGATTTTGGGCATCGGCGCAGTGCTGATGTTTGTGGGCGGCACGGGCTTAAAGTGGTTTGCCCTGGCAGGCATTGCCGGGGCCGGGGCCATTGCGGCGGCGGTGGTGCTGCTGCCGGAGCTGGTGCCCTATGCCATGGGGCGGCTGTCCTCCTGGCGGGACCCCTTTGCCGATCCGCTGGGCGAAGGCCACCAGACCATCCAAAGCCTGTACGCCATTGCATCTGGCGGCGCGGCCGGGCTGGGGCTGGGCAACAGCCGCCAGAAATACCTCTATGTGCCGGAACCGCAGAACGACTTTATCTTTTCGATTCTGTGTGAAGAACTTGGCTTTGTGGGCGCGGCTCTGACGGTGGTGCTGTTCCTGTTGCTGTTTTTGCGCGGCATGTCCATTGCAGTGCGCGCGCGGGATAAATTCGGTGCGTTGCTGGCCGTTGGCTTTGTGGTGCAGGTGGTGCTGCAGGCGGTGCTGAACATTGCCGTTGTTACCAACACCATCCCCAACACCGGCATCAGCCTGCCGTTTTTTTCTTCCGGCGGTACCAGTTTGATGATGCTGCTGGGCGAAATGGGCATTGTGCTCTCCGTTTCGCGCCAGGCGGACGCCCGGTAACGGGAATGTGCAAATTTTGTGATGGGGATTTCACAACTTTCGGCAGTTCTGCGCTATTGAAACTGGCGGAATAATACGGTATAATAACCAAAAAAGATTTGTAACTTTTTTGCAATCTTCCCAAAAGAAAAGGAATGCTATGCAGGAAATCAAAACAAACCCAACGGTGCGGCACACCACGCCCCTGCAGCTGCTGGCGGCGTTTGCAGCCACGGTGGCGGTGCTGTTTGTGCTGCTGCTGGGGGCGTGCGCGCTGCCGGCCCAGCCGGTGCTGGAACATGTGTATGATTCAGCCCAAACCATCCAGCAGGAGGGGCTTTACCCTGAATATTTCGGCTTTAAGCTGTTCCAGATGGATAACTATACCGATACCATCATGCTGTTTGAAGCGGCCGCCATGGGCGAGCAGGATCCCTTGACCGCCATGATGACCGCAACGGCCTATAACGTGGATAACTTTGAAACGATGGCCGGTGACCTTGCTGTCTATTGCGAGCGCACCATTCCGCTGGCCACCGGTGCCCAAAAGGCAGTGCAGCTGGTGCCGTTCTCCTATGCGCGGTACTGGCACGGCTACCTGATCTGGCTGCGGCCGCTGCTCTGCGTTATGTCCATCACCGGTGTGCGCGTGGTGCAGTATTTGGTGCTGTTTGCGCTGCTGGCGGTTATTTTGTGGCAGCTGCGGCGGCAGTGCGGGCTGCGGGCCATGGTGTGGTTTGCCGTCAGCCAGCTGGCGGTTACCGTGTTCTGGGTGCCGCATCAGGTGCAGTATTTTACCACTTTCTGTATTGCGTATGCGGGCTGCGCGTGGGTGCTGGCCAGGCCGCGCCGCGCCGGGCAGCTGAGCATTGCCCTGGTGGTGCTGGGTACCTGTACGGCGTTCTGTGATTTGCTGGTCACCCCCATCATCACGCTGGGGCTGCCGGTGGCGGTGTGGCTGTGCTGCCTGCCGCAGCGGGCGGCATCCGGTGCCAGGCAGTGTCTGCCGGTCATCGGCGGCAGCTTGTGTTGGGGGGCAGGCTATGCCATGTGCTGGGGCCTGAAATGGGTGCTGGCCACCCTGATTACCGGGCAGGATATCATCGGCGATGCCATCCACCAGGCCGGGGTGCGCACCACGGCGGATACCTGGCACGGCATGGAGCTGAGCTGGGGGAACATCTTCCGCTTTGTGGGGGATACATTAAGCCAGCGCGGGCTGTTGTGGCCGGTGGTGCTGGTGGTTATTTTGTGCATTGCGGCGTTTTTGCTTTGCCTGCGCAATAAGGAAGCTTTGCTGCGCGCGCTGCCCATTGGCCTTACCGCCCTGATGGCACCGGTGTGGCTGGCGCTGCTGCGTACCCATTCCATCCAGCACGGGTGGTTTACCTGGCGCAGTTTAACGGTCAGCATTTTTGCGGGGCTGGCTTTTCTCTATTATTCCTGTGGGATACGGGCGGGCCTGCGGCGTTTGCGCGGCCAAAAACAACAAGGGTGAAAGTAGTTATGAAGGACGAAGAAAACAAGATGCAGTCTGCTGCCCCGGAGCAGCAGGCCCAGCCGGAGCAGACGCAGCCGGAAAGCGAACCGGCCGCGGATGCGGCCCAGCCGGGAACTGAAAATGAACCCAAGGCGGAAACCACAGCACCGGAAACGCCGGACAAAAAGAAACGTCCCCTGTGGCTGAAACTGCTGGCGGTGTTTGCTGCGGCGCTGGCGGTGCTGGTGCTGCTGGCGGTGCTGTACATTAACGGCAAGTTGGATCTGATTCATTACGATGACGGCACGGTGGACAGCGTTGGCACCGTTGATGCCGAGGAGGACCAGGACCTGGATACCACCGGCCTGACCCAGGCCACAAATGACGAAATGGAGATGCCGGAGGGCAGCCCCTTTGCGGACGAAGATGTGCTGAACATCTTGTTGGTCAGCACTGATGAACGCACCGATGCCGTGAACGACTGGGATGCATTTACCCATCTGAACGAGCTGGACGGAACAAAAGCCACCACGGAGTTCAGCTCCGATGCCCGCGCGGACAGTTTAATTCTGTGCTCCCTGAACATCAAGGACGATACCATCAAACTGGTTTCCATTGAGCGCGGCACCGGTGTGCCGATTCTGCTGGATGGGTACGAGGGCCAGTACGACTGGATCACCCACACCTTCCGTTACGGCGGTGTCCGCCTGACGATGGATACGGTGGAAGACTGCTTCAACGTGCAGGTGGACCACTATGTGCGGTTCAATTTTAACTCCTTTGTTCAGATTGTGGATGCCGTGGGCGGCATCGACCTGAACCTGACTGAGGACGAAGCCAAGGCGCTGAACTGGGAGGTTCCCTCCAACTCGATGCTGATCGTCAAGAAGGTGGAACCAGGCTGGAACCACTTTGACGGCTATACCGCATTGCAGTATGCCCGCCTGCGCGCCATTGATGATGACTGGCACCGCGTGGCCCGCCAGCGCACCGTCATCCAGGCGGTGCTGGACCGGATCAAGAGCGCTTCGGTCACCGAGCTGAACGACCTGCTGGACACCGCCCTGCCGGTGGTGCAGACCAACTTTACAAAAACTGAGATCGCTGCCTTGATGGTGCAGCTGCCGAGCTTTTTGGGCGTGACAGCAGACCAGATGACCATGCCGGTGCAGGGCACCTATGGCGTGCGCAACGGCATGGATGACCGCCCCATGATGGATCCTGATTGGGCTGCCAACATTGCGGTTTTGCAGAACTTTTTGTATACTGATATGACGGCAGAGGAAGCCATTGCCGCCGGTACCGCTACCCCGGAAACGGCTGACGGTGAGGAAACCGCTGTGCCCGAAACCGTGGAAGTGCAGAGCAAAAAGAATGACACCGTCCACACCTACCTGAAAGACAACACGACACCCATTTACTGGGATTACCCGCTGGAAGATGCCGATTTTGGTAATGCGGATTACCGCGTGTTTCTGGCCGGAGAGACCCGCGGACAGCCGCAGAACACTGCCATGCGCAAGGCGCTGTTCCAGTACCTGCACGAACAGCAGGGGGTGAATGTTCAGCTGGTGGAAACCGGCGTGGGCGAAACCCAGGTGCTGGAGCAGTACCTGCGCACGGGCGATGAAAACTGGCTGAACCACTACCTGAAGCTGCAGGGCAGCTGTGCGGATGCGGAAGCCGAATACTGGCGCTGGCTGTACCAGTATAACCGCCAGCAGGGCGGCACTATCCATGTGGCAGGGCTGGGCACCGAGCGCAATGCCGTAGTTTCGATGTATGGCCTGCTGGCTTTGGCAGATACGGAGATCGAACCGGCAGAGAGCATTGCGGACTTTGTGCAGGCCCTGCGGGATGAGGATATGACGACTGCCCTGCAGCTGTTCAAGACCGCTATGGAGGAACAGCCCGATGCGATGGCAGACTATTTTGGCGATGCCTATGCCCAGGTACAGCAGCTGTATGCCAACCTGCAGGTGAACACCACCTATAAGGGCAGGCTGGACCGCGACGACCTTGCCATGATGGACAACATGAACTTTGTGCTGCGCCAGTACCCGGACGATAAATTCTTTGGCCAGCTGAGCAACGGCCATGTGACCCAGAGTGCCTGGAAGGACGGCAATTATATTGCCAACTACAGCCGTTTCGGCATGCTGCTGAACGGCGAAGGCTCCCCCGTGCAGGGTGAAGTCTGCTCCATGCTGACGATCTATACCCAGCGCGGCAGCAGTGGCCTGCTGGGCGATGATGCCGAGAACGACTATTACGACCTGAACGCGCTGGCGGAAGCTGCGGGCAAAGAATTTATTGCCACAGGGGCGGATTTGTTCCTGGCGCTGGACAACGAGGACACCCTTTACACCGAGCAGAACGGCCTGATCAAGCCCGAAGTGCAGGCCGAAGAAAAGCCGCTTATGGATTATTGCCAAAAACTGATTGTACTTTTTGACACAGAAAATTAAAATTCCCCGTTGACAAGGCCGCGCCTTTGTGCTATAAATACTTTAAACCAATGAAGCGAAAGTAAAACCACAGGCGCACGCACAGAGAGCCCCCGATGCTGGGAACGGGGTGGTAAGCGGAGTGGATAAATGGTTCGCCGAGGGCACGGGGAAAAGCAGGGCTGAGTATCCGTTGACGGAAGCCTCCGTTACAGGGCAGGGGAATGTTAGTTCTCCGCAGAGCGGCTGTGCAGTTTATGGCACAGCAAGCAAGGTGGCACCACAGATTATTTGATTGATCTGCCCTTGCACAGAAAGCTATTTCTGTGCAAGGGCTTTTTGTTATACCCGGCACAGACCACAAACAGGAGTAACACCATGAAAAAGCAAAGCATTACCACCATGCGGGAGCGATGGCGCCGGGCAAACTGATTGCCTGCCCCGGCACTGCCGGGAACAAACCGCCGATACACCTTAAATGTGAATGATAAAAAGGAGCTTTTACCATGAAAAAGTTTGTTGCTGTTCTGTCCGCCGCCGCTATGCTCGCCACCCTCGCCGCCTGCGGTTCCACCACCGCCACCACTTCTACCGCTACCTCCAGCGCCGATACCGCTGCAGCTTCCAGCAGCGAAGCTGCTGCCTCAGATGATACCGCAAAGTCTTACAAAATTGCGGTGGTCCAGCAGCTGGACCACGCCAGCCTGGATGAGATCCGCACCGCTGTGGAAGCAGAGCTGGACGCCAAAGCCGCCGAAAAGGGCATTACCATTGAGTACAAAGATTTTAACGGCCAGAACGACGCTACCACGCTGAACCAGATCGGCACCCAGGTGGTTTCCGATGGATATGATGCGGTGGTGCCCATTGCCACCCTGGCAGCTCAGTGTATGGCCAATGCCTGCGCCGAAGATCAGATTCCTGTTGTGTACGCCGCCATCAGCGACCCTGCCGCTGCAGACCTCACCGGCCTGGATTATGTCACCGGTACTTCTGACGCGCTGAACACCCAGTTCATCCTGGATATGATGCTGGCAATCAACCCGGATGTCAAGACTGTTGGCTTGCTGTACTCCAATTCCGAAGCCAATTCCACCACCCCCATTGCCGAAGCAAAGGCTTACCTGGATGAAAAGGGCATTGCTTATGTGGAAGGCACCGGCAACACCAACGATGAAATCATGAGCGCCGCCGCCAATATGGTGGGCAAGGCTGACGCTGTGTTTACCCCGACCGATAACGTGGTTATGGCCGCCGCAGCTGCTGTTTCCGAGACGCTGACCGAAGCGGGTATCCCGTTCTACACCGGTGCCGACAGCTTTGTTACCGCCGGTGCCTTTGCAACCTGCGGAGTCAACTATACCGAACTTGGCACCTACACCGCTGATATGGTGCTGGATATCCTGGAAAGCGGCAACGTTCCTGAATACCATGTAATGGATGGCGGCATCATCACCGTCAACACCGAAACTGCCGCCGCTCTGGGCATTGATTACGCCGCTTTCAGCGATATGGCCAGCCAGGTTGTGGAAGTTACCACCCAGCAGTGATAAAATGAATAGAGAATAATGAAAAAAGAATAATGCAGGTGTGGTGCCTGCGGTACCACAATAAAGCAGGAAATGCAGCTCCGGCAAGCGAAAACGCCCGCCGGAGCTGCATACCTGATTAAAAACGCCGCCGCGGGCGGCGTACAGCCATTATTCATTATTCTTTATTACTTATTATTTATACGCAAAGGAGCAACGCTTATGTTTACCCTTGCCATTGTGCAAAGCGCATTGGAGCTGGGCTTTATTTACGCCCTTGTGGCCATGGCACTGTTTTTGAGCTTCCGTGTGCTGAATATTGCCGATATGACCACCGATGGCGCGTTCACCCTTGGCTGTGCCGTGTCGGCTACCGCCGCAGTGGCGGGGCATCCGTTCCTTGGTTTTGTGCTGGCCATGCTGGCCGGTGCCTGCGCCGGGTTTGTCACCGCGTTCCTGCAAACCCACCTGGGCGTGCCGTCCATTTTGGCGGGTATTATTACCAATACCGGGCTTTACACCGTAAACCTTGCCATCATGGGCTTTTCTTCCAACGTTCCCATGCTGAAAACTGAGACAGTGTTCACTATGGCCCGCGCCCTGTTTGGCGAAAAATCTCCCTATAAACTCATTGTTGCCGTCACGGTCACAGTCGTGGCCTGCGCGCTGCTGATTTTATTCCTTGGCACCCGGCTTGGTCTTTCCATCCGCGCTACCGGCGATAACCCGGATATGGTGCGCGCTTCCTCCATCAACACGGCGTTCACCATCACGGTGGGCCTTTGCGTTTCCAACGCCATGACCTCGCTTTCCGGCGCGGTTCTGGCTCAGTACCAGAAATCCGCCGATATCAACCTGGGCACTGGCATGGTGGTCATTGGTCTGGCTTCGCTGATTATTGGCGAAACGCTGTTTGGCCGCGGCGGTATGTGGGTCAAAGCGGCTGCGGCTGTGGCGGGCAGCGTGATCTACCGCTTTATCATTGCGTTGGCCCTGCGTGCCAATGTTCCCAGCGAGTGCCTGAAGCTGATTTCTGCCGTCATTGTGGCGCTGGCCATTGCGGCCCCGGCCCTGAAAAAGAACCTTGCGCTGCGCCGCCGCCGTGCCGTCAGCCAGAAAGGGGGCAAGACCCATGCTTGATCTGAACCATGTCAGTATGACCTTTAACCCCGGTACGGTGAACGAGAAAAAAGCGCTGACCGATATCAATCTGCATATGGAAAGCGGCGAGTTCGCTACCATTGTGGGTTCCAACGGCGCGGGCAAATCCACCTTGTTCAATGCCATTGCAGGCAGCTTTATTCCGGATACCGGCAGCATTCTGCTGGATGGGGTGGATATGACCTTCCAGCCGGATTTCCGCCGCTCCAAGGCGATTGGCCGCCTGTTCCAGGACCCGCTCAAAGGCACTGCCCCCAACATGACCATTGAGGAAAATCTGGCCCTGGCCTATCTGCGCGCTTCCACCCATACTTCGCCGTTTTCCCGCATTACCAAGGCGGACCGCGAACTGTTTACCGATCGGCTGGTCCAGCTGGGCTTGGGGCTGGAGAACAGGATGAAACAGCCGGTCGGCCTGCTTTCCGGCGGCCAGCGCCAGGCGCTGACCCTATTGATGGCCACCCTGGTTACCCCAAAATTGCTGTTGCTGGACGAGCACACTGCGGCCCTGGACCCCGCCACCGCAGATAAGGTGCTGGAGCTGACCAAGAAAATTGTGGCCGAAAACCACATCACCTGCCTGATGATTACCCACAACATGCACGCCGCCCTGGAATTGGGCAACCGCACGCTGATGATGGATTCCGGCCACATTGTGCTGGATATTAGCGGGGAAGAGCGCGCCAACACCACGGTGGACGGCCTGCTGGATCAGTTCGCCAAAAATGTGGGCCGCCGGTTGGATAATGACCGCATCCTGTTGAGCAGGCAGGAAGAGACGGCCCAGTAAAATAGTCAAAACCACCGGCTGAGCCGGTGGCTTGAGTAAGCCCTAGAAGGGCATAA
>ERZ1108170.2109-NODE-2109-length-10929-cov-34.967629_pt1 | contig 10929 bp, 5 predicted proteins | sample MGYA00403705_ERZ1108170 | MGnify/ENA primary metagenome ERZ1108170 (study PRJEB35170, sample SAMEA104062422) | human gut metagenome | biome: human gut; feature: human-associated habitat; material: faeces | place: Denmark | collected 2012-06-15 ... | reverse complement strand
CATCATAATAGCGTGCACCTTCGAGTCTTGCCTTTTCCAAATCCGTAAGTTTCTGCTCTTTCCATGCAGCCCCCTGTGCCTTGTCTTCCTTATAGAAGTAGTGAGGCCAGCCTCCTGCAACTCCGTGAATCTCAGCTTCATAATCACACATGGCATCATGAACAGGAGCCAGGAAAGTGATACGCTTATCGAGAGCTGCCACAGCGATGGAAAGGAATCCACCCTGTGATGAACCCGTTACACCGATAGTCTTTCCGTTCCACTCAGGGAGCGAAGCGATATAATCCACGCCACGAACAGCACCGGTTACTACCCGTCTGTAAGCATTGCGATAAGGATTCTCGAGATTGGTATCCCAGTAACCTTTCAGCTCGCCATTGGCAAGATCATCATAAATTTTCTGCTGCATGGTAACAGGAACACCATGAATACCGATTTCCAGTACGATGCATTCAGCAGGAGCCGTATAAGTATCGCTGGCATAAGGGCGTACACCCGCACCAGGCACACGGAGCAAAGCCGGATACTTGCCTTCTTTTACCGGTACACTCAGGATGCCATACATCTTAGAGCCCCATCGGTTGTTGTTATAACTTATTTCATATACATTTTTATCCTTGGTACAACGCTCAGGCAGAAGCACCTTGGTAGGATTGAGGTCATTCTGTCTTGCCTCATCCAGTGCCTTCTTCCAGAAAGCATCGAAATCCTTAGGTTCCTGTGCGAAAGGCTGGATCTTCTCAGGAGAGAAACCTGCCGTGCAAAGTCCTTCGTAATCCTTGCCATCCACATGGGCGATAACCTTCAGTCTATAGAAGCCCGGCTTACTCAAAGCCCCACTCCATTTCATCGTTCCTTCCTTGAGGATGATACTTTTTTTCGTATCAGGGAACATCACGGGTCCTGCCTCATAATCCACCTTCACGTTATTGAGCAATGTTCCGCTCTTACGAACATTCACCGTGAAGTTAGCCTTCTCGCCTACCCGATAATTCCAGTCCTGATGGTCAGGAGTTACCGTTACCACGATGTTGTTTCCTCTGATTTGTGCGCTGAGGCTTGAAGTCCCCAGCACACTCATCAGAACACCTATAATTATTAACCTAAAAACATTTGCAATTCGATGATTCATATTGTCGTTGTTAATCTTGTTAGTTAAACATTCTGTTTTACGGTTGCAAAGTTAACACAATTCTTTCTATAACCCTTGTACTATTTTGCTAAATGATTACACTTTCTTTTCAAAGTATAAAAAAATGCATTATACTATCTTTAAATTATCTAAAAAGTAATCACTAAAAAAGGTGGCAAGCCCCTTTTTATGGGATTTGCCACCTTAATTATATAACACCTGATTGATTCGTTCAAGCTATTATTTGAAACTTGGAACTTGATCACGTGTAATCACATTCTTGTTGTTGAAGAAATTCTTCATGAAAGTTGATGTATTGTATGCACTGTTGAAGTAATCAATACCATCGGCATCCTTACCACACCAAGGCATAACCCAACTCCACATCGCTCCATCGGTGAACATATTCTCGATAGAAGGAATGGCATCACACTCGCCCATGGTAATCAGCTTCTTGCCATTGGTAATCTTGCGAAGTTCCTCATACTCCTGAACCAGAGATGAATGATATAAAGAATTCTGGTTCTTGCAGTAGTAATCTCGTGCAATGATATCAACATACTCATCTCCAGGATACCAGTCCGTATCATTGGTGATAGTATTGTCATTCTCATCCTGATAGTAACCTTCAGAAGTCCACACCCAAATCAGGTTGTTCACACCCTTCTGCTTAAAGGTTTCGTACATCAGTTTCCAAAGTTTCTTGAACTGAACAGGACCATTGGATCCCCACCAGAACCAAGCTTTACCTGTATCGCCCCACTTGCCATAGTTACCACGAGCCTCGTGGAGAGGACGCCAGATAACAGGAATACCCTTCTCCTGCAGAGCCAGGAGATAATCGGCAATGACATTCAAGTCGCGCTTTACTCTCTCATTCTCCCAAGTGCCGTTTCTCACAGCCTGCTTACAAGTGAAAGAGGTTTTCTCGGCATAGAAAGAATAAGAAGAAACATCATCAATCTTATCCTTGGATGCAGGAACATTCCAGTGCCACATGCATTCCACGATGCCATTGTTGTTGTACCAGTCCTCCACTACACTTGTATTAGTGTAGTCAATCCAATTTGAACTGCTCAAAGGCTTACTGTTGTTGAAATGGACGAAGTCGAAGCAGTTGAGCGCAGGGTACTTGCCTGTGAGTTCATACATCTTCTCCGCATTCTCCGTATTCCAGTTTACATTAGCCATTGCACCTGTAATGGTTTTCTTTCCAAAGTTCTCTACCAGATAAGCATAGAGTTTCTTGGCAGGCTCGGTAGCATCCGGGTTCACCAGGCTCGGAGTGATGTCAAACTGTTCAGCATCCCAGTTGTTATAAGCACGGGTAGAGAAGCTGAACGTGTACTCGGAAGCGAAATTATACAAACTGTCACGCACCGTAGGCTTCATTATCTGGATCTTATAGTTTGTGGCACCCTTTGCATGCAAAGGAATAATCAGCTTATTACCCTCGGTATAAGAAAGGGTATCATCCACATAATAAAAGGTGGAGTCATCGGTATATACTTTAATTGTCGTGTTAGGAGCTGCATATACAGGCTCATCGTATGTGACAACCACATTGACGAAGGTATCGAGTTCTGAAGTTCCATCTTCTGGCGACACAGACACCACCGATGGTGCCGTTGCATCGTCGAAATGACGAGGAGGCAAGTAATCGGTGTCGTTGTCAGAACATGCAGCAAAGGTCATAGCCAGCATCGCTGCACACAAAAATAATATCTTCTTCATAATCTAAAAGTCTTTAATATTTCTTTGGTTCAATACGGAACTGACCAAAGCAATGGTCTACATTCCAGGCATCAGCCGTATTAGGCTGCATTACGAATTCCAATGCTATAAACTGGTCTGCCTCTGTAGGCAAGTTGCCGCCCTTCAAGACATCTGTTAGAGGAATAGATACAGTTACCCATTTGCCATAGGTATTGTTGATACCCATAGATACAGGGTCGAACTGGCATCTTCCTTCGCCACCAGCCTGTAAGGTGAAGTTGTATCCACCATTCTTACTGCCGCTAGCACCATTGTTACCATAATTGTTAAATGGATTAGAAGAATTGGTAGCCACCTCAAACTTCAGCACATAGTTTTCTGGATGAGCAGAAGCATCAAGCCATTTCCAGTTGCAACCGAAACCAGTACTGTTCCATGACCAGGCATCATAAGTACCCTTGACACGGAGAAAGCCGAAGCCGAGTGACTCCGGATCGCCACTCTTGGTACCATCAGTAACAAGGCCCTTGCCCCAATCGTTCCACCAACCGAGGTCACCGCTGAAATCACCGAACATCAGCTGGTCTGTCATGCGATAAGGAATCGTTGCAGTCTTATCACCGCTGATCTCATGCCATGAGAAATGAATCAACGAATTGTCTGGGCAATCCTCAGGAATCACGATGCTGGTGAATTGCTGAGAGCAGGAATCACAATGGATTTCCTTTCTGTAACCAGCATCCACATTCTCGATGTATACCTTTGCAGGGCTTGTCTCTGTGGTATCATTGAAACCATAGAGGTCCATATACTCTGAAGAAATCTGAACCTGTTTGCCCTGCAGAGCAAACTCGTTCTTCAATCCCTCAATCTCCACACTAGGGATTGAAATCGGAAAATACAATTTTGTTTTTCCCTTATCTGTCTCATAGACAAGGCTGTCGTTCTGCACACCAGGAATGACACGTGGAATCTTGATCCACGCCTCATCTGTTGTTGCATAAACCTGGCGAACATCCACATCCACGTCGTTGAAGCGAATCTTCTTGGCATTAGCCAGGTTCTGTCCCTTGATGTGAATCATCTGGTTGAGTACACCGCCATTGAGCGGTGCCACAAAACCAGTATCCTGCACATCATAAATCTGGCTGATAGCAGGTGCTCCGCTGTTAGAGGTTCTATCTGGCACAGAGTAATCTACCACATCACTGCAAGATGCCAAAGCGATAATAGCCATCGCTGATAGACTGATATTTTTGATATTAATCTTCATAATTATCTTCTTTTAAAAGAATTACACATTAGTTCCAACCTGGGTTGTTGGTAGAGATACTATCATTTACATTGATTTCATCTGTTGGGATTGGATAAAGCAGGTTGCGTTCAGAACGAGCCTTGTTGATATTTGCCTCATCACGACCTCCGATGGCATTCATAGCCTGGAGATAGATACCCCAACGGATAAGATCCCAACGGCGGTCACCCTCGCAGGCAAACTCCTTAGCACGCTCTTCCAGAATGCTGCTTCGCATACCGGTCTGGGTAGACACTGCACTCATCAATGTGGCATTTGAGCGCTTGCGAACCATATTGAGATACTTCATTGCCTCTTCCAGTTTGCCCAACTCGGTCTGTGCCTCAGCATAGATTAGGAGAACATCGGCATAACGCAGGAATGGCCAGTAACTGTCAGGATACTCCAAGGCATCATTCTCACAGTCATCATACTTGGTAGTGAATGCCAAACACTCGTTGCTCTGGTTGTACTGGTAAGTCAGGCCTGTATTCTTGTACTCAGCGTCCGGTTCACGCACATAGTTGCCGTAAACATCATTACCGGTAATCTTCTCACACCAGGACTGTGGATAATAGAAACATCCGTTATACTTTTCCTGGTAATAATATCTCCAGGTGTGACGTACTCCCTTCACAATACGCAAGTCCTGGTCGTCGAAAAGCTGATACCATGTATTGGTACATCCTACCCATCCACCAGAAGTAAGAAACTCGCTACCAGAACTCTCCTTATAACCAGAATAGGTGGTGTGGACATTGGTACGATAGTTATCAGAAGCAGAAGAAACTGCAGAGCGAACACCCCACATCATCTCGGAATCAGTGCGATGGTTACGAGACCACAGATTGTTGTATGCACTCAACTCATATGGTCCGAACTCGCCATCAATCACCTTCTTTGCCCACTTAGCAGCCTCGGTGTAAAGCTCATGCGGATCCATATCCTGATATCCTTCTACCTGAGTCTTTCTGAAAGTCTCGGTGGCTGGGGTACGGTAGAGTTTGTATTCCTTGCCGTTCACGGTTACCGTGCGGAAAGGCTCACCGGTACGTACATTCACCTCGGTGCCTTCTGGCATAGCAGCAGAAGCCATCGTTGCATATACCTTAGCCAACAAACCGGCAGCTGAACCGGCATTGACATGACCCTCCTGATAATTGTTGTTATCACGATGGTACATCAGTTCAGAAGCCTTGGTCAGCAAATCGATGATGTGACCGTAAATCTCCTTCACCGGACGGCGACTATTCATGAACTCACCACTGGCACTCACATCGGTGGCCATATACGGAATAGGTCCGTATGCTCTTACCAAGAGGAAATAAGCAAAAGCTTCCTGGAAGTAGCACTCGCCGAGGGCATTGTTCTTGTAATTCTCATCCACGTTGCTCATGGCAGAGATATAGCGCACAGCGATGTTAGCATCATTAATCAGATTGTAAGGACCCTTCCACATCTTGTCCAAAGCAGACTCTGCCTGGAAGTTACCGGCACCCAGAGTACCAAACAGCCAGTCTGGACCGGAAATGTAGTCGGCATCGAGCTCCAACACCTTAGGGAACTCACCCCAACAGAACATATCGTAAAGCCAGTTGCTATAAACACCTGTCACCCAAGTATCAACAGCCTCCTTTGAGTCGCCGATATTATCAGGACCTATCATACTTTCAGGCTTTTCTGTCAGAAAATCATTGCAGGAAGTGGTAACCATGGTTCCACATCCCAGCAACATAGCCGACAGTATATATTTATTAATTCTTTTCATAATTCTATTTATTTAATATGTGTATCTTTAGAATGTTGCATTGATACCAAATGTGAATGTACGGGCTGATGGATATGAGTAGATATCCACACCACGACGGGATGAGTCGCTACCGAATGCATTTACATCTGGGTCATACCAGCTATAGTCGGTGATGGTGAATACGTTGGTGGCAGTAAAGCTAAACTGCAGGCGCTCCAGACCTACACTCTTGAAAGGATGATTCCAGTTGTAGGTCAAGCTGATGTTCTTCAACTTGATATAGCTGCCATCCTCTACATAGCGGTTGCTTACCAGGAAGTTACGCTCGTAGCCAGAAGAAGCCTTAGGCCACTTTGCGTTCTCGTAGCTATCTGCCTGCCAGCGAGAGTTGTATGCATCTACAGGGATGTTACCGATGTTACCCAACTTCACATCCTGCAAGTTACCATTAAAGATGTCGTTACCATGAGAACCCTGAAGCATGAAGCTGAGAGACAAGTCCTTCCAGGTCAGGTTGTTGGTCAAACCCCATGTATAGTCTGGGTTGGTATCACCAATGATGGTACGGTCGGCCTCTGTTATCTTGCCATCATGATTAAGGTCAAGATAGCGGATTTCACCAATCTTCGACTTCACGGTAGCATCGCTTGCAAATGTATATTGCGGATCGGCACGTACGGCAGCCTCATTGTTATAGAAACCATCCTCCACATAGCCAAAAATGGCACCGATAGGACAACCATTGCGCTGGATAAAGACATTATCAGCACCATACCACAAGGTATTGGCATACTGGTCACCATTCAAACCGCCAATCTCATTCTTGTTGAATGCCAGGTTCGCATTGATGTTCCAATGCCAGTCGTGACTGTCAATAGGAGTAATACCCAAGGTCAACTCAAGACCCTTGTTGGTTACATTACCCGAGTTGGTCAACTTATTAGAGAAACCTGTAGAAGAAGGTATCTTTACCTCCTGCAACAAGTCGCGAGTCTTCTTATAATAGTAATCTGCGGTGAAAGTCAAGCGGTTATTGAACCATCCGAAGTCAACACCAAGATTATACTGAGCAGTTGTTTCCCACTTGATGTCAGCATCAACAGGACCACGCCAAGAAACCATAGCGGAACCGCTCTGGATGCTACCGTTAAATGGATAGTTGGCTACACCAAGCTGTGGCAAGGTACGATATGAACCGATACCCTGATTACCAGTCTCACCATAAGAGAGACGGAACTTCAAGTTAGAGAAGATGTTCAAGTCCTTGATAAACTTCTCCTCAGAAGCACGCCAAGCGAAGGCACCAGAAAGGAAGGTAGCCCACTTGTTCTTGTCAGTAAACTTAGATGAACCATCGGTACGTACACTGGCAGTGAAGAGGTACTTGTCCATCAAGGTATAGTTGATACGACCCAAGAATGAAGCCAAGCGCTGAGTACCCTTATCACTGGCAAGTGTAGCCTTATCAAGAGCACGGCTCAAGTCATTGTCCTTGGTCAAGTCATCTGGGAAGTTAGATGCCAAAATTGAGCTATTGTCCCAAGAAGCACTTTCTACAGTGAAACCTGCAACGGCATTAAACTTATGAACCTTTGCCAAAGTATAATCGAATGTCAACAAAGACTCAGCTGTCAAACTCTTCCAGATATTGGTAGCACGGCTGGCCTTACCATTGGTTGGAGCCTTACCCTCCTGAGTATGACGATCGTAGTAGCTACCACGATGAGAGTCATTGTAAGAGAGACCCAAGTTCTGACGGAACTTCAAGAATGGGAACAACTTAATCTCCAAGAAGGAACTACTGAAATAGTTAATGCCATGCAACTCATCCTTTGCACTGTTTACATAAGCTGTAGGATTGGCTGCTAACCAGTTGAGGTCATCCATCTGAGTGGTATCCGTATTAGGACCATAAGTTGGAGGGAAGAGCAACGCAGAACGTACAACACCGGTGTTGTAGCTCAACGTGTTGGCAAAATTGGTAGTACTGTTGGTAAAGCTCTGGTTTGTACCTATTTCCAACCAACTGTAGATATGGCGTGCAATATTGGCACGAAGTGCATAACGCTCATATCCGGAATTCTTGATGGTACCATCCTGCTTGGCATAGTTGCCTGAGAATGAATAGTAACCCTTGTCATCACCACCGCTCACGCTGAGGTTATAATCATGCTGGAAAGCAGTCTGGAAGATTTCATCCTGCCAGTCTGCCACGTCAATCTGGGTAGCGTTTCCATACTCATCATAATACCAACCTGGGTGAGCATAGTCCTCAGGCTTACCAGTATACTTACCTGTATTATAATTAATGTGACCATCATTATAATACTGATAGCCCCATGTACCAGGATATGGCATATTAGTAGTACGAGAGCCCAAATAATACTGGTCGTTAGTAACCTGCTCATTCTGATAACGGGCATAGGTTACAGGATCCAGCATATCAATCTTCTTAGAGATATGAGAGAATCCCCAGTTGCCTGAGAACTCAACCTTAGGCTTACCCGCCTTACCACGCTTGGTAGTGATGATAACGACACCATTGGCACCACGTGATCCATAAATAGCCGTAGCAGAAGCATCCTTCAGGATTTCGATGTTCTCGATATCATGAGGGTTAATCATACTCAATGGGTTACTGCCCTGCTCATTCTGAGTAGCACCATTGCTAGGAGTAGAACCGGTTTCAAAAGGAATACCATCTACGATATAAAGAGGCTGAGAAGAAGTAGAGAATGAATTGGCACCACGTACCACGATACTCATACCACCACCAGGGGCACCATCGCTCTGGTTAATCTGTACACCGGCAACCTTACCCTGCATACCATGAGCCAGGTCAAGAGCACCACCCTTCATCAGGTCTTCACCCTTCAGAGAACTCAGGGCACCACTCAAGTCGCTCTTTTTCATAGTACCATAACCTACGACAACGACTTCATCCATCACCTTGGAATCTTCCTGCATCGTAATGGTTATATTCGACTTACCAGTCACATTGATAACCTGAGTTTTCATACCCACACTCGACACCTTGATACGTGTCTTACCCTTAGGCAAAGTAATACTGAAGTTACCGTCCATGTCTGAAACGCCTCCAGTACCCGTGCCTTCCACGATAACGCTTGCGCCAATCAGAGGCTCATTGTTCATGCTACCATCAAGGATGGTACCAGTCAATTTACTCTGGGCGAAAAGCTGGCAGCTCATAACGAGCGCCAAGAAAGCAAAAACTATTCTTTTCATATTATAATTGTTGTTAATTGTAATCGTTGTCATTATCATATTGTTTATTCATCAAAATCATACAGAAGTTTTATCATTTAGCCGATTGTCTTTATTTATCATTTTCGGTTGCAAAGTTAATACTAATATTCGATACTATATGATATTATTTTGCCGATTACTAACATTTATTTGCTTTTAATAAAAAAAAGGTGATAAATCCACCTTAAATGAACTTATCACCCTATATATATATGTATATTTATTAATTGTTTATCATTGCGCTTTAAACGCAATGCATTTTTTGTTTTCTTTTCACGCAGATTACTGAACGTACTTCTTACCGTTCTTGATAACAACACCCTTGAAAGACTTGTCAACCTGCTGACCCGCGAGGTTGAAGACCTTTGAAGACTTAACTACAGGAACAGCAATAGCCTGAGAGATACCTGTTGCAACATAATCCTTCACACAAACGTAAGCGCTTTCCAATACATACTGAGCACCAGCAGGACCCTGAATATAAATCTGCTTTACTGAATTCTTTGCTGCAGCATCAAGAGGTACCTCTACAGATGTAGCACCCTCAGCGATTTCTGCCTCACCGTTAGAAGCACCATTATACTCAACAACAACCTTACCATTGGTAACGGTAGGTTTAGCAAAATTGATAACTACCTTATCGAAATCACTATAATCTGCCTTATCAAGCCACCAGCCCTTACCAGACCAGTCATCACCAATTGTCAATGTCTTTGAAGCAGCATCATAAGTACAGCCACCCCAACCTGAACCTAAATCTGTCAAAGTAAGATCTGACTTCTTAGGCTTGTTGCCAGCCAGCATAGCCTTGTACTCCTCTTCTGTACCCACATACGCACCAGTTACAACAAGTTTACCTGTAGCCTTACTCTGAAGGTAGTATTGTGCAAACTGATCGCTATAATTCTCATTCAACTTTACACCCAAAACCAAAGTACCAGATATAGCCTCAACAGAAACATCCTGATTGTAGTTTAAAGTATACTGAGTACACAACTTAAAATCACATGTAGTCTCGCTGAATGTTACCCAAAGATAATCATAGTCAGAGAAGTCTGTACACTTCTTTGGTTCTGTCTCACCATCGCCTGTAGTGAAATTTACTCCAGCACCCTTCCATGCTTCAGTAAAGGTAAGAGTATTACCCTCTACAGTACATCCATCACCCCAAGAGCCAAAGGCTGTTGAAATCTGCTCAGAAGCGTTAGCGCAGAGCGCCATTGCCAAGCCACATACTAAAGTAAAAAACTTTTTCATAAGCTTCATTTTTAATAGGTTTAAAATTTATAATATTATTGTTTATACTATTGCATGAATTGATCTCTCATATTCACAGTTGCAAAGTTACAACAAAACGCCGAGAATAGATGATATTATCTTGCTCATTATCAATACTATTCTTTCTACATACCATTTTTTTTTAGAATTTGATGCAATTTATCTAAATATAATTCGTAATTTTGCGGCGCAGTTACATCAACAGCACCCTATTTTTGATTTTAACTATAACAAAACCCGATATGAAGAAAATAGCATTATCCTTACTGGTAGCTCTGAGCTGCATCTCAGCCAAAGCTGCCGACGGCAAGTCGCTGTTCGTATCATTCAACGATGGAAGCAAGGTAGAGTTTGCATTGAGCACGCTACCGGAAGTAACCTTCGGAAATGACAAGATGACCGTGACTTCCACTGCCACGACCGCAAGTTACGAACTGTGGAAGGTTTCCACCTTCACTTATGGTACAACGACAGGCATCAAGCAGGTAGAAA
>ERZ1108170.2108-NODE-2108-length-10931-cov-42.063810_pt1 | contig 10931 bp, 8 predicted proteins | sample MGYA00403705_ERZ1108170 | MGnify/ENA primary metagenome ERZ1108170 (study PRJEB35170, sample SAMEA104062422) | human gut metagenome | biome: human gut; feature: human-associated habitat; material: faeces | place: Denmark | collected 2012-06-15 ... | reverse complement strand
GTTTCCCGGTCACTCCTATGAGAGCTGCAAGTCCCCCGCGGCAGATGGAACGCGAGAATGAGATGATCGTTATTTCACAGCCCCTTTTTTGTTGGAGTGACCGGCAGAGAGCGGATGGCAGGGAGGCGGACGAGAGGTCTGCCGACTAAGGCCATTGCACGTCCCGTATGCTCCGCTTTTTCCGTTCTTCCCTTGAACCTTCCCTGCATTCCGTGTAAAATAGAAGGGATTTTATGCAACGGAGGATATTTCAATGAATGAACGTGATAGCTTCAAATCCCGTCTGGGCTTCCTGCTGGTCAGTGCAGGGTGCGCGATCGGGATCGGGAATGTATGGAAATTCCCATATGTGACAGGCGAATATGGCGGCGCGGTATTCGTCCTCTTTTATCTGCTCTTTCTGGTGCTGATGGGCATCCCCGTCATGACGATGGAGCTGGCTGTGGGCCGCGCGAGCAGAAAAAGCGCAGTCAAGGGCTACGCCGCGCTGGAGAAACCGGGCTCGAAGTGGCATATCCATGGATGGTTCTGCGTCCTGGGCTGCTACCTGCTCATGATGTACTATACGACGGTATCCGGCTGGATGCTTGCCTATTTCTGGAAATTCGTCAATGGTACCTTCGCCTCTGCGAAAGCGGAAGGGGTCGGCGAGGTCTTCGGCGCGATGCTGGCAAGTCCCTGGGAGATGGGCTTTTTCATGGCGATGACGGTCGTCGGCGGATTCCTCGTCTGCGGACTGGGGCTCCAGAGTGGTGTAGAGCGCATCACGAAGATCATGATGCTCTGCCTTCTTGCGCTCATCGTCGTGCTTGCCGTGCATAGTGCATTCCTCGAAGGCGGCGGGCCGGGACTCTCCTTCTACCTGCTTCCGGACTGGGAACGTGCGGCAGAAGCCGGTATCGGCAATGTGGCATCCGCCGCGATGAATCAGGCCTTCTTCACGCTGTCCCTCGGCATCGCCGCGATCGAGATCTTCGGAAGCTACATGTCGGATGATTTTACGCTGGGGGGAGAGGCCGTGCGCATCGCGATGCTCGATACCTTCGTCGCTATCATGGCAGGACTCATCATTTTCCCGGCATGCTTCGCCTATGATGTGCAGCCGGATCAGGGACCGTCGCTCATTTTTATCACCCTTCCTAAGATCTTCAGCCACATGTCCATGGGCCAGCTCTGGGGAGCGCTCTTCTTCGTATTCATGACCTTTGCGAGCTTCTCGACGGTCACGGCAGTTTTTGAGAATCTCATCGCAAGCAGCATGGATAATTTCGGATGGAGCCGCAGAAAAGCGGTCCTGCTGAATCTGGCGATCATTTTCGTCTTCTCCATCCCCTGCGTTCTCGGCTACAATGTGCTCTCCGGCGTGCATTTCCTCGGAAATCGCGATGTCCTGGACAGTGAAGACTTCCTTGTGAGCAATATCCTGCTCCCGGCAGGCTCTCTCATCTACCTGCTCTTTTGTACGACCAAGTGGGGCTGGGGCTTTGACAAGTACATCTCGGAAGTCAATACAGGCCGCGGTCTCAAGATGCCGCTCTGGCTCAAGCCGTATTTTCAGTATGTACTGCCTGTGCTGATACTCGTCATTTTGATTCGAGGCTTGGTATAAAATTAGGAATGGCGGCAGCAGCTTCGCAGCTCTTTTAGGAAACACTGATTAAATCGTTGTCTGATATCGTCATTTCGAGCGAAGTCGAGAAATCTTTATTGCAGTACGGGAATCAGTACGTATGCGCCATTCTATAAACGATGCTTTGACGCTGCGTTTTTCTGCCATCTCGCACTTACTGTTTATCGGTGTGCAAGAAAGATCCCTCGGCTACGCTCGGGATGACGATGCGGGAGAATCCCTAATCCCTAGTCACTAGTCACCAATCCCTAGTCACTCATCAAAAAATGGAGGAAAGAAGAATGGAAGCAAGAGATAGTTTCAAGTCCCGCTTGGGATTTATTCTGGTCAGCGCCGGCTGCGCCATCGGCATCGGGAATGTCTGGCGTTTCCCGTATGTGACGGGCGAGTACGGCGGGGCCGTCTTTGTCTTATTTTATCTGCTCTTTCTGGTGATCCTCGGGATCCCCGTCGTCACCATGGAGCTGGCTGTCGGCCGCGCGAGCCGCAAGAGCGTGAAGGAAGGCTTCATGAAGCTCGAGCCGCCGGGGACATGGTGGCACCTTCACGGCTGGATCGCACTGGCGGGGAGCTTCGTGCTCATGATCTACTACACCACGATCTCCGGCTGGATGGTGGACTATTTCATTCGTTTTCTGGACGGCTCCTTTCAGGGGCTTTCGACGAAAGAGGTCGCGGATGTCTTCGGCAGTATGCTGGCAAATCCTACAGAGCTCTTAGGCTTCATGGGACTCAATGTTCTCATCGGCTTTGCGGTCTGCGCGGGCGGCGTCGCCAAGAGCCTTGAGAAAGTGACGAAGGTGATGATGCTCGGGCTCCTCTTCCTCATCGTCATTCTGGCAGGAAACAGCCTGCTCCTTCCCGGCGCGGAAGAAGGACTTCGTTTCTACCTGCTCCCGGACTGGGACCGCGCGGCAGCCGCCGGTCTTGGCAATGTGGCTTCCGCAGCGATGTTTCAGGCCTTCTTTACACTCTCTGTCGGGCAGGGCGGTATGGAGATCTTTGCCAGCTATATGAGCAAGGACAATTCACTCACCGGTGAAGCGGTACGCATCACGATCCTCGACACCTTTGTCGCCATCATGGCAGGCATCATCATTTTCCCTGCCTGCTTTGCCTTCGGCGTCGCTCCGGCGGAAGGACCGTCCCTTATTTTCGTGGCGCTGCCGAATATTTTCATCAATATGCCGATGGGACAGCTCTGGGGCGGGCTCTTCTTCCTGTTCATGACCTTTGCGAGCTTCTCGACCGTCACGGCGGTCTTTGAAAGTCTCATCGGCAACTGCATGGACAACTTCGGCTGGAGCCGCAAAAAAAGTGTCCTCATCCTGCTCCCGCTCGTTTTCTTCGGCTCCATCCCCTGCGTCCTTGGCTTCAATGTCTGGCAGGACGTCCACCTCTTGGGCGCGCGCGGCATCCTCGATACGGAAGACTTCTTCGTCTCGAGCCTTGTCCTTCCCGGCGGCTCTCTCCTCTTCGTCCTCTTCTGTACCACCCGCTATGGCTGGGGCTTCGACAAGTATATGGCGGAGGTCAATATGGGAACCGGCGTGAAGATGCCCCGCTGGGTGAAGCCGTACTTCAAGTACGTGCTGCCGATCCTCATCTTCGGGATCTTGGTCCGGGGACTGCTCTAAAAAGACGCAGGGTCTCTCATCTGACATCCTTTTCTTACTGTCTGTACAAAGGAGATCGGTACTTGTCCGATTTCCTTTTTTCATGCTTCCGCTATTGCGTCTGTGGCATAAATCCTTTAATATATATACTGATATTGTATGTGCGAAAGCAGAGCCGGATATCGGCCCTGCTTCTCAAGGCTTTTGTAAGGAGATGCAAGAATGAGACTTCGTGGGATTTTATTTGCTATCGCCCTCGTATTCGGCGTATGGAATATTTTCAATCAGGGGCTGAACGTCCAGAGCGGGGCGATCCTGCTCATGATCTTGGTGTGCCTTGCGATGAATATCTACAACTACCACCAGAAGCAAAAGGAGAGAGAGGCAGCAGAGAATGCACTGCGTGAAAAGGAAGAGATCCGCCGCATGCGTGCCGAAGCCCGTCATCGCCAGAGCCGCAAGGGGAGAAAGAAGAAATAAGGTGCGCGTCAGCGCTCAGGGATTCCGTTTGAAAGCAGGGATGAGTAGCTAGGGATTAGGAATCTCAAGTGACTGGTGACTAATGACTGGGGTGACTAAATACCGCCTTCGGGTATCGCCATGATTTATACTCCGCGGCGCTTCTGGTTTTAATGCGCCGCACCAACACTCCTCACTCCTCACTCCTCATTCCTCACTTCTAACTGGCGAGCAAAGCTTTCATTCGCAATAAAGGGGCAGCCCGCCCAAGGGGCTAACCTTGAACCGACAACAATAACGACTCTATTCAAGCGCCTATGGCGCTTTTTCCATGCGAGGTGCGTATGCCGATTGCACTGATGTATCGCTGGGCGATCTTCGTCCTCCTGATCGTGGGACTGATCCTTCTCATGAAGCACAAGGTGCTGACGCCCTTTGTATTCTGGTCGAGGATCCAGTACTACACCTTTTCCACCTTCACCCTCTTCGTCTTCTGGCTGGGAGCGACGCTCTTTCAGGTGGACATCCCCTTCCTGTACTCAGCGGACTGCCGCTTCGGCGTGGCAGCGAGCCTTGCGACACTCTCGCTCATGTATCATCTGATCGTTCGTCCGGGCGCGATCCGGACGCACCGACTGAATGATATCAGCTACGAGCACTTCTCATTTTACAATTACATTTTCCACTACTTCATCCCGATCCTCATGACCGTCGACTATATTTTCTTTGTCGACAAGAGGAACATGCACTGGTACACCATGTTCACCTGGATGATCTATCCTGCGCTCTACGTGCCCTTCGTCTATCTGCGGGCGTGGCTCACCATCGTGACGCACGGGACGAGTCATCTGTATCCGTACACCTTCATGGATCCCACGATGCACGGCTTCTTCTCCATCGCCAAAGAGGTGCTGAAGGTCGGCCTGCGCTTCTTCGTCATCGGCATCTTCGTCTACGCCGTGGGCATGGGGCTGTGGCATCTTGGCATTCCGCCGCTCTCGTGGACGTATAACGGGTAAATGATAAGTGAGGAATTAGGAGTGAGGAGTGGAGGAAGGGGCGCACAATTCATAGAGCGCCCCAATCCCCCCTTTTTTTATTATTATTATAAAACTTCGCGGCGCTTCCAAATTTTTTGCGCCGCACCTTCACTCCTAACTCCTCATTCCTAACTCCTAACTTTATTCGGGTGTTGACTTAAATACCCTTTACGCCCAATCCCTAGCTACTCCCTCTCATTCATGGTATAATGGATTCACCATTTTCATTCATTGCTTTTGCTGGAGGCTTCCTATTTCATGGCAAAGACAGACGCAGCATCGACCAAAGATTTCGTCGATCATTCCTATTTCTACAAACCATATTCCATCGCGGCAGCCATCGGCTTCATTCTCTGGGCTGCCTATGTCTGCTGGACAGGCTACTGGGGCATCATGAAAGGCCGCCTGCCCGTGATCGATATCGGTATGCAGCTTGCGATCCTCTGGTGGCTTTTGGATACCGTCCGCACGAAGACCGTCTATCGGCTCGAAAATGACCGACTCTACATGCTGAAAACAGGGCTTTGGAGGAAGCAGGAGCTCTCCATCGCCTATGATGACATCTTCGGCGTGCATCATTTCAAAAACCAGCTCATGAAGCCGGTGACCTATCGCTACACCTATCATCAGTATGCGAAGATGGATAACCGTCCCATCTGGTCGCTTCTCTATGATATCGGCAGCACCCAGAAGGTCGGTCGTGTCCTCATGAAAGCCTCCGAAGACTTCTGGAAGGAATTTGAAAAGCGCATGCCGGGCCAGATCCGCATCCCACAGGAAGAGGTCGTGGCACTCACCTACAAGTCGATCGAAAAGAAACTGCGTGAGCAGGGCTACTTCAAAGACCATCCGGAGATGGACTTCGAAGAAGGCATCAAGCAGCTCCGTCAGAAGGGCACGGAAATGGGCGGCCGTGACGACGAGCTGACCGGCGAAGATTTCCACGGAGAAAAAGTGGAAATGAAAAACGGCACACGTACAGATACCATCGAAGCCGCGAAACGCCGCATGGAAAAGAAATAACGGATAACGAGCACCCCCCGAGAGCGGGGGTGCTTTTTTGTTGGAAAAACGGATGCGAGGTTTGCTCCTGGGGCGGGGCGTCCTTTGAGTGGGGATGAAAGCTCTGTTCGATCGAGAAATTGGAATGAGGAATGAAGGTAGCGGTTTCGCCGTGAGTATATATGGGGCGATGCCCGAAGGTGGTATTTAGTCACTAGTCACTAGTCACCAGTCACTCGAGGTTCCTAATCCCTAATCCCTAATCCCTAGCTACTCAACTTGAATGAGAAATTAGAAATGAGAAATGAGAAATGGTGGTGCGGCGCATAAACATATAGAAGCGCCGCAGAGTATAGATGGCGGCGATGCCCGAAGGTGGTATGTAGTCGCCAGTCACTAGTCACCAGTCACGCGAGACTTCCAACCCCTAGCGGCTCATCCCTGATTTCCTCCTTCTTTTCTCTATCAAATTTATTTATACCACACAATAAAAAAAGAGGAAAAAACACGATTTTATCGGACTATATAGTGGGCGATGAAAGAATAAGTGTGGATATACCGAAAAAAAGAGGCTGGGCTTTTATTTATTTCATAAAAATAAATAATGCAAAAGAAGAGCAAAAGGCAGATAGTATCGGGATACATTTGACCCTATGTTCCAAAAATACACGATAGATATCTATCCATAAAAAGGGAGAGGGGAAGAGAAAAGAGGAGAAATGGTGAAGAATCATAGCATATATACCTAAAAACATCGCTATATACTATGTATTTTTGAAAAATGAGAGTCTGCGGGCTACAATAATGACAGGTGCTTGAGAGCATGATCTCTCAAATGTGAGCCCGCCCCAGGGGCTGTTGCAAAGGAGGATAGCGGTTGGTTTGGGAAACTCGTTTCGGAAATGAACGAATTCGCTGAAAACAGCACTAATCATTTTCCTTTTACAATTGCATAGTGAATTCATATTCATCTCCGAATATCCTGTGAAGAATTCTAACCGCACCACCAGAGTTTTTTACAAAGCAAAACATAGGAAGGTGAAAATTATGGATCCAGCTATTATCACGCTGTGCGTCCTGGCCGTAGCAGCATTTCTCTTCATCACTGAACTGATTCCGCTGGCTGTTACCGCTATGGCAGCATGTACCATGCTTGGGATTCTCGGCGTACTCCCGTCTAAAGCAGTATATGCAGGTCTTTCCAACTCCACCGTCGTTCTCTTCGGCGGCATGTTCGTCATCGGCGCTGCTATGTTTAAAACCGGCCTTGCTGAAGCCATCGGCATTGCCGTAGTTAAAAAAGCAGGCACCAATGAAATTCCGCTGATGGCAGCTATCATGATCGTTACCATCGTGCTGTCCTCTGTATCCTCCAACACAGGTACAGTCGCATGCCTGATGCCGGTCATCATCGGTATCTGCCAGGCAGCAAAGATCCCTGCTTCCAAGGAACTGATGCCACTGGCTATCGCCGCTAACGTCGGCGGTACCATCACCATGATCGGTACCCCGCCAAACGTTATCGTTACAGGCGCTCTGACCACAGCTGGTCTTCCGACCTTCGGATTCTTCGAATTCGCGGCTATCGGTATCCCGCTCTCCCTTGTCATCACTGTCTACACCCTCTTCATCGGCCGTCACATGATCGCTGCAAAATCTGCCGGCGCCATGGACGAAGAAGCTCTGAAAGCTGCTAAAGAAGAAGCTGGCGGCGGCGGAGATGCTCCGAAGAGCAAAACAAAAATGTGGATCTCCGGTCTTATCCTGATCGGCGTTGTTCTCTGCATGGCTCTCAACCTGAAGACTGTTCCGCTGCACACCGCAGCAGTCACCGGCGCTATCCTCTGCGTGATCACCGGCTGCCTGAAGGAAAAAGAAGCTTACGCTGGCATCGACTGGGTCACCATTTTCCTCTTCGCTGGTATGCTTTCCGTGGCATCTGCTATGGAAAAGACCGGCGCAGGCAAAATGATCGCTGACACCGTCGTAAGCATGATGGGCTCGAACCCGAACCCATACGTCCTGACCGGCGTACTGTTCCTTATCTCCAACGTCCTCACCCAGTTCATGTCGAACACTGCATCCGCAGCACTGCTTGCCCCCATTGGTATTTCTATCGCACAGTCCATCGGCGCTGACCCGAAACCGGTACTGATGGCACTTGGTATTGCCGCATCCTGCGCATTCGCTACCCCGATGGCTACTCCGCCAAACACCCTCGTTCTTGGACCTGGCAACTTCTCCTTCAACGACTATGCTAAAGTCGGTGTACCGATGTGCGTCATTTCTCTCATCGTCTGCCTCGTAGTCATCCCGATCGTATGGCCATTCGGCATGTAAGCTGAGAGATCACTTACAAAAATGGAATTTTTCGCCGCTCCCGCGCAAAGTGGGGGTGGCGGGAAATCTATTTGCGTTTCTGAAGTTTTGAAACACCGCGCGTGACGGTCTCACGCAGAAAACGCTGAAGGATCATCCTTCTTACTCAAACGAAAGGTGGATTTTACTCTATGGAAACTCCGGGCCCGCTTTCGATCTGCCTCACGAACATGGTTATCGTGTTCGGCGTGCTGATTTTCCTGGCTTGCGTCATCCAGCTGATTCACATCGTGGATCCGACCAAAGGCAAGAAGAAATAAGAATTAGATTACTTTAGAGTCAATCAGGGAATTGGCAATTCCTCATTGGTTCAAGGTTCAGGGTTCAAGGTTCAAGTGACTGCGCATCCTGAACCCCGAACCCTGAACCTTGAACCCTTGACACAGGTCTTGCATCCCAGCTGACTCAGAACCATTACCCCACTAAACTATCCATCTAGGAGGAAACAACATGGACGGCTTTATGAGAGCTCTCGTTTCCGTATGGACCGATTCCGGCTTTGCCCACCTCTCCATCGAAAACGTCATTATGATCGGCGTAGGTCTCGTACTTCTGTACCTCGCCATCGCAAAACAGTATGAACCACTGCTTCTTCTGCCAATCGCATTCGGCGACATCATGGCAAACTTCCCGAACACCGGATTCGAAGACGAAATGGGCGTCATGATGGCCATCGGCTTCGGTATCAAATACGAAATTTTCCCGCCGCTGATCTTCATGGGCGTAGGCGCTATGACCGACTTTGGTCCGCTCATCGCTAACCCGAAGACCATGCTCCTGGGCGCAGCAGCTCAGATCGGCGTATTCGTAGCCCTCGCAGGCGCTATGGTCCTCGGCTTCACTGCACCGCAGGCAGCAGCTATCGGCATCATCGGTGGTGCTGACGGCCCGACCGCTATTTACCTCTCCTCCAAACTGGCTCCGGAACTTCTGGGCGCTATCGCAGTAGCAGCATACTCCTACATGTCCCTGGTACCGCTGATCCAGCCACCGATTATGAAACTCTGCACCACCAAAGAACAGCGTAAGATCAGAATGACCACCCTTCGTCCTGTTACCCACTTCGAAAAGGTCATGTTCCCGATCGTAGTATCCATCGTCGTATCCCTGCTTCTGCCACCGGTAGCAGCACTGATGGGCTGCCTGTGCCTCGGCAACCTGTTTGAAGTATCCGGCGTCACCGGCCGTCTGTCCGACACCGCACAGAACGCACTCTGCAACATCGTCACCATCTTCCTGGCAACCGGCACAGGTCTTACCATGACCGGCGACAAATTCCTCCGTCTGGAAACCATCGAGATCATCTGCCTGGGCCTGATCGCATTCGCAGCAGGCACCGCAGGCGGCGTCCTCTTTGGCCAGATCATGAGAATTGCATCCGGCAACAAGGTCAACCCGCTGATCGGCTCCGCAGGCGTATCTGCAGTCCCGATGGCAGCCCGTGTATCTCAGGTCGTAGGCCTGAAAGACAACCCGTCCAACTACCTGCTGATGCAGGCAATGGGCCCGAACGTAGCAGGCGTTATTGGTACTGCAGTAGCAGCAGGTACCATGCTCGCACAGTTTGGCAAATAAGTCTTTCTGACACAAAAAAGCTCCGGCTCTTGCCGGGGCTTTTTTTGCGTGCTTGGGGATGCTCTTATCCAACATATCCTGCAAAGGCTGTGCTTAGAAAGCATTCTTCCCGTATCGTCATCCCGAGCGAAGCCGAGGGATCTTTTTCGTTGGCGGTAAGAGGGCGAGTGTCCGATAGCGAAAAACGGGAAACACCGTATTGCAGGAAAGGCGGGGACGGTGCTTCCCGTAAACGGCTTAGCGAAGGAGTCGTGGGAAAAAGGGGACGAAAAAGATTTCTCGCTGCGCTCGAAATGACGGTCTGCGGGATGAATAACCAATGCAAGGTAAAAGAAAAGAGGAAAGCACGTTTCCCGTATCGTCATCCCGAGCGAAGCCGAGGGATCTTTTTCGTTAGCGGCAAGAGGGCGAGTGTTTGGCAGCGAGAAACGGGAAACGCCGTATCGCGGAAAGACGGTAGGCGGTGCTTCCTATAAAGGGCTTGGCGAAGGAGGAGAGAAAGGGGCTCTCTTCCTGCTTGAAATGAGGGAGGATATCCCCGAAAAAAGTGCTAACATATGAAACTGCACACCATTCCTATTTACAATTGTTATAAAATAATTCTATATAGTAAACGAACTCCGTTTATGAAAAATACTATCTATTTTTATAATCTATATTTCTAACAAAAAAATAAGGGAAGACCTAAAAGGCGAAATGTTGGTTTCTTTACTGCTGAAAAGGGATAAATTGCATCAAAAAACAGAGAAAATAATAGAAAATAAAAGTATCAAAGAGAACAGTCATTACCAATGGAAGAGGCAGGGAAATAGTATCGCTTGATTTGTAAAAATAGGCGGCTGATGAAAGAACATGACCGACGGAATACATAGCATACCTGCCTAAAAAATAACATGTTAGCTATGGATATTTGTGAAATGATACAGATTTTAGTATCATAGTACTCGGCGTTCCAATGAGAATATAATTTATTCTCGCACGGAATTATTGTCCGGCTCGGACGAAAGGAGGATAGAGATAGGAAGAGCAGCGTTTTTCAAAAAGGGTATTATTATAGCATTCATCTTTAGATAGCATGACCCATAATTGAAAGACGAGAAAAGCATCGCTCCATCAGGCGATGCTTTCTGAAAAAGAAATCCGCTGATTTCTTTTCCCATTACGAATTGATTGGCATTACAGAAACACATAGGAAGGTAAATTATGGATCCCGCTATTATTACGCTGTGC
>ERZ1108170.2106-NODE-2106-length-10934-cov-5.812575_pt1 | contig 10934 bp, 10 predicted proteins | sample MGYA00403705_ERZ1108170 | MGnify/ENA primary metagenome ERZ1108170 (study PRJEB35170, sample SAMEA104062422) | human gut metagenome | biome: human gut; feature: human-associated habitat; material: faeces | place: Denmark | collected 2012-06-15 ... | reverse complement strand
GGGAAATATCAGCATTTATGAGTTGCCGATAATAAACTCGGGAAGAGTTTGAATAAATCGAGTTGCTTAAAAAAGCCAGTGTTTATGCGGGTTTCAGCGATTTCGATTAGTCTTTTGATAACAAATTGATAACAGTCATAGCAAGTGCCATTATTCTTGTTATCCAGTGGTTTATGGGTAACGGAACAATTAACAGGTGGCTTGCAGACTAAAGTTCGGAGCTTGGCTCTGAACAAATTCCATATTATAAACTAAGCCCTTAGCTGTGGTTAATAACCATAGTTAAGGGCTTTTTTGTCGTTGCCAAAGCATCTGTAGGGAGCTGCCAGTGGCAGGTCCTGTAGGTGCTTATTTATCTTTCAAGTGGTCTTTGAATGCTTCCACGAGAGCGTCACTTAATTCCTGTGATGGAACTTTTGCCCAACGCTGTGTGGTGTCGAACTCTGGATAATGGTAACGCCAGTTATCGTATTCTTCTCTGTTGATTTCTTCGGAAGATAGCTTGTCTGCCTGTTCTTTCCAAGCATACAGCATTTTGAGGAGTTCATATGCTTCTCTGCCTTTGTCCTTGTTGACCTTTAAGCATACCTCTCCGTCTGCTTCACTGACAGTAAGACCGTAAATATCTTCAAGGGTAAACAGAGTGTGCATAAGACCGATATAGCTGTCTATGTCAGGAACATCAAGAGCCTGTGGAGAAACATCAAGCACCTGTGCCAATGCATTTGTAAGGTCTGCTTTCGGTTTGCGTGTACCAGTTTCGTACTGTGCCAAACGCACATCAGCACTCTTTTCTGGAAAACCGATTGCTGTACCGAGATACTTTTGTGTCATACCACGCATTAGTCTGAAAAAATGTATTCTTTCGCTGATAGCCATAATGATACGCTCCTTTTATATTTAGTGAAATAAGTATAGCAGAAATGTTTAGTGGAAGTCAAGAAAAACCGAAACAAAAATGTTTAATATTTTCTTTGCAACCACTTGACAATAGCAAATATGTTTAGTAAAATAAATTACGAATTAAACAAATATGCTTAATGCGACAACTGAATGACCGTCCGAAAAGCCAAACCGCCAAGACCTCGTCGGAGCAAGTTCCGTATCGTTCGCTTGTGTGCAAGCACAAAAGCTCATTCGCTGCACTGCTCCTCCTCTTCCCCAAAAGTCTCCGACTTTTCGGGAACCCCTATACGAGCGAGCGCCTGATGTACTGCGGTGCATTGGGACAGCACAGCGCCTGCCGACAAGCAGGAGTGCCTGTTGGAACTTTAACACGGAGAAAGCGGCAAGCAAAAAATTATTTTAAGAAAGGAAGAAAAAGGATATGGAAAACAGATTTATCCGAGCCGAAGATGTGGCTCAGGAACTAAACGTATCAAAACCTTATGCATATAAACTCATCAGACAATTAAATGAGGAATTGAAAGCAAAGGGCTTTATTACGATTGCAGGGCGTGTAAATCGCCAGTATTTTTACGAAAGGCTCTACGGAGCAGGAAAGGGGGAAATGTAAATGCCGGTATTTAAGAATGAAGATAACGGTACTTGGTATGTGATGGCAAGGTATGTGAACTGGAAAGGGGAACGCAAGCAGAAATGCAAGCGTGGCTTTGCTACCAAACGAGAAGCACAGGAATGGGAAAGAATGTTCAAATTGCAGACTTCTTCAGACCTTGATATGAGTTTTGAAGCCTTTACGGAGCTTTATATCAATGATGTGAAGAACCGTTTGAAGGAAAACACGTGGCTTACCAAAGAGCATATCATACGCACAAAGATACTTCCGTATTTCGGGAAACTGAAAATCAGCGAGATTTCCACAAAGGAGATTATTACTTGGCAGAATGAAATGCTTGCCTATCGTGATGAGAAGAAAAAGCCTTATTCACAGACGTATCTGAAAACGCTGCACAATCAGTTGTCCGCCATTTTCAATCACGCTGTCCGCTACTATGAACTGCGTTCCAATCCTGCGGCAAAGGTGGGAAATATGGGACGTGAGGAACACAAGGAAATGCTGTTCTGGACAAAGGAAGAATACAAGAAATTCTCTTTTGAGATGATGGACAAGCCTGTTTCCTTTTATGCGTTTGAAATGCTTTACTGGTGCGGTATCCGAGAGGGCGAGCTGTTAGCTTTGACTCCGGCAGATTTCAACTTTGATAAGGAAACAGTCACAATCAATAAATCCTATCAGCGTTTGAAAGGGCAGGATGTGATTACTTCTCCGAAAACGAAAAAGAGCAACCGCACGATTAAAATGCCGAAGTTTCTGTGTGAGGAAATGAAAGAATATCTCGGTATGCTTTACGGATTGAAGAAGAAAGACCGTATCTTTACGGTGACGAAAAGCTATCTTCATCACGAGATGGACAGAGGGGCAAAGGCGGCAGGCGTGAAGCGTATCCGCATTCACGATCTCCGTCACAGCCACATTTCACTCTTGATTGATATGGGCTTTTCTGCGGTGGCGATTGCTGACCGAGTTGGTCACGAAAGTATTGATATTACTTATCAGTACGCACACCTCTTTCCGTCAAAGCAGATTGAGATGGCAGAAAAATTAGATGATTTAGGGAAAGGAGATTTTGAAAATGTCAGCTAAGAACAGAGATAACAAAAATCGTTGGAGGAATATCACAGTAGGGTTTCGAGTATCGCCCGAAGAAAACGAACTCATTAACAGAGCTGTAGCTCTATCAGGATTGCCAAAACAGGAGTATTGTTACCGCCGTTGCTTAAATCAGGATGTGGTGGTACAGGGCAATCCGAGAGTGTATAAGGCGTTGAAAACGGAATTTGCCACAGTCCTTGCGGAACTGAAAAGGATTGAAGCAGGAAAAGGTGTGGATGATGAACTGCTGAGTGTAATAGAACTGATTTCCATTATTCTCGGCGGTTTGAAAGGAGAGGATGCGAATGGAGAATAAAAAAGAAATGACTATTCCAAATGTATCTGCGGCAACAGATGCGGAACAGTCACTTTCCAAATGTACTGACAATAGTATAGTCAATCAGGATACGGATTTCAAGGGGTACGAGCAATCTTTTGAAGAAATGCAAAGGGAAATACTCAGACAGTTAGACCCTTCCTATCTGAAAACAGTATCAATGACAACGCTGTATGATACGGTGTTTGAGGTTCAGACACCACTTATCGACGGTCTGCTCCAAAGGGGAACTTACCTTTTCGTAGGTTCCCCGAAAGTGGGAAAGAGCTTTATGATGGCACAGCTTGCCTATCATATCAGCACAGGCACACCGCTTTGGGAGTATAAGGTGCGTAAGGCAACGGTGCTTTATTTTGCCCTTGAAGATGATTACCCACGTTTGCAGAAGCGATTGTTTCAGATGTTCGGTGCAAAGGAGACAGGCAATCTGTATTTCGCAACGGAATGTAAAACGGTCAATGGCGGACTGGAAGAACAGATAAGAGGGTTTATGAGGGAACACCCAGACACAGGCTTGATTATCATAGACACCTTAAAGCGTGTGCGTGAAGCAGGCGGAGCAGATTACAGCTACGCAAGTGATTATGATGTTGTGGCAAGGCTGAAAGCGTTGGCAGACAGTTACAAGGTTTCAATGCTTATTGTTCATCATACACGCAAACAAAAATCGGAAGATATATTCGATATGATTTCAGGCACGAATGGTCTGATGGGTGCGGCAGACGGTGCATTTGTTCTCAGTAAGGACAAGCGTACTTCCAACAATGCCACACTTGATGTTGCTGGCAGAGACCAGCAGGATATGAAAATCCATCTTGTAAGGGACAGCGAGCGATTGGTGTGGAACTTTGCAAAATCGGAAACGGAGATGTGGAAAGAACCGCCCGAACCTCTGCTTGAGAAGATAGCGGATACGCTCTTTTCGGAAAGTGACAGATGGGAAGGAACTGCTTCGGAACTTTGCGAAAGGCTTGCGGTGGATATAAAGCCGAATGTACTTTCTTTAAGGCTCAGTATCAACGCAAGCAGGCTGTTTCGTGATTACGGTATCCGTTATCAGAACAGCCGCACACACGACGGAAGAAAGGTTTCACTTTGGAAAGAAACCGAGCAGACGGCGTGACAAACGGTGTCAAAGGTGTCAATGTTTTTGAGAGCAGCACGCTGTGAAAAACATTGTCACCATCGTCACACTTTGACACCGGATAAAGTTTAGGGGAGTGTGCAGAGAGTGCCTTTTCAAAGGCGGCTCTTTGGTCTCGCCTGCTGGCTCGGTCGGTTCGCAGGCGTGTGTGCCACCGGCACACGCTCACCCCTCGGAGAGCCTTCGGAGAACGCAAAACCTGTTTACAGGTCGCATTTTTGATGGGTGTACCCGTCAAAAGTGCTTTTGCGTTACTTTTGACAAAAGTAACAAAACCTGAGAATGTTGAAATTTACAGATGGGAGATGAAAAAATGCAGAGAACGATAAGTGCAATGGTCGGTAAAGGCTCGGTCAATCACAATAGCCGAAAGTTCCGAGCAGAAAATGTAGACGGAACTCGTACTCATCTCAATATCGACTACTGCAATGAAAATATAAAGACAGTTTATCACGAATTGTTTGATGAAGCATTGGAAAGATACAATGCCAAGCAGATAAGGTCAGACCGAAAGATAAAAGATTATTATGAAAAAATCCGAAGTTCCAAGCAGGAAAAACCGTTCCACGAAATCATTTTACAGGTGGGCGGTAAGGGAAATATGAACGCCGATACGGAAAACGGAGAACTGGCAAAGCAGATTTTAGATGAATACTATCAGGGTTTTCAGGAGCGAAATCCACAGCTTCGGGTGTTCTCGGCTCATCTGCATATGGATGAAGCTACACCACATCTGCACATAGATTTTGTACCTTTTACCACAGGCAGCAAGCGTGGACTTGATACAAGAGTGTCACTAAAGCAGGCTCTTGCAACGCAAGGTTTTAAGGGCGGCAGTCGTGGCGATACGGAGTGGTCGCAATGGATACAGTCCGAAAAAGAACAGCTTGCGGCGGTGATGGAACGTTATGGGATTGAGTGGGAACATTTAGGCACACACGAAAAACATCTTTCTGTTTTGGATTATAAAAAGCAGGAAAGAGAAAAAGAAGTGGCGGCATTAGGTGCGAAAATCGAGCAGAAACAGATTGAATTTGATGTGTTGTCGGAACGAGTATTGAACTATGATAAGGCAAAAGACGAGCTGTCAAATCTTGAAATAGAGCTTGATACTGCACCGAAATATCAGTTGCCAGAACCAGAGAAATTTATGACTGCAAAGGCATATAAAACCAAAATGGCAGAGCCGGTTGTAAGGAAATTGAAGCAACTTGTCAAAACGGTGCTTGCCCGCTGCTTTGAGGGGTGGGACAACTATCATAGGCTGAATACAGCGAATGCACAGTTATACCGCACCAATCAGCGTTTGGAGAAAGTCAATGAAAGATTGACCGAAGAAAACAAAATCCTAAAAGCAGAAAATAAAGATTACAGCCTGCTCCGTAAGGTTTTTGGTCGCAAACAGATAGATGATTTGTTGGAGCAGGCAAGAACAGTTAAAGGTCGCAAGCGTGATAATACACGATCACGATAGACAAAAATCACAGGAGGAAAAGGAAAATGACAAAGACAATTTTTGAAGAAATGGGCGGAACTTATAGACAGGTGGGTGATTATTTATTGCCGAACATCACAGTACCAGCCGAAGAAGAAATAGAGCCGATTGGTTTATGGGGGAAACGACATGCAAGGCATTTAAAGGAACACTATAAAGTGTTATATATGAACCTGCTGACAAGCGGAAAGCTGCATAGTTATCTTGCAGAAGTCGATAAGCAAGCAGAGGATATGTTTCTTCGACTGGTAAAGGAATATGCCGACAGACAAGATGTGACGGAACAATTAAAGAAAGATAATCCCTACGAATGGATTGGAAGAATGAATAATATTCAGGCTTGTGTGAGGGAAGTTGTAGGAACGGAGTTGTTTACACATAAGCGTTTTACGGTATGGTGCTCCTGCGTTTGCTGGAGTGCTGTGGTTGTGGTTGTAAAGAGGTTGTGAAAGATTGAATTTCGTAATGGTTGGATGTATAATTAGGAAGTGAAAATTTTAATTTGCACTTCCATAAGGTGAAATGTATTGACACAAAAAATACAGTATGATAGTATTGCCATTAGAAGAAAGAAAGGCACATTTTGTGTAAGGTGAGGAAATGATTAATAGATAATTTGATTTAAGTAAGACACATATAGTTATTGAGCCTGTAGAGAATAGGTTTGTTTTGTGTACGCTTAAGTTGGATTATCGCAAGAGGCATTTCCTTTGTTTTCCTTTTGGAAAAGAAATAAGGGGCTATTTAGCGAGTCTATTTTTGCGTATGCAAAAAAGACTCGTTTTTGTGTGTTCAAAATAATAATTGGCTCAGACTTCGAAAAGGAGAAACTTTAATGTTGCAGATAAAAAAATTAAATTTAACACATAAAAAAGACCTGAGAATAATTCTTAATGATTTCAACCTTGTGCTAAATGATGGAGATAAGGCAGTTATTATTGGAGAAGAGGGAAATGGGAAATCGACATTAATGAAGTGGATATACAATCCGTCGCTTGTAGAAAACTATATAGAAGCAGATGGGGAAAGGATAATGGGACACGAACGTCTTGGTTATCTTCCGCAGGAGATGCTCGATGAAGATAAGGAAAAAACAATATACGAATATTTTTCTGAAGAGGAAATATTCTGGGAGAAAACGCCTAAAGAATTGTCTGTTATTGCGGGAAAATTTGGAATGAAAAATGATTTTTTCTACAGTAACCAGACAATGGGTAGTCTTTCAGGAGGCGAAAAAGTCAAGACACAACTTATGAGGCTTTTCATTCGCGATGTTTCTGTGCTGTTGTTGGACGAACCTTCCAATGACATCGACATTGCGACGCTTACATTACTGGAAAAAATCATAAATGACTGGAAGCACATTGTGCTTTTTATTTCACACGATGAAACGCTGATAGAGCGTACTGCCAACATGGTGATACATATCGAGCAGATTATACGAAAAACAAAGGCGAGATATACCGTGGCAAAGCTTCCCTATAGACGCTATGTGGAAGAACGGCTTCATAAATTTGAAATCCAAAAACAGCGGGCACTGAGTGACCGTAGGGAGAAAAAGATTCGCGATGAAAAATATCAAAGAGTTATGCAGAGTGTACAAGGTGCATTAAGAAGTTGTACCAGACAAGCACCGTCTGTTGCCAAAAACTTAAAGGACAAAATGCATACGGTTAAGGCAATGGAACGAAGATTTGAAAAAGAAGATGAAAATATGACTCAGATGCCGGAACAGGAAGAAGCAATCTTTGTCAAATTAGGGGATGAAAACTCACACATTCCCGCAGGAAAAACGGTCATAGAATATGAACTTTCAAAGCTTGTGACTCCGGATGGCAAAAGAATTTTAGCAGAAGGAATTCATTTAAAAATAAAAGGTTCAGAAAAAATCTGTATGATAGGAGCCAACGGGGCAGGAAAAACGACTCTTCTAAAAAAGATAGCGGAAGAACTCCTAAATCGGAATGACATTAAAGCAGAATATATGCCTCAAACTTATGAAGACCTGCTGGATTTGGATGTTACACCGGTTGATTACCTTGATAAAACAGGAGATAAAGAAGAGCGTACAAGAATTAGAACATACCTTGGTTCACTTAAATACACACCAGATGAAATGGAGCATCCGATTCGGGAGTTATCAGGCGGACAAAAGGCGAAAGTGCTTCTCTTGAGGATGAGCTTAAGTGGTGCAAATGTTCTTATTCTGGATGAACCGACAAGAAATTTTTCACCATTGTCCGGTCCGGTAATAAGAAAAATGCTCCGAGAATTTCCGGGGGCTGTCATTAGCATTTCTCACGATAGAAAGTATATTGAAGAGGTGTGCGATAAAATATATCAGCTAAATCCTAATGGATTACAGCTAATTGGTGATTGATAACAAAAAGGATGAAAGACTGACAAATTTCAGGCTTTTAGTGAGTTGGAAAGCATACAAAGATTTGAATTTGGAGGATAGATTATGGTACGTACAGAAGATGCATGTGAAATTATAAAATATGCTTTGCAAAACGAAATTAAAGTATATTTAGATGGCGGATGGGGTGTTGATGCACTTCTTAAAAGAGAATCAAGAATACACAATGATATTGATTTGTTTGTTGAACTGAAACATTATCATGATTATATTTATGTGATTAAGCAGCATGGATTTGAGGAAGTAAATACTGATTATACAACGGATGGTCATACTGTCTGGAAAGATGATAAACAAAGAATCATTGATTTACATTGTTTTGAATTTACAGATGACGGAATTGTTTATGAGGGAGATATATTTCCATCAAAAACTTTTTCCGGTATTGGAAAAGTTGGAGATATAACTGTTTCTTGTATTGAACCATTGAGTCAGGTAATGCTTCATTTGGGATATGAACACGATAAAAATGATGTGCATGATGTGATGCTGTTGTGTGAAACATTTCAAATAGCAATACCAGATGAATATAAGGAAAAGTAAAATTTCAGTTTTGTGTTGAATCTCTAAGCAAAATAGCTTATAATTTGACATGCTACATATAGTTATTATCCACAGTTATCGAGTAGGTGTTATCAATGCCGATAACAAAATGATAACATTAGCTCGTATAGGCAGGATAATATGGATATATCAAATAATCAAAAGAACGAGAAACATTACAGAGAATAATTCCTAAACAAAAAGCGTTAGTCTTTGTAGAGTTTGAGTAGTAAACAGAGCTTCATAAATGGCGTAAATAAGCCATTTATGGGGCTTTTTCTTATGGGCTTTAGCCTGTTGAGTGCATCGGAGTTTCTCCCAACGGAGAAATGGAGATGTGCTAAACAATAAACCACCTGCTATGTGATATGCCCCTTGTCAAGTAGACAGGTAAAATATCTAAAATTGGATGTGGATGATGCCTGCATTTCCTTTTGAAGTGCAGGCATTTTTCTATGCACACCATTTCTCTTTATATTTGCTTATTCGTTTGTTTTCAGGAATCGGGTATTCTGTGGGTACATCAGATGACAATGCTTCCTGGCGCACTTCTGATGGGGTTTTACAGCCATATCTGTCCTGTGGACGTTCTTCACTGTAAAAACGCAAATAATCTTTGATTGCATATCTTAGTGAAACCTCATCAATGATTTCGTACATCTGATACATTTCAGATTTTATAATTCCCCAGAAACCCTCTATCGGTCCATTGTCGATACAATGTCCAACTCTGGACATAGATTGCTCCATTTCCTGGTTTTCAAGTTTTTTCTTAAATGTCTTGCTGGTATACTGAAATCCCCGGTCCGAATGAAAAATCGGTTTGGCATCCGGATTTGCTGCGATTGCTTTATCAAATGTCTTAAATATTAATCTGTTGTCGTTTCTTGCACTTACAACATATGCTACAGGATATCTGTCATATAAATCTATAATGGCACTTAAATACAGTTTCTTTTTCTCTCCAGGTACTTTGAATTCCGTTACATCTGTAGCCCATTTTTGATTGGGAACAGTAGCATAGAAATCTCTTTGAAGTATATTTTCTGCCGTTTCATCCGGCTTGGCATAAATATATTTTTTCTTCTTTTTACGGATTACAGAATGGATTCCCAGCTTTTTCATAATTCTGTGGACTCTGTTTTTACTGTACGATGTATGATTGAAATGGTTGATCCAGGATGTCATTCGACGGTATCCTAAGATATGGCAAAAACGTTCATCGTATTCTTTGATAAGTTCCGCAAGTCTGATATTTTCAAGTTCCTCATACGGTATTTCACGATGTAACCATTTATAATAAGCAGCCCTTGATATCTCAAGCTGTCTGCACATCCATTCTATACTCCAGTTTTTCTTTGTATAAAAATATCGGATTGCTAAATATTTTGATTCATGGCGTAACTTTCCAAGCTTCACATCCCTTCGAATTCCTTCACTTTTTTTAACAGTTCAACTACCATATCCTTTTCTTCCAACTGACGCTTCAAACGCAGATTTTCACGCTTTAATCGTTCTAGTTCATCCACTTCGGCATCTGTTTTGTGACATCCTCTCCGATCCGTTAATCCATCTGCACCATCGGTGTCATATTTTTTTACCCAGGAATAAACCTGGCTATAAGAAACGTCAAATTTTGCAGCAGTATTTTTATAGTTACGATTATGATTGATACAGTAATCAACGATTTCTTTCCGTTCTTCCAATGTTGTTTTTCTTCGTGCTTCTGCCATATAGACCTCCTGTTTCGGATTGTAATCCTTAAGCTCTCTATTGGCATTATACATTCTAATCCACTTTCTTAAAAGACCGGAAGAGATATCATATTTTATTCCTAAATCAATGGAAGAGCCGTCACCTCTTACATATTCCTCAACCACTTTCATTTTAAATTCCTTCGAATAAGACCCATTTCGCATTTTTTTTGAAAAACCGGCAAGTCCATGTTTGTTATAAATCAAGGCCCAGTCCTGAATGGTTCTTGAAGAAATACATAGTTCTCCACATATCTGTATTCTAGATTTATTTCCTTCAAGATAATCTATAACAGCCTGTTCTTTTTCTTCAGGTGTAAACTTTGCTTTTCTGGACATGAAAAATACCTCCAAAGTAACAGATTTTTATATTTAATCTGTCTACTTTAGAGGTATCATATCAATGCGGGTGGTGCAACAAATTTGTTATACAAAAAAATCACCTTTCCGCTAAAATAGAGTTGTTCAGGCTACTATTTAACGAAAGGAAAAGTGATTTTAATGGCAAATCAAACAAATTCTATGGCACATACAAAATGGATGTGTAAATATCATATTGTATTCACACCAAAATATAGTATATCACAGTTTATGGGATATTTAAAAGGAAAAAGTGCACTAATGA
>ERZ1108170.2102-NODE-2102-length-10961-cov-46.271227_pt1 | contig 10961 bp, 3 predicted proteins | sample MGYA00403705_ERZ1108170 | MGnify/ENA primary metagenome ERZ1108170 (study PRJEB35170, sample SAMEA104062422) | human gut metagenome | biome: human gut; feature: human-associated habitat; material: faeces | place: Denmark | collected 2012-06-15 ... | reverse complement strand
TGGCAGGCGCACTGATGTTCGTAGTAACAAGTGTATCTGCACAAACAGTAAAAGGCGTTGTTACTGACAATACAGGTGAGCCTATTATCGGCGCCTCTGTCATGGAGGTTGGTCAAGCAGGTAATGGTGGTATCACTGATATTGATGGTAACTTCACCGTTAATTTGAAAGGCAGCAGTAAGAAACTGAAGATTTCATACATCGGTATGAAAGCTAAGGAGATTAATGTTGCAGGTAAAACAACCATTTCAGTAAAGCTCGAGGACGAAGCTAACTCCCTCAACGATGTCGTTGTCATCGGTTACGGTACAGTTAAAAAGAAGGATCTGACTGGTGCCGTTGCTACCGTAAAGGGTGAAGACCTGACCAAGGTTCCTGTTACAAATGCAGCAGAAGCTTTGACAGGTAAGTTGCCTGGTGTGCAGATTACAACTACCGACGGTTCACCTGATGCAGAAATGATCATCAAGGTGCGTGGTGGTGGTTCTATCACTGGCGACAACTCTCCTCTCTACATCGTAGACGGATTCCCTGTATCCAGCATCGGTGACATTGCTCCTTCTGACATTGAGGACATTACCGTATTGAAGGATGCTGCTTCTACAGCTATCTATGGTTCTCAGGGTGCAAATGGTGTAATCCTGGTTACTACCAAGGGTGCTAAGTCTGGTAAGACTGTTGTTTCTTACAATGGCTACGTTCAGGGCAAGAGCATCGCCAAGACTCTTGACACCATGACTCCTTATCAGTACGTTATGTACAACTATGAGCGTGCTGCTCTCCGCGGTACATCTGATATCAGTAGCTTCGAAAAGCGTTTCGGTTCTTTCGGAGACCTCGACTTGTATCAGTATCAGCAGGGACATGACTGGCAGAACGAGATGTTCGGCAATCACGATCTCTCACAGTCTCACAACGTAAGTGTTAGCGGTGGTTCTGAAAAGACTAAGTTCAACCTCAGCGGTACTTACACCAACGACAACAGTTTGATGAAGACCAACGGTTACGACCGTTTCAATGTAAACTTCAAGTTGAATCATGAGATTTGCAAGAACTTGAAGCTCGACTTCGGTATGCGTCTGGCTGATGTTACAACCAAGGGTGTTGGTACAGGTGGTGGTACTTATAAGATTCGTTCTTATGAGGCTATTACCAAGGGTCCTGTTAATGGTCTCTACGATCAGCTCGACATCGATCCTTCAACTCTTCCAGACGATGAGTATGATGAGTACATCTCTATTACCCGCAGTCTGCAGGACAAGGTAAATGACTACTGGAGAAGAAAGAATGAACGCCGTTACAATTATAATGGTGCCATTACATGGAAGTTCCTCAAGAACTTTACATACCGTGCAGAGGCAGGTTACGACTACACCTTCTTCCAGCAGAAAGATTATTATGCAGCTTTGAGTGACAAGGCTGTAAAGGATGGCGGTAGCCTTCCTATGGGTGAATGGACCAAGAAAGATACTTGGAAGCTCCGTTTGACCCATACCTTGACTTACAACAAGACATTTAACAAGGTACACAATCTGAACGCCATGATTGGCCAGGAGTATGTAGCAACAAACAATGAGAGCCTCAGTGTTATCGCTAAATACTTCCAGAAGGATATTGCTCCAGAGAAGATGTTTGCAAGTCTTGCTTCAAACTCAGGTGCAACTGGTTCCCGTACCATCAACTCTTCATTGGGTCAGGAAGATCGTACTCTTTCTTTCTTCGGCCGTTTGAACTACTCTTATGCAGACCGTTATTTGCTGACATTCACTATGCGTGCCGATGGTTCTTCTAAGTTCGTGAAGGACAACCGTTGGGGCTACTTCCCTGCTGCCGCATTGGGTTGGCGTATCGCAGAGGAGCCTTGGATGATAAATACAAAGGACTGGTTGTCTAACCTGAAACTCCGTTTCTCTTACGGTACAGCAGGTAACAACCGTATCAGCTCTTCCATGTATGAGACAACTTACAAGGCTTATGGTAGCGGAAAATATTATGGTGCAGGTAACCAGCAGAACCCTCACTATACATTGAACAATTCTCAGTTGGCTAACCCAGAATTGAAGTGGGAAACCACCATTACACGTAACGTTGGTTTGGACTTTGGTTTCTTCGATGAGCGTATCTCAGGTAGCTTGGATTACTACTGGAACACCACAAAGGACCTGCTCCTTGATGCTCCTGTAACAGCAATCGGCTATACTTCTATGCAGCAGAACATCGGTCAGACATCTAACCGTGGTGTTGAGTTGAACTTGAATGCAGCTATCCTCCGCAAGAAGGATTACTCTTTGAACTTCAACTTCAACGTTGGTTTCAATAAGAACAAGGTTGACAAGTTGGCTGGTGGTCAGACTTACCAGTCTTACAACTCTGGTGCCTTCTCTACCGACATGCGCGGTTACGACGACTACCGAGTTGTTGTAGGTCAGCCTCTCGGATTGGTATATGGTTTCGTTTGCGACGGTTTCTACACTGTTGATGACTTCCAGACCACAACCGATGAGAACGGCAAGACTCAGTTTGTATTTGACAAGAGCGGTAACTACATCTTGAAAGATGGCGTTGTAGATGGTTCATTCATTACTGCAGGTTCTAAGGCAGGTCTCCGTCCAGGTGCAATGAAGGTTAGAGACCTTGATGGTGACAAGAAGATTTCAGAGTCAGACCGCACCATCATTGGTAAGACTCAGCCTAAATTCCAGGGTGGTTTCGGCCTCAACGCCACATACAAGTGGTTTGACCTGACTGCCAACTTCAACTTCGTAGTAGGTAATGACGTTTATAACCTCGACAAGATGGTTACATCACAGTCATACCGTAATACATACGCAAGTCTCCGTCAGGAAATGACTCCTGTAACTTTGGGCGGTAAGGCATGGACTTACATGGATCAGGCTACAGGTGAAATCGTAACAGATTACGAGACATTGAAGAATATGAATGCAAATGCTTCTATTTGGAGCGCAGCAACTTTGTCTGATAACAACCCTGTACCTTCATCATGGGCTGTTGAGGATGGTTCATTCCTCCGTTTGCAGAACTTGACAGTAGGTTTCACATTCCCTAAGGAGTGGACCAAGAAGTTCGCTTGCAACTCACTGCGCATGTACTGCACATTGACAAACTTGTTCTGCTTGACCAACTACTCAGGTTATGACCCAGAGGTTAACTCATCAATCCGTGGCAGCAAGACCAGCGGTTTGACTCCAGGTGCCGACTTCTCATCATATCCTAAGTCATTCTCTTGGACAGCAGGTGTAAACATTTCATTCTAATAGAAAACAAGATACAAATTATGAAACGTATATTTCTATATATATCAATGTTCATTGCAGGAGCAAGTTTTAACTCTTGTAGTGACTTATTGGACACAGAGACTTTGTCTACAGACAATTTGAACTACCTGTGTTCAAACGCAACTGATGCCCGCAAGATGGTAGACCACGTATATGCCTACTTCTGCGAGGACACTTATACATCACGTATGAGCACCAACTGGATGCAGAATACTGACGTAGAGATCGGTTTCGTAAAGAAGGCTCAAGCTTCTGAGACTACCCGTCGTGGTATTTGGGCACTGAACCCATCATACTTCGGTGATATCAAGAACTGCTGGAACAACACCCAGAAAGCCATTGATTTCGCCAACCAGTGCATTCAGGGAATTGAGGCAAGCGATGCATATAAGAATGGAGATGCAGATATGAAGCAACTTCATGGTGAGGCTATTTGTCTTCGTGCATACTGGTATTTCCTGATGTGTAACTTCTGGGGTGACGTGCCATTTGCAACAACTCCTACATCAAAGGACGATATGCACAATGATCCACGTACAGACAAGAACATCATCTATACTCACTTGATTCAGGATCTCATCAACAATGAGGGCGAGATGCAGTGGAGCAGCAAAGCTACAGTAGAACGTATGAACCGTGAGTTCGCTCTCGGTTTCATTACCAAGTTGGCTATGTTCCGTGCCGGTTACTCTATGCAGGCTGATGGTACAATGGCCCGCAGCACAGGTACAGGTGAAGAATATACAGTACACTATGTTGATGAAAATGGTAACGAGGCTACAGCTACTTCTGCAGACGATTACTACAAGGTTGCTAAAGCTTATGCCAAGAAGTTGATTTCCTTGAAGGACCGTCAGCTCAACAGCAACTTTAAGCAGATCTTTGATAACGAAATCAATGGTTGCAACCCTGCTAATGGTGATGTTTTGTTCGAGATGGGTTATGTACCAAACTCAGGTGGCGACATCGGTTGGTGCCTTGGTTTGAGCGTAGTTTCAAGTTCTAAGGGTGCCGGTACTACTTATACCAACCTCACTCCAAGCTATGCATGCTCATTCAATGCACAAGACCAGCGTCTGAAGGCTACATGTGCTAACTACCGTTGGTTGTACGACAGCAAGCAGGCTGCAGTGGATGGCGTCAACATCCAGCCAGCTAAATGGTGCCGCATGGATTTGAGTGTCAACAACGTTGAATCTAAGGGTACAGGTATCAACTTCCCTATCCTCCGATATGCTGACGTATTGTTGCTTCTCGCTGAAGCTGATAACGAAATCAACAATGGTCCTACTGCTGAGGCAAAGGAAATGTTGAAGCGAGTTCGTAACCGTGCCTTTGCAAATGCAACCAACAAGAACGAGATGGTGAATGAATATGTTGATAATCTCAACGATCACGACTCTTTCAAGAAAGCTATCATCAACGAACGTGCTTGGGAGTTTGGTGGCGAGTGCATCCGTAAGTTCGACCTCGTTCGTTGGAACTACTACTCAGATGCCATCGTTAATACTTTGGAGTGGGTTCGTGACGTAACAATGAACTATAACCAGCTCCGTCTGGAGAATGGTGAATTCGTCTACGACAAGACTAAAGAAATTGTTGATATGGGCATCGCACCACGCCTCTACTACAACTATGTAAATGGCGAGATTCAGTTCGAGAACAACTATTTCACTTATCGTGATAACAGCGCAAGCCCATACAAAGAGGCAACAACACTTGCAGATGATGACATCAAGACTGCGGGAGCTTCTTTCGATGGTTTGAAATACATCAAGTTCTTGGATACATACATGTCAGTCAGTGATACTGATCCAACAACAAACACAAAGTATGGAACCGACGCAGATGGCAACACTATCAAGAAGGGTGTCATGAATGAGGCTTTCTTATACTCATGGTTTGGTCTGACAGACGGAGTTGTGACAACAGGTGCAGAAGACATGGAGCCTCTCCGCAAAAAGGTAACTCCATATATCTTGCCTATCCCTAAGGACAACATCGCTTCTTCAAACGGCGTATTGTCTAACGATGGTTATGCTATTCGCAACAAGTAAATCGGGTTATGTAGTCCATAACAAATAAAAGTAAGTAATTATGAAATACAATAAATATATATTGTCTATGCTTTTCGCTGCTACAGTTGGTACCACAATGGTAAGCTGTAGCGACGATGACAACTTGGGCGATGCACCTCGTTTGTTCCGTCCAATTGCAAGCGCAACGGTCAACTCAAATACCTTGAAGGTAGAATGGGATAAAATCCAGGGTGCCACCAGTTATGAGTTGGAATTGGGTCTTGTGACATCTACAGATGAGGATGGCACAAATCACCTGAAAGTTATCAAAAAAGCCACAACAGAAGAAGACACCTATACTTTCGACGACTTAGGATGGGACGAGAAGTATGGTGTAAGAATCAAGTGTATTGGCAACAACAAGGAATCAGAGTATTATGAGGTAAAGGCTCAGAGCATCAACTACCCAACAAAGGTTTCTGGTGCCAAGGCTATTGATAACGCTGCTCGTGTATCCTGGGCTGAAGGTGGCCAGAAAATCAAGTATGTAATGGCTTGTCCTGCTGAAGACGCAGAAAACCATGATACCATCTCAGTTAAAGTAAGCGATGCGGACTATGCTCAGGGATATGTAGATGTCTATGGCTTGCAGCCAGAAACTTCATACACTTTCAAAACATACGACAGTTCTTCAGACATCAATAATACTACCTATGCAGGTAAGACAACAGCTACAACCAAGGCTAGCGTCAACTTCGACGAGAAATATGGAGAAGGCATGTGGCTGGATACCCGCAACTGGGATGCTAAGGAAGCTAAGGATACATTGAAGACTGCTGAGTTCTGGAATATGGTAAAGGACGGTATGACTATCATCCTCCGTGGTGAACAGGAATACAAGATCAACAACTCTATCAGTCTCGACCGCAATGTAACCTTCATAACCGGTATGACATTGGGCGGTAACGCTCAGTTCACCTTCTCCGGTGGTATGAACGTCAAGAAGGGTGTTAATATCGATAAGGTGAAGTTCGAAAGCATCGATATGATTAGCGATAAGCAAGCTGATAAGGATGCGTTCCTCGCAGGTACAGACAAGAGCTTTGGTGGCCGTCAGGTTATCAATGTCAGCGGTACTGGCTCTACCATCAGTGAACTCATCTTCAACGATTGCTACATCCGCGGTTTCCGTGGTGTAGTAAGAGGTCAGAAGAACAACGACAACTTCCAGAACGTTACCTTCAAGGGTTGTTCAATTGATGGTGTCGGCGATCAGGGTGTTGTAACCATCGCAGATAAGGGTGGAGATTTCCGCAACGTAACATTCGATGATTGTACTATTACAAACATTATTATGCTTTGCGACTTACGTAAGACTGCCCAGGCTCCTACTGTAAATGTAAACAACTGTACATTCTGCTATGCTCCAATGGAGACTACAGCAAATGCTAACACACCATTGTTCCGTTTTGCTACAAATGCAGCAAACTTGAACATCACCAACAGCATCTTTGGTCCTTCTATGGCTACAGACGGAAGTGCAGGAGCAAAACTTCAGCTTTACACACCAGGCGCTAAGGGAAGTGTTCTCCTGAATGGTGCAAGCACAGTGCTTTCTGTTGCAGGTTCATACAAGACTAACTTTGCTTACACACCAATCGGTGCAGACGCTAAAACATACGGCATAGAAGGTCTCATCGACTTCAAGGGTTCTGAGACAGATCTTTGGACAAATCCAGTAAAGGGTGAATTCAAGTTCAACGCAAATCTTGACAGTGAAGCAGGTGCTTCTAAGTGGAAGTAATCCTATTATCAATCATATAAAAGTGCAATGCCCACACCGGGCGTTGCACTTTTTTGTTTCTCTCCCTCTCCCCCCACCATTCACAAAACTTTTTTTGTTAATTTCTTGGAAGTTACGAAAGAAAAGCGTATCTTTGCAGCGTAATATTAAGAAATAAAAGAAAAGAGAATGAACGGAGAAAACTATATAAGATTTGACTGGGCGATGAAACGCCTGCTGCGCAACAAGGCTAACTATGTTGTGCTCGAGGGTTTCCTGTCTTCATTACTTGGAAAGAAATTTAAGATTCACCGCTTCCTGGAGAGCGAAAGTAACCAAGAAGACGAAGACGATAAATATAACCGAGTAGATATTCTGGCAGAAAGCGAGGATGAACAGTTATGCATCATTGAAGTACAAAATAGTCGTGAGCATACTTATTTCCATCGCATGCTCTATGGCGTATCTAAGGCAATAACAGAGTATATTGGTCTTGGGAAACCATACGAAGCGGTTCGCAAGGTGTATTCCATTAACATCGTCTATTTCGAACTAGGACAAGGAAAAGATTATGTGTACCATGGTAAAACCGAATTCATCGGCGAGCACGAACCACATGATACTCTTAAGCTCTCCATCCGACAGAACGAGAAATTCTTTGGCATCAAGGATAAAGATTTAAAACTTAGAAAGAGCCCTGGCGACTTGTTCCCTGAGTACTACATACTACGTGTCAATGATTTTGACAAGATAGCAACTACCCCTCTTGACGAATGGATAGAATTTCTGAAAACAGGCTCAATCAGCTCCGAAGCCACTGCTGCAGGATTACCAGAAGCACGTGAGCGACTTCGTGTGGATTCACTCTCACAAGAAGACAAGCAAGCTTATTACCGACATCTAGAAGCTGTTAGACATATGAAAAGCCTATTCGACACTAGCCGTGACGAGGGATTTCAAGATGGCTTAATGGAAGGAAGAGCAGAAGGAAGAGCAGAAGGAAGAGCAGAAGGAAGAGCAGAAGGGGAAAAAGAAAAAGCCCTAAACATCGCTCTCAAACTTCTTGCTTTCAACACACCAATCGACATCATTTCCCAATCCACTGGATTAACTGTTGAAGAGATTAAAAAATTGAAACAATAATACTATACGAACAAGAGGGTGTGTCATAAGTGGGATGACATGCCCTCTTTTTTCGCTACTTCAGCCACTTCAGTCAGCTAACTCAGCTACTTCTGTCAGCTAACTCAGTCACTTCAGGCAGCTAACTCAGTCACTTCAGGCAGCTAACACAATCACTTCTGCCAGCTAACTCAGCCACTTCATTCTGCTAACAAATCCGTCTCATTCTGCTTACGAATTCGAATCTTCGAGACAACGAAGTCATATCTTCAAGCCAGCGCAATCGAATCTTCAAGCCAGCGCAATCGAATCTTCAAGCCAGCGCAGTCGAATCTACAAGCCAGCTGAAGCCTCTGATTTTTTATAAATAACTGATTAGTCAATCCTCTTTATGCTATTTCTAACTTGTTTTCTTGTGGTGAAAGACTTCTGCAGAAGTTTTTTTCTCAAATCTAATGCCACTAATATCACACTTAGACTTAACCATCTGATTATAAGCGAATAACGCGTGGCAATAAGGGGTATTTTTATTGTCACCTTATTGCCACCTGTTACCACGCCCCTGGTAAGCTGCTCCGCTTGCCGATGTTTCCGAAATTACGTCACGACGTAGCATCTGAGGCGTCACGACGTAGCAATCGGCGCGTCACGACGCAGTAACAGATACGTCGCGACGTAATTCCGGCTACATCCTGCTCACATCAAGTAAGCCTCATTTGAGCTTCAAATAAGCCTCTTTAACCGTTAAAGTAAGCCTCACTTGAATTTCAAATAAGCCTCAGTTAAACGTTACGTAAGGCTCACTTGCAAGCCTGAATTACACAATTAAAGGCAATATTGTAGAAGAAACACTAGTGAAAACGTTTACGTTAGATTTTTCAATTATTTTGTTCGTTGTTTGAGATTTTTCACTACTTTTGTAGCAGAAATCAAAAGATTATTATCAAAAATCTAAGATTTCTTATGATCTATTGAGAATCAAACACGACTACAACTAATCGCAAATAAGTTCAATTAGACCAAAACTTAACAAGATATAATAATAACCTACAAAACAAACATCGTTATGTATCAACAACTGAAACGTGCCAGCATGGCACTGACCTTGAGTTCGGTTTGTTTCCTCGCTTTTGCGCAGAAAACAATCCAAGGTACCGTTAAGGATGCTAATGGCGACCCAATGATTGGTGTAACCATTACTGACCAGAATGGTAAAGCAGGTGGCATCACCGACCTTGACGGTAAGTTTACCATTCAGAACGCAGACCCTAATGCGGTCTTGACTTTCAGCTACATCGGCTGCAAGCCTAAGAAAGTAAAAGTAGGAAGTCAGAAAACATGGAACATCGTACTTGAAGATGACAATGCAGCTCTTGACGAGGTCGTTGTCGTTGGTTATGGTACTATGCGTAAACGCGACGTAACCGGCTCTATCGCATCTGTCAACTCAGAAAAGATAGCCGCTCGTGGTACTACCAATCTTGCAGAGTCTCTGCAGGGTTCTGTTCCTGGTGTCAACATCAGCCAGTCTGGTAGCCGCGCAGGTGCAGGCTTCAATATTCAGGTTCGTGGACAGGCTTCTATCAACAAGCAGGCACAGCCATTGTATGTTATCGATGGTGTAGTTTGCGACAACATGGACTTCCTCAATCCTGATGATATCGACCGCATCGACGTATTGAAAGATGCATCTTCTACCGCCATCTATGGTTCCCGTGCCTCTGCCGGTGTCATCATGATTACCACCAAGGGCAGCAAGGGTGCAGACAAGGCACAGAAGGCAACCATCTCTTATGACGGATATTATGGTATCAAGAAGTTGGCGCGCATGCCTGAGTTTATGGATGCCAACGAGTTTATGGATTATCGTTTTGCCAGATATACCACGCTCGATGGTAAGAGCTACGATGGCTCTAGCCGCAAGGGTGTTGATGCCGAAGGACATCCACACTACAGAATCAAGGATACCGACTTGAATTCAGCTTTCCTGACCCGCAAGGGAGCAACCAGCTACAAAGACTCCAAACTTTATGAGCTGATGATGGATCCAAGTTTCGACGGTTACGACTGGAAGAAGCTGGTTACCCGCACTGCCGCCCAGCAGAACCACTTTATCAGTGCTGCCGGTGCTACTGACAAGATTAACTACCGTGTAGGTATGGGTTATCAAGGAGAAGAGAACGTATTCAAAGGCAACGACTATGAGCGTTTCAACTTCAAGGGAGCAATGGATGCCAAGCTCTCCAAGATATTCGAGGCAGGTTTCTCTACCAACATGTCAATGAGCCGCACCCAGGACGTATGTACTGATGGTACTTATTCTCCATACGTGAATGCATTCTATTTCAACCCATTCGTTTCTCCAACAGATGCAGATGGCAACCTGATTCCTAACCCGGGAGCAAAGGCAGCCTTTGGTTCATCTGCACAGTTTACATCTACATATAACCCGCTCATCGATTTGAATGACGGCAACTATACCAATGAGACCAAGATGTACCGACTGATGGGTAACTTCTATCTGCGTGCCAACATCATCAAGGGATTGAAGTTTACAACCACCTTCTCTCCTAACTACTCTCACAAGCGTCAGGGAATCTTCTACGCAACAGGTCTGAACGAGGGTAATGACGTAGGTTCTACTTACTACCAGAAGAACAAGACCAACTTCGGTTCAGTAGCCAATACTACCCGTGTAGACTGGACTTGGGACAACCAGTTTGACTACAACCGCACATTTGG
>ERZ1108170.2101-NODE-2101-length-10970-cov-2.452771_pt1 | contig 10970 bp, 9 predicted proteins | sample MGYA00403705_ERZ1108170 | MGnify/ENA primary metagenome ERZ1108170 (study PRJEB35170, sample SAMEA104062422) | human gut metagenome | biome: human gut; feature: human-associated habitat; material: faeces | place: Denmark | collected 2012-06-15 ... | reverse complement strand
TGCCGGGCGTCATCTCCGGCGTGACGATGGTGCATTGGGATATCGGCGGCTTCTTCTCGTTCGGCAAGCTCAAGCGCGACGACGAGCTATTCACCAGATGGATGGAGGCCGGGGCGTTCTCGCTTATGATGCGCAGTCACGAGTCGATCCGCCCGTGGGCGAACAGCCAGTTTGACGCGCCGGACGTGCTGCCGCACACGGTAGCCCTCACGCACGTACACGCGGCGCTGAAGCCATATATTGAGAAATGCGCCGCGGACGCCGGGCGCGGCATCCCCGCGATACGCCCGGACTTCTGGGCGGCGGGAAGCTATACGGCGAGCCGCGACGAATACGCATATTTCCTCGGCGGCGACATGTTCGTCGCGCCGGTGATAGAAAAGGGCGCGCGTTCGCGGCGCGTGTATCTGCCCGACGGCGAGTGGCTGCACTTCTGGACGGGCGCGCCGTATAAGGGCGGGTATGAATATACCGTCGCCGCCCCGCTTGGCCGTCCGGCGGTGTTTTATCGCAGAGACAGCGAATTTGCAGATGTATTCAAGGCCGCGGGAGAAACGGCGCACATATAAAATTATAAAGGAGAGACGAGATGGAGACAAGCTACATTTCCCGCACGAGCGGGATCGGCACGCGCGACAAGATCGGCTACGCCATGGGCGACCTCGCGTCGCTGCTGGTGTTCGGGCTGGTGCAGAGCGTGCTGCAGAAATACTACACGGACGTACTCGGCATCGGCGTTGTAAGCATCATGGTCATGTTCATCATCGCGCGCGTATGGGACGCGATAAACGACCCGCTCTGGGGGCGGATAATCGACCGCATCCCGCCCGCGCCGGACGGGCGTTACCGCCGCTGGCTCAAGACGCTGGCATTGCCGGTCGCGCTGTCAACGGTACTGATGTTCGTGAAGATCCCCGGCCTGAGTGAGGGCGGCTACCTCGCGTATGCCTACGTGACCTATATCCTCTTCGGTATGCTCTATACCGGCATCAACATCCCCTACGGCTCGCTAGCGCAGGTCATCACCTCAGACGACCGTGAGCGCTCATCCCTGTCGGTGTTCCGCTCGATAGGCTCGACCTTCGGCGCGATGCCCGCGATGCTGCTCATCAGCTTCTGCTACGTCAAGAACGCCAACGGCACATCCGTGATGTCTTACAGCAAGATCCTCACGGGCGCGGCCATCATCGCGGCGCTGTCTGTGGCGGCATATCTGCTGTGCTACCGCTGGACGACTGAACGCGTCCCCACGAAGCCCGCGCCCAAGGAGAAGGGGCAGACATGGAAGGTAATAAAAATTTTGCTGCACAGCCAGCCGTATATGGCGGTGTGCCTCGTCGGTATGCTGTTCCTCGCCGCGCAGATGTTCAGCCAGAGCTATAACACCTATCTTTTCAACTACTACTTCAACGCCCCCAGCCTGTCGATGATGCCTACGGTGTGCCAATATCTCCCCGTGGCGGTGATCATGCTGTTTGCGGGCAAGCTCGGCGCGCGCTTCGGGCGGCGCGAGGTCTGCGCCTACGGAATGCTGATGGCGGGCGTGTGCAATCTCGCGCTGTACCTCGTGGGCGGGACGAACGTATGGATGTTCCTCGCGGTGTGCCTGCTGTCCGGCATCGGCAACGCGTTCATATTCCTGCTCGTATGGGCGATAGCAACCGACGCTATCGACTATAACGAAGTAAGCTACGGTCTGCATGACGAGGCGACGAGCTACGCGTTCTTCACCTTCATGCGCAAGCTCGGCCAGACCATCGCGGCAATACTCGTGAACATGGCGCTGCTGCGCATCGGCTACACCGACAATGTTCTGAACACCGCCAACATCACCGGCGGTACACTGGACATGATGTTCACCGATTCCGTGCTCATCCCGGCGGTGCTGTATTTCCTCATCTTCGTGATCCTGCGCTTCATGTACCCCCTCGGCAGGGAGAAGATAGCTCAGCTTCAGAAGGAGAAAGAAAAGCTCCTCAGCAAGCTCGCGGAAGAATAATAGAATACGAAAAATAGGCTCGCCAAATGGCGAGCCTATTTTTTCGTTTCAGTATCAGTATTTGTACACCGGGATGCCCAGCATGTGCGCCAGCGCCTCCAGCGCGGCGGCGTGGTGCCCTTTTATGACCGCGTAGTGCGGCTCGAAGCCCGCCTTCACGCTCTCCTCGACAAGCTCACGAACGGGATTGTCAGTCTTTACGACGATGGACGTGCCTATAAACTGCTTGGGCTTGTCCAGCGCTTCGCCCTCAAGGATGAAGAAGCGGAACGACCCGTTCGGCTCGCGCCCCACGCGGAACACCGTCGCCTCCGGGAAGGCTTCACAGCCGAAGTCCATCGCCGGGCCTATCTTGCGGTTGGGGTGCACCCCGACAGCCGCGCCCGTGTCATGCCGCGCGAGGGAGCAGGCCGCCGCGCCGCAGTGCCAGAAGGTCAGCGTGTTCTCCCCCTCGTCGAGAGAGACGGGATCGCCGAAGAACACCGGCTCCCCGGACAGCTGCATACCCATCCACATCGACAGCGCCCCGTATATGTCCGCCTCGCAGGCCGCCGCCACGCCGAGATCGTTGAGCATCGACAGCACCGCGCACACGGGAGTGCCGAACGCGGTGAAGAAGTCCGGCCAGCAGCGTGACGCCAGCGCGCCGATATTATTTTTGCGGACGTATTCCGAATAAGCCTTCAGAAGCCGCGCATAGTCCGTGCGGTTTTTCTCCGGCGTATTCTCAAGGCCGCACATCGCCTGTTCTGAACGCGCAAGATATTCGGCGCAGTCTGCGTCGGAATATTCCTTCGCAATGTCGATAAGCTCACGCGCCTCTATCGCCTCAAGCTCCACGCCGAAAACGCTCATCAGCTCCGCGTCCAGCGCGCGCCCGAAGCCAAAGCCCTGCGGCGTATGGCCGACGGCGGACATTTTCAGCGAACGCATATCCTTTATAAGCCGCGCCGCCGAAACGCTTGCCGCTATCTCCTTGCGGACGCGCTCCTCGTCCGGCGCACCGAAAACATATTCAAACCGCCGTCCGCCGAAAGCGCGCATGGCGTTCGCCGCGGAGTAAGCGCCGGTCAAAGAGTTCAGACGCAGGCGGCCGCCGTCAATGACCGGCTCGCGCAGAGTCCAGAGCAGTATCGGGCAGTTCACGCGGCGCATAACGGCGGAAATATACGCGGAATTTGCGAAGGTCAGATTCTGGAACACGACGAGATCCGGCTGCACGGAGCCGAGAAACGCGTCGAGCGCTTCAATGCTCAGCAGCATATCATCCGGCACGGCAAAGCCCGCGTCGATACCGCGCAGCAGCTCCGCAGACGCTTCAAACTGCGCCTTTGCACTCTCCAGATGGAAGGTCGGCACACCCGCCGGGATGTAAACAGGGGTAAAATCTTTCATATCACACCTCGCAAAAATAATTTATTAAACTTTTTTATTAATCATAGCGTCATAACTGGGATATGTCAACAAAAATAAAAAAATGTTTTGTACAAGTTTCTATATTGACAACGGGCAGTCTAGGGATTAAGATTTATTTAGTTAAACCTTTTAATTAAAACAGGAGGAAACTGACCTTGAACTGCGATCTTAAAGAAAAATGCAAGGATATCCGCTGCGATATCATGACCTGCATCGGTCATCTGGGCGTAGGCCATATAGGCGGCTGCCTGTCCATTGTGGAGCTGTTGGCAGTACTGTACTTTCAGGAAATGAACATTGACCCGGCTCAGCCCAAAATGCCGGAGCGCGACAGGCTTGTCTGCTCTAAGGGACATGCTGGCCCTGCGGTATACGCAACTCTCGCAAACCGCGGCTACTTTGACAAGAAAGAGCTGCTCACCCTCAATCAGGGCGGTACCAATCTGCCCAGCCACTGCGACATGAACCTCACCACCGGCATCGACATGACCACCGGCAGCCTCGGACAGGGCTTCTCCTGCGCCGTGGGCGTAGCGCTCGGCTCGAAGCTTGAAGACGACGGGGCGACTGTGTACGCCATCGTCGGCGACGGCGAATCTCAGGAGGGTCAGGTCTGGGAGGCGGCAATGTTCGCCGCGTCAAAGGGTCTCGGCAACCTCGTGGGCTTCACGGATTACAACAAGCTCCAGATAGACGGCACCGTCGCGCAGGTCAACGACATCGCTCCGCTTGCCGACAAATGGGCGGCGTTCGGCTGGAACGTTATCGACGTGGCCGACGGCAACGACGTGGAGCAAGTCTCCGCCGCCGTAAAGCAGGCGAAGGCAAACCGCGCTACCGGCAGGCCGACCATGGTCATCCTCAACACGCTCAAGGGCTGCGGCGTGAAATGGATAGAGGAAATGGGCGCAGGCAACCACAACACCAACGTCAGCGAGGAGCAGGCCAAGGCCGCTATCGCCGAGATAAGGGAGGGCTGAGATTATGGAAATGAGAGCTGTTTACGCCGAGTGCCTTGCGGAGCTTATGACCCGCGACAGGCATGTGTGCGTCCTCGACGCCGACCTCGCCAAGGCGAGCGGCACACGCGCCCTGTATGAGCGCTTCCCCAACCAGATGTTCGACTGCGGCGTTGCGGAGCAGAACATGGCGTCCATCGCCGCCGGACTTGCAAGCTACGGCTTCAAGCCCTACATTGAGAGCTTCACCCCCTTCGCTACCCGCCGCATCTGCGACCAGATAGCGATATCCATATCCTACGCGAAGAGCAACGTCAAAATAGTCGGCACTGACCCCGGCATCTCCGCCGAGCTCAACGGCGGTACGCACATGAGCATGGAGGATATCGGCGTTCTGCGCTCCATCCCCGGCGTCGTGATATTCGAGCCGGTCGACGATGTGCAGCTTCGCGCGGCCATGCCCGTGATATACGACTATGACGGTCCCGTGTACATTCGCCTGTTCCGCAAGGAGCTGCCGCGCGTGTTCGGCGATGATTATAAGTTTGACCTCTTCAAGGTCGACACCCTGCGCGAGGGCACGGATCTGACCATATTCGTCTCCGGCTTTATGACGACGGACGCGCTCGCCGCCGCTGAAAAACTCGCCGCCGAGGGTATATCCTGCGAGGTCGTCAACGTCCACACCATCAAGCCCATCGACCGCGAGGGCGTCATCGCCGCCGCGAAGAAGACCGGCGCCGTGCTGACGGTTGAGAATCACAACGTCATCGGCGGCCTGCACTCTGCGGTTCTCGAAGCTCTGGCCGAGGAGAAGCTGCCCGTGTGCGCCGTCGGCGTACAGGATCGCTTCGGCGAGGTCGGCAAGATGCCGTATCTGCGCGAGGCCATGGGTCTGACCGTTGAGAATATAGTCGCTACGGCGAAGAAGGCCGTCGCGCTCAAGTGATACCAAAGGAGAAGAAAGATGAAAATAGCAATCGGCAGCGATAAATCCGGCTTCAGTGCAAAGGAAGCCATAAAAGCATATCTCACCGAGGCAGGCATCGAATTTGACGACCTCGGCACGCAGGATCTCGACCATGTCGTCCCCTACTACGCGGTCGCGGACAAGGTCGCGCCGCTGGTGCAGCAGGGCGAATATGACAAGGCCGTCCTTATCTGCGGCACGGGCGCGGGTATGTGCGTCGTGTCCAACAAGTTCAAGGGCGTGTACGCCGTTGCCTGCGAGGGCGTGTACTCGGCAAAGATGGCCCGCGCCATAAACAACGCCAACATTCTCTGCATGGGCGGCTGGATAGTCGGCCCCGAAATGGCCGTCGAGATGGTCAAGACCTTCCTTGCAACCGAATGGTGCCAAGACCTTGAGGATTGGCGCAAGGAGAATATGAAGAAGTTCGCGGTTCAGGTAGCGGCTATCGAGGACAAGGTTTATGATAAGTGATTTTGTCTACTCCCAGCCGGTGAAGATATTCTTCGGCGCGGGAAAATTCGCAGGGCTGCACGATGTGCTGTCGGAGCTCGGTCTGCATCGCTGCGTCGTCGTCTGCGGGCGGCACTTCGCACCGAAGGCCGAGGAGCTCGTCTCCTCTATGGACGAGCTGTGCACCGTGTTCGGCGGCGTGGAGCAGAATCCTCAGCTCTCCGGAGTTGAAGAAACCGTAAAGCTCGCCCGCGAGCACGGAGCCGACGCGATAATCGGCATCGGCGGCGGCAGCGCGATTGACACGGCCAAGTTTGCCGCCGCGATAACGCTCGACGGCGGCGATGCGATAGAATACTACCGCGGTGCGCGCCCCTTCCCTGCAAAGCGTCTGCCCGTCGTCGCAGTGCCGACCACGGCGGGCACCGGCAGTGAGGTCACTCAGGTGTCGGTCATAAGCCACAGCACGGAGAAGAAGACGATAAACAATCCCGCTTTCATGCCGCTCGCCGCGATAGTCGATCCGGAGCTGTGCATGAGCGTCCCTCCGCGCACGACGATGAACACCGGGCTTGACGCGCTGGCACACGCGCTTGAGGGCTTCTGGAGCGTGCAGCATCAGCCGATATGCGAGCTGATGACCGCCGAGGCCGTCTGCCTGATACTCGAAAATCTCGAAAAGGCATATCGCGACGGCAGCGACAAGGACGCAAGAAGCGCCCTGTCCTACGCGGCAACGCTCGGCGGACTTGCTTTCGCCCTGCCCAAGACCGCGGCGAGCCACGCATGCAGCTACCCGCTGTCCGAGGATTATCACCTGCCGCACGGCGAAGCCTGCGCCTTCACGCTCGACAGTCTCGTGCACATAAACGCCGACGAGCGGCTTGAAGCGCTGTGCCGCAAGGTCGGCCTAAGCGGAACCGAAGAGCTTGCACAGCGCATCGCGGAGCTTAAAAAGCTCGGCGGACTGCGCACCAGACTCAGCGAGCTGGGCGAGGTCGATCTCGACAAGCTCTGCCGCGACTGCGCGGCGCATCCGCTGATGAAGAACAATCCCGTCAAGCTGGACGAAGCCGCCCTGCGCGAGATGTTTGAAGCGCTGAGATGAACGCAAGACTCAAAAGCGGCTTTATGATAGGCGGCATGGTGCTGTCGTGGTCGATATACTACACGGTTTCAAAGCTGCTTGTCGACGCTACCGGCTCCGCGGCGTTCTCGGGAATGCTGCTGCGCCTTGCGGCGCTGATATTCCTGACCGTGCAGCTCTACGAGGATCACACCTTCGGCGCGCTGCTGCGTCAGGGCAAAAAGCAGCTCGTCACGCTTATTGCGATAGGCGTTTTCGGGTTCCTGCTTGACCTGTTTGCAAATCTGGGCTATGCCGGCGGCTCCTTGAGCACCGGCACAGCCCTTTTGAAAACCGACGTGCTGATGGTCAACCTCGCAACGGTGATCATCTACCGCAAGAAGCTCTTTGCGTCCGACTGGCTGGGTACGCTTGTGATGATAGGCGGAGTGCTGATCGTGCTCGGCGTGGATTTCCGCGGTATGCGCCTTAACCCCACCGACCTGTTTTTCATCCTCAGCGCCATGTGCGTTACGGTGAACGCGTTCATCATCAAGAACGCGCAGGAGAACTATCACGAGGACGCGGACACCATATCCTACTATAATAATTTTGTCGTGCTTCTGCTTTTCAGCGGCACGGCGGCGATGACAGGCGCGATCTCACCCTCCGCGCTGCACCTGCCCCCGGCCATGTGGGCGCTGGTCGCCCTCGGCGGTCTCGCGCAGACGGGTATATACTTCTTCTATTACCGCAACCTCAAGCATTATGAGGTGTGGGTCGTGAAGCTGTACCTTCTGCTCATGCCAGTGGTAAGCTGCTTTATCGGCGTATTTTTCCTCGGCGAGGAGTTGACCGGACGCAAACTGCTTGGTATACTTACCGTGCTGTGCGGCGCTGTGCTGATCCTTCTGCGCGGCCGCATAAACAAAAATAAGCTTCAGCAGAACGGGGTTTGAGCAATGATATACGAAGGCGACAACATGATGGGTATCAAGCGCACTAACAGAAGCGCCGCTCTGCGGCTTCTGCATGAGCGTGGCAGCATGTCGCGCAAGCGCCTTGCCGAAAGCACAAAGCTCACCCCCGCCGCCATAACCAAAATAGTCGGCGAGATGATATCCGAGGGACTCGTCTGCGAGGGCAGTCCCCTGCCCAGCGGCGGCGTCGGCAGACGCGAGGTCACGGTCGAGCTGAACTCCCGTGCGCGCTGTGCACTCGGCGTGCTGATAAATCTGCGTCAGGCGATACTGTCGGCAGCGTGGCTCGACGGGTCGGTGATATTCTCTGAAGAGCTTCCGCTCGAACCGATGTGCGACGCGGAGGACACCGTCGTGCGCCTTGCGGCGCGGCTTGCGGAGCTTATGAAGCAGCACCGCGTCAAAAAAGACTCCGTCATCGGCCTTGGCATTGCCATCCGCGGCATCACCTCGCCGGACGGGCGCGTCGTGCGGAACAGCTTCGGCGCGCTGAACACAAAGGATTTCCCGATATGCGACCGCTTCGAGGCGCTTACTGGGCTGTCGTGCGTGATGTCCAAAAACGTCCGCGCGCTGTTCGCCGCCCAGATGTTCAAGTCCAGAGACGATGACCTCAGCTCGCAGTTCTTCCTGCGCTGTGAATACGGCATCGGCGCGTCGCTGTCTATAAACGGCCGCATATGGCGCGGCAGCAGCGAGCAGTGCGCCGAGATCGGCCATATTCCGGTCATAAAGCGCGGCGGCAAGCCCTGCTCCTGCGGCAAAAGCGGCTGTCTGGAGACAATCGCCTCCCCCACCGCTATCCTTGACGGGGCGCGCGCCATGCTCTCTCCTGAAAAAACTCCAGTGCTGTGGAACATATGCAAGGGGCGCGATGCATCCGCGCTCACGATAGACGACGTTTTCAGCGCCGCGCAGAACGGCGACGAAGAGATTGCAAAGCTCGTGGAGACGGCCATAACCGCCCTTGCCGCTGCGCTCAAAAGCGTTATATACACGCTTGACCCCGGCAAGCTCGTATTGTACGGCCGCATGTTTGAGAATCCGTACTATCTCACGAAGCTCATGGCCGAGATGCGCGAAGGCGTAGATTCCAGACACAATGTTCCGATTGAAAAAAGCCGATATAACCAGACGCTTGAAAATTTCGCCGCGGGGCTTCTCATGGTGGAAAAATTCTTTGAGCTTGGAGGTCTGATGTGAACAAGGTTCCCGATTTTCTTGTCGAAAAAAATCCCGGTCTGCCGCTGTACAGCGTGCTTGACCCGGAATTTGCCCCTTACGGTCAGGTGCTTGACCTCGGCGATGTTTCCGCGCTGGCGGACGCTATGCGCGCCCTCCCCATTCCCGAAAACGGTAATTGCTATGCGCCCTCCGATGATACGCTCATGGCGCTGCCTGAAACGGAGCGGATAAAGAGGTCCGTTTTCGGGGATATGCCTATTCAGGCGGGCTACTGCAACGGCCGTGGCTTTACGCTCAACGCCGAGGAATATCATCGGTGCAGCGAGGTCAATTTCACAACGACAGGGCTTGTTCTGCTGCTTGCCCTGCCGGAGGATACCCGGTATCTGGCCTTTTCTCCCGATGTGCTGGAGCGCATTGCCAGCCGGTACGGGCCGGTGCGGGTAGGCTTTACCGGCGCACTGACCGAGGAAGAGCTTGCCCGCTATGGCCGCAGCCGGGCCGTGCAGGGCATTTCCGCCGGGGACGCGCACGAATTCTTGTGCCAGCTGCAGGCCGACGAAGCCTTTTCACCAGTACGCACCGCAGCGGCCCGCGCTGCCGTGTGGGATGCTTTTCTCCGGCAGGATCTGGACCTGCTGCCCGCCACCCTGCCGGATGCCCTGCGTGCCAGCAGTTCGGCCCTGCTCACCGACCTGACCGCGCTGGACTATGACGCTTTGGAACGCACACTGGAATTTCTTGCCAACAACAGCGCCGCTGTGGCGGCGCAGGCCCTGCCCGGCCAGTGGAATGCCGCCAGCGGCACTTACACGGTCACGGATGCTTCCCGCGCTGCCATGCAGACCTTTTTCAATGTTTCGCCCACCGAGGCGCAGGCCTCGTCCTTCAGCGAGCCATAACCCAGCACCAGCGTGCCCGCCGCTGAGGGTGCTTCTCCGGTCAGGTCGTAATCGCTCAGCAGGCTCAGCTGCACGCCTTCGGCTTCCGCCGCGCAGCGCAGCGCAGCATCCGGCGGCGGGTCTTTGAGCTTTGCCAGCAGGTTCAGTCCGGTGTGCAGGCCCGCAAGGGTCAGCTCGCCGGGAGCAAAGGCAGTGTTCAATGCTGCCGCCAGTGCGTCCCGCCGGGCCTTGTAGGCCACACGTTCCCGGGCCAGATGCCGGGTGAAGTAGCCCTCGGTGATAAAGCGGGCCAGCGTCTGCTGCTCGAACCGGCTCACCGTGCCGGAGTAAAGGCGGTATTTTTTCCGCCATGCAGGCAGAAGATGCTCCGGCAGCACCATATAGGCGATACGGATGCTGGGAGCCAGACTGCGGGAGCAGGTGGAGAGGTAGACCACCGGGCCGTCTGCACCCGCCATGCCCTGCAGGCTGGGCAGAGGCCGGGTATCAAAACGGAACTCCGAATCGTAATCATCTTCTATAATATACCGCCCGCCCGGCCTGCGGGCTGCCCAGTGCAGAAGCTCGGCCCTGCGGCCCGCAGGCATGGTAACGCCTGTGGGGAACTGGTGGCTGGGCGTGACGTAGCACACCGCTGCATCCGACCGGTTCAGTGCTTCCACCGAAAGGCCGTCCTCGTCCACCGGTAGGCAGCAGCAGTGCACACCGTTGTTCTGCAGCACCTGCAAAGCACGGGGGTAGCCCGGCGTTTCCACCGCTGCAGGGCCGGGCAGCAGCGGTGCCAGCAGGCCCAGCAGATATTCCAATCCCGCCCCCACCACGATCTGGTGCGGCCCGCACTGCACACCGCGGTATTCAGAGAGATATTCCGCCAGCGCCTGCCGCAGGGCCGGGTCGCCCTGCGCATCGCCGTGGGTGAGCAGCTGGGGCGAGGAATAGAGCAGCTCCTTTTGCAGCCGCGCCCATGTGCGGAACGGGAACAGCCCCGGGTCCACGCCCCGGGTGGAAAGGTCGTACCGTACCGGCGGCGCGGGGGGCGG
>ERZ1108170.2099-NODE-2099-length-10974-cov-3.627072_pt1 | contig 10974 bp, 7 predicted proteins | sample MGYA00403705_ERZ1108170 | MGnify/ENA primary metagenome ERZ1108170 (study PRJEB35170, sample SAMEA104062422) | human gut metagenome | biome: human gut; feature: human-associated habitat; material: faeces | place: Denmark | collected 2012-06-15 ... | reverse complement strand
CTGCCGTACACTTATTGAGAAGAATATGATTCCTGATGATGTTACAATTCAGGTTCTTACCCAGGCAAGACCACATATTATTAAGAAGACATTTGAAGCCGTAAAGGGTGCTCCGAGAGCAATAGTTCATGTATACAATTCTACTTCATTAGCACAGAGAGAACAGGTATTCAAGAAATCTAAGGAAGAAGTTAAGCAGATTGCTATTGAAGGTGCTAAGTTATTAAAGGAACTTGCTGAAGCTGATGGAGGAAACTTCCTTTTTGAATACAGTCCAGAGAGCTTTACAGGAACAGAACCAGAGTATGCACTTGAGGTATGCAACGCTGTTGTTGATATCTGGCAGCCAACACCTGATAAGAAATGTATCATCAATCTTCCTGCTACAGTTGAGATGTCACTTCCACATGTATTTGCAAGCCAGATTGAATATATGTCTAAGTACATGCACAACAGAGAAAATGTTATTATTTCTCTTCATCCACATAATGACCGTTCGACAGGTGTTGCTGATGCAGAGTTAGGACTTCTTGCAGGAGCAGACAGAATTGAGGGAACACTTTTTGGTAATGGTGAGAGAACAGGTAATGTAGATATTATTACACTTGCGATGAATATGTATATGCAGGGTGTTAATCCTGAACTCAATCTTTCTGATATGCCACATCTTGCAGAAGTATTTGAAAGACTTACACAGATGAAGATTGATGACCGTCATCCATGGTGTGGTAAGCTTGTTTTTGCAGCTTTCTCAGGTTCACATCAGGATGCTATATCTAAGGGAATGCATTACAGAATTGAAAATGATCCTAATAAATGGACAGTTCCATATCTTCCAATTAATCCAGAAGATGTAGGACGTACATATGATTCAGATGTTATAAGAATTAATAGCCAGTCTGGTAAGGGTGGTGTTGCTTATGTTCTTGAACATAACTATGGAATGGTTGTACCTAAGGCTATGAGAGAAGATCTGGGTTATGCTGTTAAGGATGTATCGGATGTTAATCATAAGGAGCTTTCAGCAGATGAAGTTCTTGAAATATTTGAGAAGAGATATAAGAAATACACACCAGTATTCAAGATTTCTGAAGTACATTTCAAGCAGATTAATGGAATACAGACAGTCGTAACTATTAATGAGAATGGTGAGAAGTACAATGTTGAAGATGGTGGTAATGGTCGTCTTGATGCTGTAAGTAATGCTCTTGCCAGTCATTTTGGAAAGCCTTGTGATATCTTCTGTTATGAAGAACATTCATTAAAGAAGGGTTCTGATTCTAGTGCCATTGCATATGTTGGTATTACAGGAGAGGATGGAAAGAATTACTTTGGTATTGGTATTGACCATGATATCATCAGAGCTTCTATTGATGCGTTAGAGTCAGCTATGAACAGAAGCCTTGAAGCATAATATTTAAATTGAATAATGTGTAATATAACCCATGTCCGGAACGTATACTAGAATGATACTGATTCAGGATATGGGTTGTTTTATTAATGTAGAATTAAACCCCCCCAAAAAGGGGGAAGCAGTACTTTGGTACTAATGCTATTATACGCTGAGAGAGGGAAATATAGTTAAGGGGAAACTATTGGTTCAGACATTTTTGGAGGGATAGTAATGTTTTTTAGAAAACGATTAAGTGGTTTGGATGTAAAGATTAAGAAAACTGCAGTTGGCGTTCTTTTGGTTGCAATAGTTGCAGGTTCTGTGTTTGCTGGTACGTCTTTAAGAGCTGGCGCATATTCAAAAACACAGGATGTCCTTAATGAATTATTAGGAGCAGCAAAACCTTACGGTGTAGTTGCTGAAGAATTTAAGAATGGTAATCACAATCAGACATGTTTCGCGACTAACAAGCTTGTAATAACAGATCAGTGGATGAGTGCATGGCTTGATATGAGCGTTGGAACAACATATATCAAGAGTTTTGATAATTCTGGTTCATCAGAGGTTAATGTGGATAGGAATGCATTTAATAATCTTGTGCTTGGAACTGATTATGATTATGAACCCAGAGAGAATAAATATTATATTAAGGATGCTAACGGAAAAAGAACAGGTGCTGTTATTAATGTTGCTAACTGCAAGGATACAATCAATGTTTATTATGCAGAGGATTATATGGATGTAACTGCAGCACTTGATAATGTATACGATAATTTCAAGGCGTATTCAGATACACCAGATTCGGAGGCTGATATAGTTATTGGTGCTTATGATGATAGAAAGATTGATCTTGCTTCATTTAAGAATAAGCAGATTGTAGTGGTAAATATGTATGCTAATAATTATATTGACTGGCAGGGAAAAGAAGTTTCATCTTATTATGGAGAAGGACAGCTCAACATAACAAATAAAGCACAGGGACAGTTTGTTATCATTAATCTGCTTGGCGGTGATGGTGATGCAGACATTAAAAGATTCAGCATTAATGGAAAGAATACAGGCGGATTAACAGATGTTGATGTATCAGACACGGTTATTTTCAATGCTGTTAATGTAACTGGTAATATTAATATAGGTGAGGTATGTGGTATAGTTGTTGCACCAAAAGCAGATATTACCTTAACATCTACATGTAATGGAAGAGCAATTTCTAAGTCATTTGTTAATGTCAATGGACAAATGCATTTTATATCAGATAATCAACAGCAGGAGACGACACAAAAGGAAACAACATCTGTAGCACAGTCTTCATCAGAAACAACAAAGTCAGAAGAGACAACAACTGCACAGGAAACAACAAAGTCAAACGAGATAACAACTGCACAGGAAACAACAAAGTCAAACGAGACAACAACTGCACAGGAGACAACAAAGTCAAACGAGGCAACAACTGCACAGGAGATAACAAAGTCAAACGAGACAACAGTTGCACAGGAGACAACAAAGTCAAACGAGACAACAGTTGCGCAGGAGACAACAGTTGATGCTGGTAAGGAAACTAAGCCGACAAAACCAGAATCAAACGAAACAACAGCTGTTAATGAGACAACAAAGTCAAATGAAACAACAGTAGATTCTAATAAACAGACAAAAGAACATACAACTTCATCAACTCAGGTCACAAAGAAGACTGGTGAAGTTGCAGGAGATGAAGAATTAGTTACAGGAAAAGAAGATGAGACTGTTGATGGCTCAAGAGTCAGAAAAGCTGGTGAAGTTGCGGCTGATGAAGAGGTTGTAAAGACTGGTGACAATAATCATGTATGGGTATATATTGTGATTCTTGTAGCAGCAGCTGTTATTTCTGGAACTGTTATTGTGATAAGCAAAAAGAGCAATAAAAGATAATAAATGTTAATGATATCAGAGAGGCACAGCAGTAATGTTGTGCCTTTTTTATTGGGGTGGTATTGAAGCACTCTGCTTTTTTATGCTATAATGCAATATGTATGAGTCGAAGTAGGCTTTGAACACAAAATACAGTGAAGAACAAGGAGATGGAAGTTTTATGAAACATTTGATACTTGCATCGGGTTCACCAAGACGAAGAGAATTAATGAGTCAGGTAGGACTTGATTTTACTGTTGTTACAAGTGATGCAGATGAGAATATTAAAGAGATGGAGCCTGAAGATTATGTAAGAGAATTATCTTCTATTAAGGCACAGTCTGTATTAGAGCAATATGCAGATAAAGATGATTCTGTAATCGTTATAGGTGCAGATACTATTGTTTATCATAAAGGAGAGATTCTTACCAAGCCTAAGGATGAAGAGGATGCATTCAGAATTCTTAAGTCTTTAGAAGGTCAGATACATCAGGTGTATACAGGTGTAACTATATGCAGCACACATAAGAATGTAAGTTTTTATGAAAAGACTGATGTGTGGGTATATGATATGACTGATGAGGAAATCAGGGATTACATAAGCACAGGAGAGCCTATGGATAAGGCTGGTGCATATGGTATTCAGGGAAAATTCGCAGCATACATTAAGGGTATTGAAGGCGACTATAATAATGTTGTCGGTCTGCCTGTTGCAAGACTTGTACATGAGCTTAAAACATTTTAAGGAGAAAATATATGGTTAAATTCGTAGCAAGTGACCTTGATGGGACATTGCTTCTTAACGGAGCACAGAGCGTCGATGAATCTACGATACAGTATATCAATAAACTTGTTGATAAAGGCGTTATATTTGCACCGGCTAGTGGCAGGCAGATAACGAGTCTTAAGAGACTTTTTGGGGCTGTCAGTGATAAGCTTGCATATATTGCAGAGAATGGTGCACTTGTGGAATACAAGGGTGAAACTATTGGAAAGACTGCGATGGATAGGAAGCTTGCGTTAGAGATAATTGAGGATGTAATTGAACAGCCCAATTGTGAGGTGCTTGTATCAGGAGAACATACGGCATATATTAAGCCTAAGTCTCAAGAATATTATTACAGGATGACCAAGGTGGTCAATTATCATACTACATTAGTTGATAAGTTCACAGACATTGACGAGGATATATTAAAGATAGCTGTGTGTGATATGACAGGAATTAAGAACTCTAAAGAACATTTTATTAACAAATGGAGTGATAAGGCTTCAGTACTTGTATCGGGAGAACTTTACTTAGACCTTATGGACACTAATGTTAATAAAGGTAGAGGAATTGAGCAGATACAGAAATATTTCAGCTTAAAACCCGAAGAATGTATGGCATTTGGTGACAACTATAATGATATTGCAATGCTTGACAGGGTGTATTACTCATATGTTATGGAGAAAGCTGTAGATGATGTTAAGAAACATGGGCGTTTCGTAACGGGATGGGTAGAAGGAACATTAAGAGAGCAATTTAAAGAGATAAGATAAGGAGATTTAAGTTATGGATAAACATATTGATGAGTGTGCGAAGGTGTTTTTAAGAGATCAGAAACAGCTTTTCGATGAGCCTGTTGCATATGATTTAGAGGAAGCTAAGGAATTCTTAGAGGACTGTATGGCGGTATACTGCAAGGATATTAAAGAATTAAGAGAAGTGATGGATGATGAGGGAATGGATGTATCTGACTTAAGCAATGATGAGCTTCTTGAACAGCTAGAAGTATTCAGGCTTGATAATGGCGGATATTTCTTCGTGGAAGGATAGTACAGATGCGTATTACTATTGTATGTGTAGGCAAGATTAAGGAAAAGTTTTATACCCAGGCGGTTGAAGAGTATTCTAAGAGACTTTCAAGATACTGTAAGCTTGATATTGTTGAACTGCCTGATGAGAAAACACCAGATAATGCAAGTGATATAGTCAATGAACAGATTAAGAATAAGGAAGGGGAGAGAATCCTTTCTGCCATTAAAGATGATGCTTATGTATGTGCACTTGCAATAGAAGGGAAAATGCTTGATTCTGTTGAACTATCAGAAAAGATTGAAAGACTTGGAATAGAAGGAACAAGTAACATAACATTTGTAATAGGAGGCTCTTTGGGACTTGCAGATGCAGTACTTAAGAGAGCTGATTATAAGCTGAGTTTTTCAAGGATGACATTTCCACACCAGCTTATGAGAGTTATTCTTTTGGAACAGATATACAGGGCTTACAGGATTATGAAGAATGAGCCATATCACAAATAATTAAAGAGGATAGAATATGAAAAGAAGAAAAAAACCATTTATTATATTAGCAGTTATTCTTGTTGTAGTTTTATTGGTTGCAGGATATATTAAGTTCTTTAATGGACGTCTGATATATTTCACAACAGGTATGAAGAGCGGTGAGCTTATTAAGACAGCAGGACAGAAGACAACTTATACATGCGAGGCAGATATTCTAATGTCTGATGTGAAGAAGGAATATGAGGAAATGTTTGGCAGTAATATATGGAGAGAGAAAATTGGTGATGCTGATTTTGAAAGCTATATTAAGGACCAGATTAAGAGTAAGTTAATGCGTGTCAAGGCTATGAATGTTAAGGCTAAGGAACGCGGTGTTGTACTTGGAAGAGAAGAAAAAGATTCTGTGGGTAAGGCTGTTGATGCATTTTACAATGAATTAACAGAATCGCAGATAAGCAGTACAGGAATAACTAAGGATAAACTGAATACAATGTTTACTGAATTTGCAATAGCACAGAAACTCTACGATGACCTTACTTCCAGCATGGATATTGAAGTAAGCGCAGATGAGGCAAGAGTTATTGATATCCAATATATTGTATCAGATTCAGAGGAAGATATTAATAAAGCATATAATCTTGTGAATTCAGGAAGTTCATTCTTTGCTGTTGCCAAGGAATACAATGCGGATGGCGAATATGAGTACGAACTGAAACGTAGCGAGATGGATGCAGCATTTGAAAAAGCAGCATTCAATCTGTCTACTGGTGAGATGAGCAGTATAGTTGAGTCAGCAGGCAGATATTACATTATAAGATGTACATCGGATAATGATAAGGCTAAGACAGAGGTTAATAAGTCTGCAATTCTTGAAAAGAGAAAGTTAGAGCAGTTTAATGCTGATTTTGAGAAATATGAATCTAGTATATATATGGAATTTAATAATAGCGAATGGAAGAAATTAAGTATTCAGGATGCGTATACGTTGGGAAGCAGCTTTGAGGATACTTTCAATGCGTATTTTGGAAAGTAAAGAGGAGAGTAATTAATAATGGCAGCTAATAAATATGATGCTAACAGTATATCTATACTGGAGGGCCTTGAAGCGGTAAGAATGAGACCTGGTATGTATATTGGAAGTGTCGGAACAAAAGGTCTTAATCATCTTATATATGAGATTGCGGATAATTCAGTGGATGAACATCTTGCGGGTTTTTGTACACAGATAAATGTAACTCTTAATGATGATGGAACAGCAACTATCAAGGATAATGGACGAGGTATTCCTATCGGAATCCATCCTAAAGCCGGAATACCTGCGGTTGAGGTTGTATTTACAGTACTTCATGCAGGCGGCAAGTTCGGAGATGGAGGATATAAGATATCAGGCGGACTTCACGGTGTTGGAGCGTCTGTAGTTAATGCACTTTCTGTATGGCTTGAGGTTGAGATAAGAGTTGACGGTGGTGTGTACAAGCAAAGATATGAGCGGGGAAAAGCAACAGCACCGCTTGAAAAGATTAGTACATGCAGAAAAAATGATACTGGTACAACTGTTACATTTCTTCCTGATGGAGAAATATTTGAAAAGACAAGATTCAAAGCAGACGCGATAAAGAGCAGGCTTCATGAGACTGCATATCTTAATCCGGGGCTTACAATTGAGTTTGAAGATAAGAGAAAGGGCAGCGAGGATAAGGAAACTTTCCACGAGCCTGACGGACTTAAGGCATATATCAAAGACCTTAACAATGGCAAAGAGACAGTATGCGATATCGTCTACTTTAAGAAGAAGCAGGAAGATATTGAGGTTGAAGTAGCATTTCAGTTTGTTAATGAATTTGAGGAAAATATTCTTGGCTTCTGTAATAACATATACACTCAGGAGGGTGGAACGCATATTACAGGCTTTAAGACCAAATTTACAATGATTATCAACCAGTATGCGAGAGAACTTGGCATCTTAAAGGATAAGGATGCGAATTTTACAGGTCTTGATGTAAGAAATGGTATGACTGCAGTTGTTGCAGTTAAGCACCCTGCACCAAGATTTGAGGGACAGACCAAGACCAAGCTTGATAATCCGGATGCTGGTACAGTTGTTGCAAATGTAACAGGAGACGAGGTACAGCTTTATTTCGACAGACATTTGGACGACCTTAATGCTGTAATTGCATGTGCTGAAAAATCTGCGAAGATACGAAAAGCAGAAGAAAAGGCTAAGACAAATATGCTTACAAAGCAGAAGTTCTCTATAGACAGCAACGGAAAGCTTGCCAACTGTGAGAGCAAGAATCCGGAGGAATGTGAGGTGTTCATTGTTGAGGGAGATTCAGCTGGAGGTTCAGCAAAGACTGCAAGAAACAGAAGAACTCAGGCAATTCTTCCAATCAGAGGTAAGATTCTTAATGTTGAGAAGGCAAGTATTGATAAGGTACTTGCCAATGCCGAGATTAAGACAATGATTAATTCATTCAACTGTGGATTCTTAGAGGGCTACGGTAATGACTTTGATATTAGCAGATTAAGATATAATAAGATTATTATCATGACTGATGCCGATGTGGATGGAGCACATATTGATACACTGCTTCTTACATTTTTCTACAGATTCATGCCTGAGCTTATTAATCAGGGACATGTATATATTGCTACACCACCTCTTTATAAGGTTGTTCCTAAGAAGGGCGAGGGTGAATATCTATATGATGACAAGGCACTTGAGGATTACAGAAAGAAGCATACGTCAGGAACATTTACACTTCAGAGATACAAAGGTCTTGGAGAGATGGATCCTGACCAGCTATGGGAGACAACGCTTAATCCTGAAACAAGAATTTTAAAGCAGGTTGAGATTGAGGACGCAAGGCTTGCAACTGAGGTTACAGCAATGCTTATGGGTACAGATGTACCACCTAGAAGAGAATTTATATATACGCATGCTAATGAAGCTGAGATTGATGCGTAAAAGCTAAAGGAGTAGAAAATGGCTGAGAAGATTATAAGGACTGAGTATTCTGAGGTTATGCAGAAGTCCTATATAGATTATTCCATGAGCGTTATTACAGCAAGAGCACTTCCTGATGTAAGGGACGGTTTAAAGCCGGTACAGAGAAGAGTGCTGTATGCCATGGACCAGTTGGGGCTTAATTACGACAAGCCTCACAGAAAGTCTGCACGTATCGTTGGTGATACAATGGGTAAATACCATCCACATGGTGACAGTTCAATATATGAGACACTCGTTGTACTTTCACAGGATTTTAAGAAGGGTATGGCTCTTGTTGACGGACACGGAAACTTCGGTTCTATCGAAGGTGACGGAGCTGCCGCTATGCGATATACAGAAGCTAAGTTAAAAAAGTTCACACAGGACGTATATCTTTCTGACCTTGATAAAAATGTTGTGGATTTCGTGCCTAACTTTGATGAGACAGAAAAAGAGCCTGAGGTTCTTCCTGTAAGAGTACCTAATCTGCTTGTAAATGGTGCAGATGGTATTGCGGTTGGTATGACAACTAATATCCCTCCACACAATCTTTCAGAGGTTGTTGATGCAGTATGTGCATATATGGATAATGAGGATATCACAACAGACGAGCTTATGCAGCTCTGCCCTGGACCGGATTTTCCTACAGGCGGAATTGTAATTAATAAAAGCGAGCTTGGTGCAATATATGAGACTGGAACAGGTAAGATTAAGTTAAGAGGCAAGGTCGTATTCGAGCCTGCCAAGAACCGTTCTGAGAAGGACAAGCTTGTTATTACAGAGATTCCATATACAATGATTGGTGCTAACATAGGTAAATTTATATCTGATGTAGTAAGCCTTATAGAAACTAAGAAAACTACCGATATTGTCGACATTTCCAATGAATCTTCTAAGGAAGGAATAAGAATTGTCCTTGAACTTAAGAAGAACGCTGATGTCAAGAATCTTGAAAATCTTCTTTACAAGAAGACCAAGTTGGAAGATACATTTGGCGTAAATATGCTGGCTATCGTTGATGGAAGACCTGAGACCTTAGGTATTAAGGATATAATAAAACACCACATTAATTTCCAGTATGAGCTTGCTACAAGAAAGTACACAACACTTCTTGAAAAGGAGAAGGCTAACAGGGAGATTAAGGAAGGTCTTATAAGAGCATGTGATATTATTGACCTTATTATTGAGATATTACGAGGCAGTGCTAATCTTAAGATGGCTAAGGACTGCCTTGTTAATGGTAATGTTGAGGGAATCAAGTTTAAGTCAGAGCAGTCAAAAAAGCAGGCTTCAGGTCTTGATTTTACAGAGAGACAGGCTGGCGCAATATTAGAAATGCGTCTGTATAAGCTGATTGGCCTTGAAATTCTTAATCTTCAGAAAGAATATGATGAATGTGTCAAGAAGATTGAAAAGTATGAAAAGATACTTGGCAGCAGAAAAGAGATGGCTAAGGTTATCAAGTCTGACCTTCTTAATATTAAGAAGGAATATGGTGTTGCAAGAAGAACTGTAATTGAAGACGGAGAAGCTGCTGTATTTGAGGAAAAGAAGATTCCAGAGATGGAAGTTATGTTTATTATGGATAGATTCGGATATGCAAGAACCATTGATATGGCTGCATTTGAGAGAAATAAAGATGCTGTATTTAATGAGAACAAATATGTCATTCCGGTAATGAATACAGATAAAATCTGCATATTTACTGATACGGGAGACATGCACCAGTTAAAGATAAAGGATCTGCCATTCACTAAGTTCAGAGATAAAGGCACACCGATTGATAATCTGTGTAACTATGACAGCTCTAAGGAGATAATTGTGTACATTACTCCATTTGAACGACTTAAGAATCAGAAAATGCTTTTTGTCACAAGACAAGGAATGATGAAGCTTGTAGACAGCGAAGAATTCCAGGTTGCAAAGCGTACAGTTGCATGTACAAAATTAGCAGATGACGACAAGCTAATCGGAATGTATTCAACAGACGCAAGAGTAGAGATTTATTCAAAGTTCTCACTTGATGGAGAAATCAAGGAAGAAGAGGTTGTCGAGAGCAACCAGAATGTAATTGTACAGACAGAAAACGGAGTGTTCTTAAAGTTCCCATTAACAGACATTCCAATGAAGAAGAAGAGTGCTGTTGGCGTAAGAGGAATCAAGCTTTCAAAAGATGATTATATAGAAGATGTATTCCTGCTTACAGAAGGTGATGAGTTCACAATGGAATATAAGGGCAAGAGTATCAGCTTTGCCAAGATGAAGACGGCACACAGGGATACTAAGGGAACTAAGATAAGAGTATAGTTGTTTAACGGTTGGAGAGTCGAAGAAGTGCTTCACACCATCACAACTAAGGTAAGCGGTCCTAGTGGCTGTAAATGCCGCCATATACAGAGTTTATTACGGTGCAGGAAATCAA
>ERZ1108170.2098-NODE-2098-length-10976-cov-8.312975_pt1 | contig 10976 bp, 10 predicted proteins | sample MGYA00403705_ERZ1108170 | MGnify/ENA primary metagenome ERZ1108170 (study PRJEB35170, sample SAMEA104062422) | human gut metagenome | biome: human gut; feature: human-associated habitat; material: faeces | place: Denmark | collected 2012-06-15 ... | reverse complement strand
AGCCGTAGTTGAATCCATACCCCTGCGCCGATTCGAGAGGGACGCACCGCTTTTTGCGGCGGTGTGTCCCTCTTTTTGTTGTCTCGGCATTGCTGCCATTTGGCCGTGCTGCCGCAGGCGGAAAATCTCCAATCTCCCCTTTTCAGCGGCCTTTTAAAACGCGGCTTTGGTTCCCCATCGCACGCCTATATTGAATTCATCGAGATGGACAGCGACAAGGTGCTGGGCCCCGGCGCGCTGGAACAGGAGGCCGCCTCCATCATCGAACGGTGTGCCCGGCTCATTCAGCAGGGCGTGACCTGCTGCGTTTCCACCAAGCGCACCGTGCTCACCCTGCCGGACGACACCCCCGAGGCGGCGCTGGTTCGCAGCGTGGCCATCAGTGATGCGTTGCAAAGCTGCGTGGGCAAGCTGCCGGTCACACCCGCGTTTGTGGTGGCCAAAGACGGCATTACCAGCAGCGATGTGGGTGTAAAGGCGCTGCAGGTTCAGTGCGCCCGGGTGCTGGGCCAGATTCGCCCCGGCATCCCCGTCTGGCAGACCGGGCCGGAAAGCCTCTTCCCTGGTACCCCCCTATGTGATTTTTCCCGGCAACGTGGGTGAAATGTCCACCCTGCGGGAGGCCATCGAGATCCTGCTGGGCTAAGCGGTGCAACGCGCTGCTCAATTCACATTGCATAAAAACCACGGCTTGAGATATTTTTCATCTCAAGCCGTGGTTCTTTTGTTTTCTTTATCACGCCCGGTGCACCCGGTGCAGTTTCATGCGGCCGCACACCGGTTTACTTCTTTTTTCCTTTGGAGCCCGGTTTCTGCTTCCACAATTTGCCCAGCGCCGAAGCCAGATACAGGCAGTAGCAGCCGATCAGCACCAAAAGGATCATCACGCCGCTGTCAATGGTCACCACGCCGGCCCGGGCACCGGAAAGATAAAACGCAATGAGCGCAATGCCGCCCACCAGCCACAGCGTACTGGACGTAACGGCTTTGCGCCAGGCGGCTTCCGGGTCCAGAGGCGGAGACTGAAGCTTTGCACTGCGCGCCTTCTTTTTCCAATAATTGTCGCTCTGAAATAAGCCCATATGCTTCCCCTTTTTATAGTTTTTTCGTTTTGCCCTGCCGTCTTTCACAGGAGCCGCGTTTCCAATTGAATCTCATCATACTACATCCGGCCGGTGGGCCGCAAGGCTTCCTGGCTGCATTCCGCAGATTTTCCTATGCTTGCCTTGTTTTCGTGGGATGTTCTCCGTAAAATTTCAGATTTTTTCCGCTTTCTGTCCGACGTTTGTGCAGAACGCCTAATTTTATAGAAAAATATCGGCTTTTTACCAGTTTACTTTTCCCGGCCAAAAGAGCGCTTTAAACATAGGATGTAGCGGCAAAATAAAGTGATATTTTTATGCAAGATGGGATGTATAAAGCATTCATTTCTCGTTTCTTTTGCGGCGGAACACCAAAAGGAGGAATCACCTTTTATGAAAGTTGGTCTGATTTATACCAGCACCACCCCGGAGCTGACCGAGGAGTTCGCACAGTCTGCCGGTTATGCGTCCCTCGCCGCCATGCGGGAGGCCGTCCGCGCCAAAAAGCAGAAGATCCACGAAGACGGTGCCGACCGCGCTGCCGGGCAGAAGCTGCTGGAGATGGCCGGTGCCAACCTGACCGTCACCGTGCCGGAGGCCGTGCTCGACCGCACCGCCGACAACGAGATGAAGCTGCTGAGCCAGCGCCTGAGCCGCAGCGGCATCAGCATGGAGCAGCACTGCAAGAACAGCCGCACCACCGCCGAGGCCCTGCGGGCAGGCTACCGCGCCGATGCTGAGCGGAAGATCCGCACCATGTACGCGGCCCGCGCCATCGCAGAGGCCGAGAACATCACCGTCCGGCCCGAAGAGGTCAACGCCGAATACCGCCGCCTCTCCGTGCAGCAGGACACCCCCGAAGCCGACATCCGCCGTGTGCTGGCCCCGGAGACCGTGGCCGCTGCTCTGGCTGCCCAGAAGGTCCAGCGCTTTTTGCTGGACAACGCCGTCGTGACCTCGGTCATGGACCCGGATAAGGAGTGATTCGATGAGTTTCTTTACGCGCTACGCCATGGATGCGCTGATGAAGACCACCCACCCGGAGATCAACCGCAGACAGTGCTGGAACCTGCACCCGCACCGCACCCCCTGCACGGCCTGCAAGGACATCTGCCCCTTTGGGGATGCGATCTTCACCCGCCCGAATCTCGTCAAGGACTGGGACCCCTGCACCGACTGCGGCCTCTGCGTTTCTGCCTGCCGCAGCGGCTGCATCGCCCCCTCGCCGGAGCAGGTCCAGCGGGACACGGCCCCCGCCGACAGCGACAACGACACCGTCTGGATCGGCTGCGAGAAGAGCACCCGCAAGAACACCCTCGTCCGGGCCTGCGTGTCGGCCCTCTCGTGGGAGGCGCTGGCCTATCTGGCCCTGAACAAAAAGGTCGTGCTGGACCTGACCCCCTGCGGCGAGTGCGAGAACGACGTCTGCGCCGAACATCTGCGCAACGAGCTTACCCGTCTGGTGGAATTTTTCGGCCAGCCCCTCTTCGAGGCCCGGTTCACCCTGGCCTACGAGCAGGATGCGGCCCCCTTCCACAGCAAGGAATACTCCCGCCGCGAGATGATGGAACAGGTGACAGCCGGCTCCAAGGCGGGCACGAAGCAGCTGCTCCGGATGCTGCCCGGCCTGCGGGACGATGACCAGAGCGCGGTGGACTTCCGCCTGTTGCTGCACCAGCGCACCAAGCAGCTGAAAGCTGCCAGCGAAACGCCCCTCAAATACGGCTACCACCTGCCCAATTTCACCCAGAAGTGCTTTGCCTGCGGCCGGTGCGAAAAGGCCTGCCGCGCCGGGGCCATCCGCTTCGAGGATCTGCCCGACGGCCAGACCCGCGCGGTCATCACGCCGTGGAAGTGCAGTGAGTGCGGCGTCTGCGTTGCCACCTGCTCCAACGGCGGTCTGGACGGGCTGAAGCTCCGCCAGCTGACCACACTGGGCCCGGTGAGCGTTTACAAATGCACCAAGAGCCTCTGCAAGGAGTGCGGCAAGCCCATCGCCCCCACCTGCAAGGACGGCATCTGCTCGGTCTGCCGCATCAAGATCCGCACCAAAAAGCGGCAGGAAGAAGCCGTGGCCAAGGCCAAGGAACGCCAGGCCGAGCGTGAGGCCAAGCGCGCCGCCGAGGAAGCCGCCAAGGCACTGGCGGCGGAAGTCCAGGCCGAGTCGGCTGCCACAGCCGCAGAAACGGCCCCCGCCGCCGCTGTGCCGGAAGCGCCCGCTGTCGAAACCAAAATGAATTAAAGAATTGACGTCCGCCCGAAAGGATGCTATACTTTCTGTAACCACACGGCTGTGGTCGGGAGGGACTGTTACAAAGGCGTAACGGAAGGATTCCGTTGCGCCTTTTTTGCAATTCCCCGCTGATGGGAAACAGCGCACCCCAGCCGCTGGCGCACACAAAAACACGAAATACGAAGAAAGAGGGATTTTATCATGGATCATTTGATTTCTCGCCGCCAGTTCCTCAAAGCCAGCGGTCTGGCAGCCGCAGGCGCATGTGCAGCCGGTCTGCTGACCAGCTGCGGCGGCAGTTCCTCTGCCGGCAGCACCGGCAGTGCGGCTTCCGGCACGGTGGACACCTCAAAGTACACCATCCTGTACTCCAGCCAGCCCGCCACCCTGAACTACCTGACCACCGCCACCGATCTGGAAATGGTCGTTGGTGCCAACTGCGTGGATACGCTGGTCGAGTACGACAACAAGGGCGTCATGCGCGAAGGTCTGGCCACCAGCTGGGACTGGGATGCGGACACCCTGACCTGGACCTTCCATCTGCGGGAGGAAAACTGGGTGGACAACAACGGCGAAGTCGTGGCCCCCGTCACCGCGCAGGACTTTGTGGACGCCCTGAAGTATGTTCTGACCCCGGATTACGCCTCCTCCAACGTCGGTCTGGTCACCGCCTACATCGCCGGTGCCGATGACTACTACAGCTACTACGTCTACCTGAACAACGCCAACACCGGCGTTGTGGACGACGACGGCACCACCTACACTGCCGACGCCAGCGGTCTGGTCACCGTGACCGCTCCGGACGGCACCGCCAGCACCTATGAGCCGCTGGACTTCGACACCGTGGGCGTCACGGCCGTGGATGACCACACCCTGACCTACACCCTGACCTACGACTTCCCCGGCTTCCTGAGCCTGCTGTGCTACCTGCCCTATGAGCCTGCCTACGGCCCCCTGCTGGACGAGATGGGTGACCAGTATGCCACCTCTGCCGAGACCATGTACAGCTGCGGTGCGTTCTATCTGGCGGATTACGAGTCTCTGGAGTCCTGGATCATGAAGAAGAACCCGGAGAACTACGACGCCGACAACGTCTTCATCGAGACCATCAGCCGCATCTACAACGCCGAAGCCGCCGTCAACGGCCCGGAGATGATCAAGCGCGGCGAGATCGACGAAGCCACCATCGGCTCCGATATTCTGGACAGCTGGCTGAGCGACGACACCACCAAGAGCATGGTCTCCATGGACCGCCCCAACACCAACTACACCTACTTCTACATGTTCAACTTCATGCCCTACGCTCACGAGTTCTCCAACTGGAGCGTCGAGGGCGTGGACGCCGAGTATGAGCCGGACAACTGGGCCAAGGCCATCAACAACACCAACTTCCGCAAGGCTTTCCTGTACGGCATCAACAACGCCGTCACGCTGGCCGTTTCTGCCCCGGAAGGCTACGACGGCTACAAGCTGAACACCATCACGCCCCCGAACTTCTGCGCCACCACTGCCGGTGTGGACTACACCCAGTGCGGCGACCTGGCCAACATCACCGAGTTCTTCGATGAGGCCAAGGCCAAGGAGTTCCGCGATGCTGCCATCGAGGAGCTGACCGCTGCCGGCGCCACCTTCCCCATCAAGGTGCAGCTGCCCTACAACCCCTCTTCCACCGACTGGGACAAGCAGTGCCAGGTCTTCAAGCAGCAACTGGAGGGTGTGCTGAACGACGGCTTCGACTTTATTGATGTCATCATCACCGAAGGCCCTGCGGACAGCTTCCTGTCCGCCGTCCGCCGCAACGGCAAGTTTGAGTTCCTGCTCTGCAACTGGGGCGCCGACTACTCTGACCCGGAGACCGAGACCGACCCGTTCTATCAGGCCGAGGATTCCCGCGGGATGCGCTATGCGTATCTGCGCACCGGCGTGGAAGACGGCTTCATCACCGGCGACACTGCGGACGCCATCATGCAGTACATGACCGCCATCGAGGCTGCCAAGCAGATCACCGATGACATCGACGCCCGCTACAAGGCCTTCGCCGATGCCGAGGCCCTGCTCATCAACAACGCGCTGGTCATCCCGCGCGGCATGAGCGTGCCCGCCTATCTGGCCACCCGCCTGAACTACTGGGAGGGCCAGTACGCTTCCATCGGCTTCTCCAACAAGCGCCTGAAGGGCATCCATGTGCTGGACCACTACGTCTCCATGGAGGAGTACGAGGCCAACCGCGACGCCCGCTGATCTTTAACACCTGACAAAAAATGGCTTCCGGCAACTGCCGGAAGCCATTTTTCTGTTGTTCAGCTTCTTTTCTTATTCGAGATTCAGTTTATGCTTCATCAGCCAGCGGGTCAGGCAGAAGTAGGCCGCCGCGAAGGCCGAGGTCACAACAAAGCAGAACAGGTAGCCGGAGACGGCCCCGAACGCTGTGGTCATGGTCTGCATCGGGGTCATTCCATAGGTCACACCGGTCACGTCCACATCGGCCACCCGATAGGTAATGTTCATGAACAGGTTCACGTGGTTCGTGCCCAGCAGCTTGTCGATCTGGTTCTCCACAATGTTCAGGCCGATAAAGGCAATCACCACTACATGCTTCTGGAACCGATGCGCGATCATGCAGGCAGCGTAAACGCAGAGGATGAGGTCGGCCAGCCGGGCCAGATTGATGAGGATGGTCCAGAATGTCACCAGCCAGAACTTCGCGCCCAGTTCCCCATACAGCATCCCCCACAGCTGCTTCCAGCTTTCCCAGTCCACCATGCCGAAGGTCTCCGGGTCGAACACGCCGACAGCAACCATGACCGTGATGCAGACGATGCCCACCAGGCCGCTGCACAGCACCCAGACCATGCTGGTGATGAGCTTGGAGAGGATGAGCTGGGTCTCGGTCACGGGCAGGGTGTGCATCAGGTAGCCTTCACGCCCCAGCAGATTTTTATAAAAGCGCTGGACCGTGCTGACAAAACAGAGCACCGCAATGGCGAAGATAACGGAGAGATAGAGGACCATCAGAATGACTTCCAGCCGCCCGAAATTCGTATTGTCGGCCCATGCATTTTCCTGCCGGAACGAAACGCCCAGCACCACGCTCAGCAGCGCCAGCGCCAGATACAGCCCGAAGTACAGGCTTTTGGTGGCCTTGAACTCATATTTCAACAATTGCTTCAGCATTTGAATACCTCCCGGAAATACGCATCGACACTCTTGCCCTCGGTCTCGCGGATGTCGTCCACAGCGCGGTGGGCGAAGATTTTGCCGTCCTTCAGGAACACAGCCTCGTCCAGCACCGGCTCGATGTCCTCGATGAGATGGGTGGAGATGACGACCGTTGCGTCCTTGCTGTAGTTGGAAATGATCGTGTTCAGGATGTAGTCCCGCGCGGCGGGGTCCACACCGCCGATGGGCTCATCCAGCAGATAGAGCTTGGCGGCGCGGCTCATAGCCAGCACCAGCTGAACTTTTTCCTTGGTGCCCTTGGAAAGCGTCTTGAGCCGGGCCTTGGGGTCGATGTTCAGCCGGGCCAGCATCTCGTTGGCTTTGGCGGCATCGAACCCGATGTACGCTTTGGCTTCGCAGGGCGTCCCGTAGAAATCCCGGAACATGTTCACCAGCTCTTCCACCCGCATCCAGTCGGGGAGCCAATCGGCATCCGGCAGGTAGGAGACGATCTCCTTCGTTTCCGGGCCGGGGATCATGCCCGCGATCTTCACCACACCCTCGGTGGGCTGCAGCAGACCGTTTGCCAGTTTGAGCAGCGTGGTCTTGCCGCTGCCGTTCGGGCCCAGCAGGCCGACGATGCGGCCAAAATCAAGGTTCAGGTCGATACCGTTCAGGGCGGTCTTCTCTTTCCCGTAGGTCTTAGTCAAATGTTCACAGGTCAGGATCTTACTCATGCTGTTTTCCCTCCGTTTCGTTCCAGCTGCGCAGCAGCTCTGCCGCCTGCTGGGGCGTATAGCCGATGCTGCGCATTTTTTCCAGAAAATCTGCTGCAATGTTCCGGGCCGCAGACGCCCGCAGTTGTTCGATCAAATCGATATCCTCCGTTACAAACCGGCCGCTCGTCCGCTCGGTGCGGACCAGGCCCTCGGCTTCCAGCTGGGCCAGCGCCCGCTGCATCGTGTTGGGGTTGACCCCTGCCGCTGCGGCAAGGTCCCGCACCGAGTCGAGGTGCCCGCCGGACTGGTAGGTGCCCGCCAGAATTCTGGCTTTGAGCCGTTCCACCAGCTGGGCATAGATCGGCCGGCTGGAATCAAACTGTTCGCTCATGGTCTTCTCTCCTTGTGTCACTGTGTTAAGCGCTTAATACAATAATATACGATTTTGGTTTTTTGTCAAGGGGGTTTCTGCATTTTCTTCATTCAAAACACAAAAAAGCCCCCGAAGAGGCCGAACGCTTTTGCGTTCGATTCCCTTCGGGGGCTTTTGTTTTTTACGATTCAGCGCGAATCAGCCCTGCTCCTGTGCGGCGCGCTTGGCTTCCAGAGCCAGGATGGCGTCGCGGCGGCTCAGGTTGATGCGGCCCTGCTGGTCGATGTCCGTGACCTTGACCACGATGGCGTCGCCCACGGCCACCACATCTTCCACCCGCTCGACACGCTTGGTGTCCAGCTTGGAGATGTGGACGAGGCCCTCTTTGCCCGGTGCGATCTCGACGAAGGCGCCGAAGTTCATCAGGCGGGTGACCTTGCCCTTGTAGATGGCACCGATCTCGGGGTCCTCCACAATGGTCTTGATGGTAAAGATGGCGCGCTTTGCGTCCTCCTGATCCACGGCGGAGACGAACACATGGCCGTCCTCCTGCACATCGATCTTGCAGTTGCAGGTCGCGCAGATGTCCTGGATGACCTTGCCGCCCTTGCCGATGACGTCCTTGATCTTATCGGTAGGGATCATCATGCTGAACATCTTGGGGGCCCAGCGGCTCAGCTCGTGGCGCGGCTCAGCGATGACAGGCTTGATGATCTCGTCCAGGATGTACAGACGGCCCTTGCGGCACTTTTCAAAGGCCTCGGCGATGATGTCGTAGGTCAGGCCGTCGATCTTGATGTCCATCTGGATGGCGGTGATGCCCTTGCGGGTGCCGCCGACCTTGAAGTCCATGTCGCCGTGGAAGTCCTCAACACCCTGAATGTCCAGCATGGTCATCCAGCGGTCGCCCTCGGTGATGAGGCCGCAGGAGATGCCGGCGACCGGAGCCTTGATGGGCACACCGGCGTCCATCAGAGCCAGCGTGGAACCGCAGATGGAAGCCTGCGAGGTGGAACCGTTGGAGCTCAGGACCTCGGACACGCAGCGGATGGTGTAGGGGAACTCCTCCAGAGAGGGCAGCACCGGCACAAGGGCGCGCTCGGCCAGTGCGCCGTGGCCGATCTCGCGGCGGCCGGGGCTGCGGGGTGCGCGGGCCTCGCCGACCGAGTACGGCGGGAAGTTGTAGTGGTGGATGTAGCGCTTGGTCTGCTCATCGGTCAGGTCATCCATGAGCTGGTTGTCCTTGGTGCCGCCCAGGGTGCAGGTGGTCAGCACCTGGGTCTGGCCGCGGGTGAACATGCCGGAGCCATGGACGCGGGGCAGGATGCCCACTTCTGCAGCCAGCGGGCGGATCTCGTTGATGCCGCGGCCATCCACGCGCTTGCCCTCATCGAGCAGCCAGCGGCGGACGACGTACTTCTGCATCTTGTAGCTGACGAGGTCGAGGTCTGCGTCGCTCAGGTCGGGGTACTCTGCGGCGATCTTGTCCAGGATGGGCAGCAGCGCGGCATCGCGGACGTTCTTGTCGTCGGTGTCCATCGCAGCCTTGAAGTCGTCCAGATACTTCTCCTTGATGGCATGGAAGACGTCCATATCCAGGCCCACGACCTGGAAGTCGATCTTCGGCTTGCCGCGCTCGGCCACGATCTCGTTGATGAACGCGATGGTCTTCTTGATCTCCACATGCGCCGCCTTGATGGCGTTCAGCATGGTGTCCTCATCGACCTCGTTGGCACCGGCTTCGATCATGACGATCTTATCCATGGTGGCAGCCACGGTCAGGGCCAGGTCGCTCTTTTTGCGTTGCTCCTGGGTCGGGTTCAGGACGATCTCACCGTCCACCAGGCCGACCTGAACGCCACCGATGGGGCCGTTCCAGGGGATCTCCGACACAGCGGTGACGAGGGATGCGCCGATCATACCGGCGATCTCCGGGCTGCAGTCCGGGTCCAGGCTCATGACGGTCATGGTGATGCAGACATCGTTGCGCATCTCCTTGGGGAACAGCGGGCGCATGGGGCGGTCCACAACACGGCTGGTGAGGATGGCGCGCTCACCGGGGCGGCCCTCGCGGCGCATGAAGCTGCCGGGGATGCGGCCTGCGGCGTAGAGCTTCTCCTCATACTCGACATTCAGGGGGAAGAAATCCACACCTTCGCGGGGCTTGGGGCTCATGACCACGTTGCACATCACGCAGGTCTCGCCGTAGCGGATGAGGGCGCTTGCGTTGGACAGGCCGCACATCTTGCCCATCTCGACCTTGAAGGGCCGGCCAGCCAGCGTCGTCTCGTAGACCTTGAAGTTCTCAAAGGTCTCTTTGCGGGAACCAAATTCGATTGCCATTTGGTTTGCCTCCTTTGTCCTTTTAGCGGTTTTTATCTTCCAAAAGGCTGCCCGCCGCGCATCATAGCAATAAATCCAGCGCCCGTGCAGACCGCTCCAAGGGGCGGGCACAGGCGTTCGATTTACTGCTGCAACACGCAGCAGCGGCCATTTGTTCCACAAAAAAAGCAAAGGGCAGGCACCACAGCTGCGGTACCTGCCCTCTGTTTTCTATTACTTACGCAGACCCAGGGTTGCGATCAGAGCACGGTAACGCTCGATGTCCTTCTTCTGGAGGTAGGCCAGCAGATTGCGGCGGCGGCCAACCATCTTCATCAGACCACGGCGGCTGTGGTGATCGTTCGGGTTCTTCTTCAGGTGCTCGTTCAGCTCGTTGATGTGAGCGGTCAGCAGAGCGACCTGGACTTCGGGAGAGCCAGTGTCCTTCTCGGTCAGAGCGACTTTGGCCATAACTTCCTGCTTGTTCATAGTAACAGTACCTCTTTATAAAATTTTATTTGCCGTCGGCACAGAATGCGGGAAAAACGGTACTCCCAAAAACGGGCATACTCCCAGCCCCGTGCTGCGGTAACAAGGCTAGTATAACAGAAACCAACGTAAAAAGCAAGAAAAAATTCTCCATTCTGTGCTTTCTTTTCCGGCTCACGCTCAGGCCTCTGCCCGGAAATACGCCTGTGCCCGCTCGGCTGCATGGTTGATGCAGGCTTTCAGCTCGTCCAGCGTATCGAATTTTTTGCTGGGGCTGAGGTACGCGTGGAACTCCACCACCGGGTCGGTGCCGTAAAGGTCGCCGGAAAAGCCGGGGATGAAGGTCTCACAGGTCACCTTGGAGGGGTCGTTGTTGACGGTAGGCCGGGTGCCAAGCCCGGTGGCCGAGGGATACCAGACATCACCGATCTTCGTGCGGGTGATGTAGATGCCGAAGCGCGGCAGCTGGAAGCCCTGCGGGTAGAGCTGGTTGATGGTGGGCACCCCCAGCGTATGGCCGAGGCCCGCCCCATGCTGCACCGCAAAGCGGATGGCGTAGGGCATCCCCAGCATGGCGTTGGCCGCCGGGATGTCGCCGC
>ERZ1108170.2093-NODE-2093-length-10989-cov-7.865100_pt1 | contig 10989 bp, 8 predicted proteins | sample MGYA00403705_ERZ1108170 | MGnify/ENA primary metagenome ERZ1108170 (study PRJEB35170, sample SAMEA104062422) | human gut metagenome | biome: human gut; feature: human-associated habitat; material: faeces | place: Denmark | collected 2012-06-15 ... | reverse complement strand
ACGGCCACATCGGCTTCAACGAGCCGGGCGAAGCCTTTGAGCTGGAGACCCACTGTGTGAACCTGACCGCTGAGACCATTGAGGCAAACAAGCGCTTCTTTGACGGCAATGTGGATCTGGTGCCCAAGCAGGCTTATACCATGGGCATCAAGACTATCATGCAGGCACGCAAGGTGCTCATGGTGGCAAACGGCAAGGGCAAGGCCGAGATCATCAAGAAGGCATTCTTCGGCCCCGTCACTCCGGAGGTGCCCGCAAGCATCCTGCAGATGCATCCGGACTTCACGCTGGTGGGCGACGAGGAAGCTCTGAGCCTGATCTGATCGTTCCACGCTCTGACTGCCGCACAGTGCAATGCTGTGCGGCAGTTTTTTGCTGCCAACGGCTTTACAATCGCGTAAAAAGGCGGTATTCTTTATACGATACTTTTCTCAGGGAGGAAACCATGGATATCCGCCAGCTGCACTACTTTCTGGTATTGTGCGATGAAATGAATTACAGCCGCGCGGCACAGCGGCTGTTTTTGTCACGGCAGGCACTGCGGCAGAGCATCTCTGCGCTGGAAGCCGAGCTGTGCGGGCCGCTGTTCCTCAGCGCCCACCACAAGCTCACCCTTACCGACCGCGGCATGAGCCTGCAGCGCCATGCCGCGCCGGTAGTGGAGCAGTTCCAGCAGATGCAGGCATCCCTGCGGGCCGAGATCCAGTCGGCGCAGCCGGTGCGCATCGGCATCAGCGTGTCGCTGGTGCCGGACTACCTACCCGGATTGGAGACCCAGCTGGACAAGTTCCGCCAGCAGTATCCCCATGTGGAGATGCGCTTCCGCATGATGGACAACGATGCGGTGGCGGACGATGTGGAGCAGGGGGAGCTGGACGCGGGTCTGGTCATCGATCTGGGCTGTGCTGCGCCGGTACTGGCCCGCACCACCCTGCGGGCAGACCCTGCCTGCCTGCTGGTGCCTCGGGGGCACGCGTTCTGGGATAAGGAGAGCATCCCGCTGGCAGAGCTGCGCGGTCAGCGGGTGCTGCTGCCCAGCTTGCGGCAGGATCTGTTCAGCCCGCTGTGGTCGGCCTGCGCCCGGTTGGGCTTTGCGCCGAATGCGGAGATCGGCCCCAGCTTTTATCAGGCCTATTATCTTGTGCAGGAGCAGCTTTGCACCTGTCTGACCCGCTATGAACCGGGAGCCAGACGGGAACTGGACCGTGTGCGGGATGTGCTGCTGGAAGATCTGCCCCCGCTGTGCGTCTCACTGGTGCAGCGGCGGGATCATTCCTCTGCCTACATCGACCTGCTGCGCAGCTACCTGATGGAGGTGCTGGGCGGTTCGGCCAGCCTGCCGCCCCGCCGCGGACGGCCCGCAAAGCCGTTCTACAATTTCCCGGTGCTGTCCAGCGCTGCGGCAAAGGCTGCACCGGCCCACCCGGTGCCCGGCACCCAGCTGGATTTTGCCGGCGGCACCAACTTCCGGGAGCTGGGCGGTTACGAAGCCGACGAGGGCAAGCATATCAAGTGGGGCCAGATCTGGCGCGGCATCCCTACCTGCAAGCTCACCGGTGAGGCCGACCGCGCGAAGCTGGACGCGCTGGGCCTGCGCCTGATCCTTGATCTGCGCAGCAGCGGGGAAGTGCAGAAAGAACCGGACTACGTACCGGACGGTGCACGTCTGGTGCAGATCTGCGGCCTGTGCGCCGAGGACGGCCACGAGATCTCCTTTGCGCCAGATGATATCGCCGCCCTGATGAAGGGCCATGAAGAAAGCGCCGACGGCAGCACCTTCGTGCAGGCTATGTACGAGCGGATGCTGTTTGGCAACAAGGCGTTCAAGGAGCTGTTCCGCGCGCTGGAAGCAGGCGAGACCCCCATCCTGTTCCACTGCTCGGCCGGCAAGGACCGCACCGGCGTGGCGGCCATGCTCATTCTGCTGGCACTGGGCGCTTCGGATGAGACGATCTGTGCGGACTATGAGCGCACGAACCTCTGCCGCAAGGCTGAGATCGATGCAGTGCTGGCGGAGCACGCCGAAGAGATCGCGGCAAACCCGGCCTGCCGGATGCGCTATTACCGCAAGGCGGGCGTGGACCCGGCAGCCGCACCCTTTGTGCTGCGCACCATCCGCGCAAAATACGGCAGCGCCGAGAACTATCTGGAAGCCGAATACGGCCTGACCCCTGCGCGCCTGATGCGGCTGCGCAGGATGTATCTGGAATAAACGGGAACGGGGACGGCATCCGGTGCGGATACTGTCCCTGTTTTCTGCACAAAATGTTCTGCGGGGCAGGGTTTTCCTCTTGACAAGCGGGCAATTGTTTCGTACTATAAATAGTAGTATGGAATAAAAGACGCTGTGTGCAGGTCGTTCCCGTGACCCGTGTCCCTTACAGGCAGAGCCTGCCTGTTTTTATATAAGATAGAACTGTAGATAGAAAAGCTTGCAGCCTGTTCGTGCGGCATTGGCCGTGCGTGTGGTCTTGTTGCCACTTTTTGCATTGAAAGCTCACTTATAAAAAATGTTTGCAGCCTACACCTGCCCTACAGCGTCTCCTGCTTATGATTCAGAATTTTGAATTTTAACAAAGGAGAGTGAAATGCGATGTCCACGATCATCTGGATCGTGATCTTGATCGTCGCGCTTGCTGCGGGCATCGGTGCAGGCTATTTTATTGGTTACAACAACCGTAAAAAGACCGCCGAAGCCCAGATCGGCAGCGCGGAAGCCGAGGCCACCCGTCTGGTGAACGAAGCAATCAAGACCGCAGAACAGAAACGCAAGGAAGCGGTTCTGGAAGCAAAGGACGAGGCCTTCAAGCTGAAGGCCGAGGTGGATGCCCAGAAGGCAGAAGCCGATAAGGAGATCAAACAGCGCCGTGCGGAGATCAGCCGTCAGGAGAACCGCATCGACCAGAAGGAAACCGCCCTCGACCGCAAGACCGAGGCACTGGAAAAGAAGGAAGAGGAGCTGAAAAAGCGTTCCGCTGAGGCCGAGGAGCGTCTGGCCGAGATCGAGGCCCTGCGCGCCAAGGAGATGGAGCGGCTGGAAACGCTGGCCGGTCTGAGTCAGGAGGACGCCCGCGAGGTGCTGCTGCACAAGGTGGACGAGGAGCTGACCCACGAAAAGGCCGTGCGCGTTGCCGCCTACGAGACCGACCTGAAGGAAAACTGCGACAACATCGCACGCAACCTGATCGGTCAGGCCGTCAGCCGCTGCGCTGCCGACCACTGCAGCGAGACCACCGTCAGCGTGGTGCCGCTGCCCAGCGATGAAATGAAGGGCCGCATCATCGGCCGCGAGGGCCGCAACATCCGCGCGCTGGAAACTGCTACCGGCGTGGACCTGATCATCGACGATACCCCGGAGGCCATCACCCTGTCCTCCTTCGACCAGACCCGCCGCGAAGTGGCCCGCATGACCCTGGAACGCCTGATTGGCGACGGCCGCATCCACCCTGCCCGCATCGAGGAAACGGTGGAAAAGTGCCGCCACGATCTGGAACTGCAGATGAAGCGCGAGGGCGAGAAGGCCGTGATGGAGCTTGGCATCCATGGCCTGCACCCCGACCTCATCAAGCTCATCGGCCGCCTGAAGTACCGCACCAGCTTCGGCCAGAATGCTCTGACCCACAGCATGGAGGTGGCCTGGCTGGCCGGCCTGCTGGCAGGCGAGATGGGCGTGAACGTCACGCTGGCCCGCCGCGCCGGTCTGCTGCATGATATCGGCAAGGCGCTCGACCACGAGATCGAGGGCAGCCATGTGCAGATCGGTGTGGATATCTGCCGCAAGTACAAGGAGAACACCCAGGTCATCCACGCCATCGAGGCCCACCACGGCGATGTGGAGCCGAAGACCCCGCTGGCCTTCATTATCCAGGCCTGCGACGCCATCAGCGCCGCCCGCCCCGGTGCCCGCCGTGAGAACGTCGAGAGCTACGTCAAGCGTCTGGAGAATCTGGAGGAGATCTCTTCCAGCTTCGAGGGCGTCGAGCAGGCCTTTGCCGTTCAGGCAGGCCGCGAAGTGCGCATCATGGTCAAGCCCGATGTCATCAGCGACGATCAGGTCATCCTGCTGGCCCGCCAGATCGCAAAGAAGATCGAGGACACGCTGGATTACCCCGGCCAGATCAAGGTCAACGTCATCCGCGAGAGCCGCGCCGTCGATTACGCAAAATAAGATCCTTTCCCGAAGCCCGCTGTATGGTTGCAGCGGGCTTCTTTTTGTTTGCCCCGGCTGCGGAAGTCTGGAACAGCTGTCTTCCATGCAAGAACAATGATGATAGAATAAAAATAAAAGTTGACGAGGGGAACTCAAAAGAACAGAAAAAGCCCTGCGTCTATGTCGGCAGGGTCTGTGTGACCGAGCCGTACCAAGAGCAGGGCTTATGCGCAAGGTCATGGATATCGTCTTTGCGGAGGGGAACCGCCTCGGCATCCCGGTCGTGCTGGACACCGACGCGAAGTCGAAGTGCGAAAGAGATCAGCACCTTGGGATGGAACTTGCAGCCGAAGTGCCATTCGGGGATTTCGGCGCGATGCACCACCTCATCGAGTACCCGGACTGACCGTCACGTTTTCTCCTGTTCCACCTGCTGCAGGGTCGCCATCTCGCGGTGGAAGTTGTTTTTCCAATAGCTGAAATCGAACAGGCGGCAGAGCCAGAAATAGGGCAGCAGCCAGGGGGCCGTTTTCAGCTTGGGGTAGCGCATACACAAAATAGCAAAGGGCGGAAAGAGCCGGTGCCAGAAATACTGCAGTTTCCAGCCAACGCCGCTCTCGTTCTTCTGCTTTTTGCGCATCAGGCAGATACGCTGGGAAAGGTAGCCGCCGTAGGAGCCGGAGAGGAAGCAGAACGCTTCCAGCTCCCGGAGTTCCTTATCCGCTGCGCCGGGCTTATTGGCGAACCAGTACGCAGCCGAACGGCTATGTACCGGTCGATGCGCACGGCGGGAGTGAGCGGGCGGCCCTCTGCTTACGAGAACGTTCTGCGCGGTTTCCAGTCGATTTTCGAGCCGGACGGTCAAAATGCACAAAAGCAGGGCGGCAAGTTTGGCGGGTCAAGGAACAAAAAATTCAAGCAATCTATTTGAAAATCGCTTAAAGTGTGGTATTATCTTTGTAAAATATGCCACAAAAACGGAGAGAACGCTCCGTGCGGCGGAAAGAGGGAAAAACCGATATGAAATACGCAAGCAACAACATCCGTAATATCTTGATTGCAGGCCATGCCGGCAGCGGCAAAACGACGCTGACTGAGGCATTGGTCTATTTTTCGGGCGCAGCGGAGCGTATGGGCCGGGTCGAAGACGGCACCACGATTTCGGACTTTGACCCTGAGGAAGCAAAGCGCAAGGCCAGCCTGTCGGCGTCGGTCGTCCCCGTGGAGTACGAGGGCATCAAGTACAACTTCATTGATGCACCGGGCCTGTTCGATTTTGAGGCCGGTGAATATGAGGGCATCCGGGCTGCGGAGAGTGTGCTGGTGTGCGTCTCCGGCCGCAGCGGCGTGACCGTTGGTGCCGAGAAGGCTTTCCAGCTGGCCCGCAAGAACGGCAAGGCCACCATGGTCTTTGTTTCCAAGTGCGACCTGGAAAACGCGAACTACTTCAAGATCCTGGAAGACATGAAGATCCGGTTCGGCTCCACGATCTGCCCCTGCGTCGTCCCGGCCAAGCTCGACGACGGCACCCCGGTGTACATCAATCTGTTCAGCCAGAAGGCCTTCAAGTATGAGGGCGGCAAACAGATTCAGGTGGATCTGCCCGACATCGGCCACCGCTTCCAGGGCCTGATCGAGGCCATGAGCGAGGCCATCGCTGAGACCGACGATGAGCTGATGGAGAAATTCTTCGGCGGTGAGCCTTTCACCACCGAGGAGATCGTCGAGGGAATGCGCAAGGGCGTCAAGGACGGCCTCATCACCCCCGTCTTCTGCGGCAGTGCGGTCAACCAGCAGGCACTGGATATGCTGCTGTTCAACATGCACAAGCTGCTGCCCAGCCCGGAACACGAGGAGTGCACCATGGCCGAGGACGCCAACGGCGAGCCTGTCGAGCTGCACTGCACCGAATCGGAGCCTACCGCGGCCTACGTCTTCAAGACCGTGGCCGACCCGTTCGTGGGCAAGCTGAGCTATCTGCGTGTCATCAGCGGCAAGGTCACCGCAGGTTTGGCCCTGACCAATGCCCGCACCGGCGACATCGAAAAGATCAACAAGCCCCTGACTGTTATCGGCAAGAAGCAGGTCGAGAACGACGGCATCGGTGCCGGTGACATCGGCGCTGTGGCAAAGCTGGTCAGCGCAAAGACCGGCGATACCCTCTGCGATGCTTCCCGCGTGGTCAAGCTGCCCGCACCTGTCTTCCCGCTGCCCAGCCTGTTCATGGCCGTCACCGTGGCCAAGAAGGGCGACGAGGGCAAGATCAGCAGTGCGCTGGCCCGCCTGATGGAAGAAGACCCCACCCTGAGCTACGAGAACAACGCCGAGACCCACCAGCAGATCATCGGCGGTCTGGGTGAGCAGCATCTGGACGTCGTCAAGGCCAAGCTGAAGAACAAGTTCGGCGTCGAGATCGGCCTGGAGGCTCCCCGCATCGCCTACCGCGAGTCCATCCGCAAGGCCTGCCAGAAGCAGGGCCGTCATAAGAAGCAGACCGGCGGTCATGGCCAGTTCGGCGATGTCGTCATCAACTTCGAGCCCTGCGACAGCGAGCAGGTCGTCTTTGAGGAAAAGGTCTTCGGCGGCAGTGTCCCGAAGAATTTCTTCCCGGCCGTTGAAAAGGGCGTCCGTCTGGCCGCAGAAAAGGGTGTGCTGGCCGGTTATCCTGTGGTCGGCCTGAAGGCCACTCTGCTGGATGGCAGCTACCACCCCGTGGACAGCTCCGAAATGGCTTTCATCATGGCGGCCAAGCTGGCCTATAAGGCCGCGATGCCCGAAGCTGGCCCCGTCATTCTGGAACCCATCCACACCCTGAAAGCGCATGTTCCCAACGACAACACCGGCGATATCATGGGCGACGTCACCAAGCGCCGCGGCCGTGTGCTGGGCATGGAGCCGGATGAGGACGGGATGCAGACCATCATCGCCGAAGTGCCGCTGGCCGAGCTGAGCAACTTCACCACCTTCATCCGTCAGACCACGCAGGGCCGCGGCTGGTTCACCACCGAGTTTGCCCGCTATGAGATCCTGCCCGAAATGCTGGTGCCCGCCGTCGTCGAGCAGGCCAGAAAGCTGGGCAACCTGGACGAAGCTGCGGATGATTGAGCACAGCGCCCGCTATTTTACCGCCAATTGAACCCAAGCAGTCCGTATTCGCTGCCCGATCTGCCAATGGCTCGCCCTTCGGGAGAGCTGGCATCGCGCAGCGATGACTGAGAGGGTAAACATCAACATCTTCAAGGCCCCGTCGGCAATTCCCTCTGCCGGTGGGGCCTTTTGCAGTTTTTTGCATTGCAGAACCGTCGTTTTTGTTGACAATATCCCGGCTTGCCATTATAATAGAACAGTCAAAATAGCACTCGTGCGCGGCTTTACGGCTGCGCCAATCCAATAGACAAGGAGAGAATCCCAAAATGGCACAAGAAATCAAGATGTCCGCTGCCGGCCTGAAGGCTGTGCAGGATGAACTGGAATACCTCAAGACCGTCCGCCGCAAGGAGCTGGCAGAAGAGATCAAGGAAGCCCGCAGCCACGGCGACCTGTCGGAAAACAGCGAGTACGATGAGGCCAAGAACACCCAGGGTCTGGTCGAGAACCGCATCACCGAGCTGGAGCAGATGGTCAAGAACGCTGTCGTCATCGACGAGAGCGAGCTGAGCGTGGAGAACGTTGCCGTCGGCACCCATGTCACCATCCTGATGACTGGCGAGGATGAGACCGAGGAGTACGATATCGTCGGCCGCACCGAGGCAGACCCCCTGAGCGGCAAGATCAGCGATGAAAGCCCTGTCGGCCATGCTCTGCTGGGCAAGGCAGTGGGCGAGAAGGCAGAGGTCCTGCTGCCCACCGGCCACACCGTGGAGTACACGGTGCGGAGCATCACCCACGCAGCCAACTGAGCAGAACACGGGAGGAAGCAATGGAAGAACAAAAGAGAAATCCTGCTGCTGGCCTGAGCGAGAGCGAACAGGTGCAGGTGCGCCGCCAGAAGCTGGCCGACCTGCAGGCTGCGGGCCACGACCCGTTCACCCTGACCAAGTTCCCGCAGGATGCCTATTCGGCTGACCTGAAGGAAGAATTCAAGGACCTGCCCAACGAGACCGATTCCGGCAAGAAGGCGGCTCTGGCCGGCCGTATGATGTCCAAGCGCGTCATGGGCAAGGCCAGCTTTGCCCATCTGCGCGACGATAAGGGCGATATCCAGCTGTATGTCCGCCGCGATGAGCTGGGCGAAGAGTCCTATGCAGCGTTCAAGAAGCTGGACGTCGGCGATATCATCGGCGTCAAGGGCGAAGTGTTCCGCACCAAGACTGGTGAGCTGAGCGTCCGCGCAGAAGAGCTCACCCTGCTGGCCAAGAGCCTGCGCCCCCTGCCGGAGAAGTTCCACGGCCTGACCGATACCGAGACCCGTTACCGTCAGCGCTATGTGGACCTCATCGCCAACCCCGAAGTCAAGGAGACCTTCGTTAAGCGCAGCCAGATCCTGAAGGAGATCCGCGCATATCTGGACGAGAAGGGCTTCCTGGAGGTCGATACCCCCATCCTGACGCCGTTTGAGATCGGCGCTTCGGCCCGCCCCTTCTACACCCACCACAACACCCTGAACATGGACATGGTCCTGCGCATTGAGACCGAGCTGTACCTCAAGCGCCTGATCGTGGGCGGCATGGACCGCGTGTATGAGGTTGGCCGCATCTTCCGCAACGAGGGCATGGACCCCAAGCATAACCCCGAGTTCACGACCATCGAGCTGTACCAGGCATTCACCGACTTCCACGGCATGATGGATCTGGTCGAGGAGATGTACAAGCGCCTGGCCCTCAAGGTCTGCGGCAGCCTTGAGATCACCTACCAGGGCAAGCAGATCGATATGGGTCACTGGGAACGCCTGACGATGGTCGAGGCCGTCAAGAAGTATTCCGGCGTTGACTTCAACGACTGGAAAACCGACGAGGATGCCATCGCTGCCGCCAAGGAGCATCATGTAGAGCTGCCCGAGGTCCCGACAAAGGGCGCGATCTTGGCCGAGTTCTTCGACGCCTTTGTCGAGGATAAGCTCATCCAGCCCACCTTCATCTATGACTACCCCGTCGAGATCAGCCCGCTGGCCAAACGCAAGCCCACCGACCCGGCCTTCACCGAGCGCTTTGAGTATTTCATCGACTGCACCGAGTACGGCAACGCATTCAGCGAGCTGAACGACCCCATCGACCAGAAGGCCCGCTTCGAGCGCCAGGTCGCCGAGCGCAAGGCCATTGAGCCGGACTGCAAGGCCCAGGTCGACTACGACTACGTCAACGCCCTTGAGTACGGCCTGCCCCCCACGGGCGGCCTCGGCTTCGGCGTGGATCGCCTCGTCATGCTGCTGACCGACAGCGCGTCGATCCGTGACGTGCTGCTGTTCCCCACGATGAAGCCCATTGACCAGTAAATTGTCAATTTGAGCACAAAAAAGCCTGAAATTTCTTGATGATACGAGAAATTTCAGGCTTTTTCTTTTGGCAGGTTTCTAACTGAAATCATGCCATACGCCAATCTTACGCCAAACGATGTATAAACTTATGCAAGAGAAAAAGAGCGTTGTTCCCGTTTGGCATAAAATAAGAGCTGACGGGGGTAGATGTAGGTTTACGGTCGCTTGTAGTAAGAACAGGCTTTAATTTTTAATAACGTTTACACCGCTTTCAGATGACTTAGAAAGAGTTTTACGCACTCTGCAAAATTCTTCCTAAGGCGTTTCTATATGTTATGTCCTGCTCCTTCGTTCGCTTGGATGTCCTTTAGGGTACTTTCCGGCAAGGAGGAGCTTTTTGTTTTCGTGGCGGCGGAACAGCAGGCCGTCTATATTTTCGGGCGTATACTCTAAGCCGTTTTGGTTCAGCACGAGGGCGCGGCGTGCCAGACACACACTTGCCAGCCTGTAGTCCTGCGTGATTACAAGGTCACCGGGATGTACGCGGTTTACTAGCGCAAAATCTACGCTGTCGGGCCCTTTGTCAAAGGTCAATGTCTGCGCACCATCGCGTTGGATTTGGTGGGCGGTGTCGCATAGAATCAGCACGGGCACTTTATATTTTGTGGCTGTTTGTACGGTCAAATCTACCACCGGGCAGCCATCGGCATCTATTAGAATTGTCACGTTACTGTTTCCCTTCCATAATCCAAACAAATGCCCTTGCCGTCCGCAAGTCTGCATCTTTGAAGTGGCCGCCTGCATTCCATTCCAGCGCGTTGTCTGCGCTGCGCCGGGTCAGGGCGTTGTGCAGGGCGCGGATGTTGTCGCCCACGGCCGCCATCGGCTGGTTTTTGGTATGTTCCTCGCGGTCACCAAGGCTGAGATAAACACGCTGCGCTTGGATAGGGTGCGCCGCTTCGTATTCTGGCCAACCGGGAAACCACACGGACGGCGAAGCGGCGGCTACGCCATACAGCGCATCGTTCTGCGTTGCTGCCCACAATGCAAACAGCCCTGCCAGCGAGTAGCCGCCCAAAACAACCTTGCAGTCTTCCTTTATAGAATACTGTCGACGGATGCTCGGCACAGCCTGCGCCAGCCATGCAAGCGTATCCCCTGCCCTGCCGCCAAAGCCCTGCTTACCCCATACGGGCGGTGCAGGCCAAGGCGACAAATCGTCGTTCCAATTCTCGGCTTGGACAGCGGCCAGCAAAAATGGTTGTGTGGTTTGCCGATGTATGGTTTCAACTTCTCGTTCCATCCCTGCAAGGTCATGTTCATCCACCATTTGCAGCAGCAGGTATTCGGCGCTGGCAGTGCCGTAGATGCGGCAGGTTCTGTTCTGTATTTGCAATAACTGATTATCCATAAAATTCATGATTCC
>ERZ1108170.2089-NODE-2089-length-11015-cov-3.638139_pt1 | contig 11015 bp, 7 predicted proteins | sample MGYA00403705_ERZ1108170 | MGnify/ENA primary metagenome ERZ1108170 (study PRJEB35170, sample SAMEA104062422) | human gut metagenome | biome: human gut; feature: human-associated habitat; material: faeces | place: Denmark | collected 2012-06-15 ... | reverse complement strand
AAGCTCAAGTTCGGCCACCGCGGCATCAACCAGCCGGTCAAGGATCTGACCACCGGCAAGGTCGAGGTCACCGCCCACAACCACGGCTTCGCGGTCGACGCCCCGATCGGCAAGCAGGTCGACGCGCCGTTTGAAAACGGCAAGTACGGCAAGGTGTTCGTCTCCCACATCGATCTGAACGACGACGTGGTCGAAGGCCTGCAGTGCGTGGACATCCCCGCATTCTCCGTGCAGTACCACCCGGAGGCCGCAGCAGGCCCGCACGATGCGGCCTACCTGTTCGACCGTTTCTGCGAACTTATGAAGAACAACTCCAAGGAAGGTAAGTGATATGCCGAAGCGCACCGACATCAAATCCGTGATGGTCATCGGCTCCGGCCCGATCGTGATCGGTCAGGCTGCGGAGTTCGATTACTCGGGCACCCAGGCATGCCGCGTCCTTCGTGAGGAAGGCATCCGCGTCATCCTCGTCAACTCCAACCCGGCCACCATCATGACCGATCCGGAAATGGCCGACGCCACCTACATCGAGCCGATCTCCACCCCGATCCTCGAGCAGATCATCGCCAAGGAACGCCCCGACGCGCTCCTGCCCACCTTGGGCGGCCAGACCGCGCTCAACGCCGCCATGGCGCTGGGCGAGGCCGGCGTCCTGAAGAAGTACAACGTCGAACTGATCGGTGCTTCCCTGGAAGCCATCGACCGTGGCGAGGACCGTGAACTGTTCAAGAAGGTCGTTGACGAGGCCGGCGCCGAATCCGCCCGCTCCGACATCGCGCATTCCCTTGAGGAAGTCGACAAGATCGCCGAGAAGTTCGGCTACCCGCTGGTCGTGCGCCCGAGCTTCACCATGGGTGGCCTGGGCTCCGGCATCGCCCACAACGAGGAGGAGCTGCACCGCATCGCCGGCGCCGGCATCCATTACTCGCCCACCGACGAAGTCCTGATCGAAGAGGGCATCGAGGGCTGGAAGGAATTCGAGCTCGAGCTCATGCGCGACCGCAACGACAACGTCGTGGTCGTCTGCCCGATCGAGAACGTCGACCCGGTCGGCGTGCACACCGGTGACTCCATCACCGTGGCCCCCTGCTTCACCCTGACCGACCGCGAATACCAGAAGCTGCGTGACATCGGCATCGCCATCATCCGTGGCGTGGGCGTCGACACCGGCGGCTGCAACATCCAGTTCGCCGTCAACCCGGACACCGGCCGTATCATCGTCATCGAGATGAACCCGCGCGTGTCCCGTTCCTCCGCGTTGGCTTCCAAGGCCACCGGCTTCCCGATCGCCAAGATCGCCACCAAGCTGGCTCTTGGCTACACGCTCGACGAAATCCAGAACGATATCACGCAGTCCACTCCGGCCAGCTTCGAGCCGACCATCGACTACGTGGTCACCAAGGTGCCGCGTTTCGCGTTCGAGAAGTTCCCGGGCGCCGATCCGACGCTGACCACCTCCATGAAGTCCGTCGGCGAGGCCATGGCTCTCGCGGGCAACTTCCAGGAGTCGCTTGGTAAGGCCATGCGCTCCATCGACAAGCGTCACATGGGCTTCAACTGGGATGGTGACAAGCCGTCCGAGGACGAGGTTTCCCAGCTGCTCGACGCCATCAAGGTGCCGACCGAGCACCGTTATCTGCAGATTCAGCGTGCCCTGTGGGGAGGCGCCACCGAAGAGCAGATCTTCGCGGCCACCAAGATCGACCCGTGGTTCATCCGCCAGTTCGCGCTCATCAACGAGACTGCGCTGGAAGTCAAGAACGCGGAGAAGCTCACCAGGAAGCTGCTGAAGAAGGCGAAGCTCGCCGGCCTGTCCGACCTGCAGATCGCGCACCTGCGCCGTCTGGGAGACGAGGGCGAGAACACCATCCGTGAGCTGCGTTGGTCGTACGACCTCCGCCCGGTGTTCAAGACAGTCGACACTTGCGCCGCCGAATTCGACGCGGCAACCCCGTACTACTACTCCTGCTACGCGGATGAGACCGAGCTGCGTCCTCGCGACCGCGAGGCTGTGATCATCCTTGGCTCCGGTCCGAACCGCATCGGCCAGGGCATCGAGTTCGACTACTGCTCTGTCCACGCAGTCTGGACGCTGAAAAAGCACGGCTGCGAGGCCATTCTGGTCAACAACAACCCCGAAACGGTTTCCACCGATTTTGATACCGGTGACCGCCTGTACTTTGACCCGCTGAACCCCGAAAGCGTTGACCATATTATCGCTGCCGAAAAGCCGGACGGCTGCCTGGTGCAGTTCGGCGGCCAGACGGCCATCAAGCTGGCAAAGCATATGGATGAGATCGGCCTGCCCATTTACGGCACCCCGGCCGATGCCATCGATGAAGCCGAGGACCGCGAACGCTTTGATGAGCTGTTGGAACGCTGCGGCATTCCCCGCCCGGCGGGCCGCACCGTCTTTACCCTGGACGAAGCCCTGCAGGCTGCCCAGGAGGTCGGCTACCCCGTCCTGATGCGTCCGTCTTACGTTCTGGGCGGCCAGAATATGATCGTGGCCTATAACTCCAGCGATGTCATCGAGTATATGGGCGTTATCACCAAGCATGTGGACATGAGCCACCCGGTGCTGATGGATAAGTACATCTACGGCACCGAATGTGAAGTTGACGCCATCTGCGACGGCACCGATTACCTGGTGCCCGGCATCATGGAGCAGATCGAGCGCACCGGCGTGCATTCCGGCGACTCCATCTGTGTCTACCCGCCGTATAATTTCCCGCAGGATGTGATTGATACCCTGGTGGATTACACCGGCCGCTTTGCCCGCGAGCTGAAGGTTGTGGGCCTGGTCAATGTGCAGTACGCTGTGCAGGACGGCAAGGTTTACGTCATCGAGGTCAACCCGCGTTCTTCCCGTACCGTGCCGTATATCTCCAAGGTCACCGGTGTGCCCATGGTCGATCTGGCCGTGCGCTGCACCCTGGGCGAAAAGCTGAAAGATATGGGGTACGGCACCGGCCTGTGGCGCAACGGCAAGAGCCCCTATGTGGCTGTTAAAGTACCCGTCTACAGCTTCCTGAAGCTGCACGGTGTGGATACCATGCTGGGACCCGAAATGAAGTCCACCGGCGAAGTTTTGGGCATTGCTCCCAACATGCACGAAGCGTTGATCAAGGGCTTGGTTGCCGCCGGTTACCAGTTCAAGACCCCCGGCCCCGGTTCCTGCGTAATTATCTCGGTCAAGGATTCCGACAAGAAAGAAGCCGCCGAGCTGGCCTGGAAGCTGCATGACTACGGCTATAAGATCTATGGCACCCCCGGCACGGCACGCTACCTGAACAGCCAGATGGTGCCCTGCAGCACCGTGCGCCAGATGAGCGAAGAACGCCCGAATGTGCTGGATCTGCTGGAAAGCGGTCTGGTGGATTACATCATCTCCACCAGCCCCCATGGCCGTGACCCGCACCGCGATTCCGTCAAGTTCCGCCGCAAGGCAACCGAGCTGTCCATCCCGTGCATCACGGCGCTGGATACCGCCCGCATTCTGGTGAATGCCCTGCGCAGCGACCATGACATCAGCGGCATGGAGCTGGTGGATATCGCCACCCTGCACCGCGATGCCGCCAACGGCAAATAACCAAGGGTAAAACAGAAAAACAACCTGGGGCAGCAAAGCCCGGCAGCCGTTGTGCTGCGGGGAGCTTTGCTGCCCTGTTTTTGTGCCGTACAGCAAATGTTTTGCGGCGGTGCCCGTGCGCTATGCACGCGTTCCCGAAAGAAACGCGGGATTGTTGCATCTTTTTGTGAGATATGCCAATTTTTGATTTTTTGGGCTAGGTTTTGGCAGAATCACTTGATTCTGCGCGAAATTTTCCTTATAATAATCAGCGTACTAAAACGTGGGGCAGTTACTTGCCTGATGATGAAATATATGCTTAGGGAGATAACGAGTTATGACCAGATCACAGTTGATTACCAAAGTTGCAAACGATACCGGCATTTCTGCCGTTGAAGTTGAAAAGATTATGGACGGCATTTTCGGCACCATCGGCGATGTGCTGAAGGCTGGTGATAAGGTTACCATTGCAGGCTTTGGCCGCTTTGAAATGCGCGAACGCCAGACCAAGAACTTCACCAACCCCAAGACCAAGGTTACCAGCCAGCTGGAACCCACCGCTATCCCCGGCTTTAAGGCAAGCGGCCGCCTGAAGGAAAAGGTTGGCAAGTAATTGCTGAACAGCAGAACATAAACAAAATCAACCGCTCCGGTTTGCCACGCATGGCTGACCGGGGCGGTTTTTAGTTAGGCGTTAGGAAGTAGGAACTGATGGGGGCGGTGGTGGGGGAGAGGGCAGGACGAAAAATTAGAAATTAGGAATGAGAAATTAGGAATTTTGGGGGAGGGTGCTGGTTGTGAAGTATGTGCTGAACAATAAAAGTGGCTGCAGGGCGGGATGCCCTCATCCCGCCGAGGTGAAATTTTGCCGATTGTGACAAACGCTGCAAATGATTTGTAGGGGACGATGTTCGCATCGTTCCGCGGGTTTTGGCTTTGCTGCAAACGATAAAAAGTGTGATGTGGCCTGCCATTTCCTGTAGGGCGGGGTCACCTGACCACGCCACCCTCCCCATATAAAACCCTCAAACATATGCGCATCGTTCCCAATTTTATAGCCTACCCCCACCCTCCACAAAAAATCAGCAAAAACTATTGCAATCTGCATAAAGTGCGGTATACTAAAGCAGTAAAATAATATTTACGCAGAGTAGAAACCCGCGCGTTAGGCAAAGCGGCAATGGCGCCGCTTTGCCGCAGTGCCTGACCAACGGGGAGTTGTGGCAGGACGAAGATGCAGGGCAGGGGAGTGCAATGTACACGCCGCTGCCGGCACGCGGTGCAGGTTTCGCATCCCACTGCTGCATAAAGGTGTGCAACGGCGGGTGTGGTTGCACACCTGCCCTTTATCCTCCCTTGTGCGGCAACACGCACGATGGAGGTATTTTATTATGCAAAAATCCGTTCAAGTTCGTACCCCGCTGTATGCCGCGGCCTATTGGCAGCAGGCCGCCGATGAGTTTAAGAACATCCGCGTTCTGGCTTTTGCCGGTATGGTCACGGCGCTGGCCATCATTCTGGAAAGCTTCCCCATCTATCTGCTGGGCCAGAGCCTGAAGATCTATTTCAGCTTTGTGGTGGTTTCGCTGGGGTGCGCCTGTTATGGCCCGCTGGTGGGCATGGGCGTTGGTGCGGTCATTGATACGCTGGGCTTTCTGCTTTCCAGCTATGGCGAGCCGTATTTCCCCGGCTATCTGATTACGGCCATGTTGTCCGGCCTGATTTACGGCGTTATGCTCTACCAGCGCAAACCCACCATCCCGCGCCTGATCGTGACCCGTCTGCTGATCAATTACGGCAGCAATGTGCTGCTGGGCAGTGTGTGGAAAGCTATGTTGTATGGCAAGGGTTACCTGTATTACCTGAGCACCGGCATGGTCAAAAACACCATCATGATCCCCATTGAAGTTGCCTTGATGTGGCTGGCCCTGAACGCGGCAGAAAAACACGGCCTGGACCGCCGCTACCTTCATCAGCGCTGATGAAGCGCAGATTTTTGTTCAAAAGTCATACTTTATGGCTAAAAGATTGTGCGTTTTGCTGGCAGAACGCAGCCGAAATTTGAAAATTGTTCCGTAATTTACAAACTTTTAACAACGTATTCACAAAGCATTGAAAAATGTCCCCGCCGCGTATACAATAACATATGTGAAAAGAATGTGTCGGATTTCCTGCAAGCATGCAGCAAAACGGCGCATTTTTGGTTTCAGGACCGTGGCTCTGGCTGGCAGCTGCCGCCGGGCCAGACGTAAAAAGAAAAGGAGCACTTACACATGAAAAAATTGTTGGGTATTGTGTTGTCCGCAGCTATGCTGCTCAGCATGGCCGCCTGCGGCAGCACTGCTGCATCCAGCGCTGCATCCAGCGCAGCAGCAGATTCTACCGCTGACGCTGCCACTGCTACCGATGCAGCTGCCAGCGACCTGAAGGTTGGCGTTATCACGATTGGCGATGAGACGGAAGGCTACACTGCTGCGCATATCAACGGCATCAAGGCTGCTGCACAGAAGCTTGGCATGAGCGACAGCCAGATCGTTTGGAAGTACAAGGTTCCCGAAGGTGCTGAGTGCTCTGACGCTGCAGAAGACCTGGTTGGCCAGGGCTGCAACCTTGTTGTTTCCAACTCTTACGGCCACCAGACCTATATCGTAGAAGAAGCTGAAAAGTATCCCGATGTCACTTTTGTTTCCATGACCGGTGATTTTGCTGCCCTGACTGGCCTGGATAACTTCAAGAACGCTTTCACCAATGTTTATGAGAGCCGCTATGTTGCCGGTGTTGTTGCCGGTATGAAGCTGCAGGAACTGGTTGAGTCCGGCACCCTGACCCCGGAGACCCAGCCCAACAGCTTTACCGCTGACGGCAAGGTCAAGATCGGCTATGTCGGCGCTTACAACTATGCTGAGGTTGTTTCCGGCTACACTGCATTCTTCCTGGGCGTGCAGAGCGTTTACCCCAATGTTGCCATGGAAGTTATGTACACCAACTCCTGGTTCGATATCGACAAGGAAGGCGCTGCTGCCGAAGCTCTGATTGCAAACGGCAGCGTGATCATTGGTCAGCATGCTGACTCCACCGGCGCTCCCGCTGCCACCCAGAAGCAGAAGGATGCCGGCAAGATCTGCTACTCTGTCGGTTACAACATCGACATGCTGGAGACCGCTCCCACCGCTGCCCTGACCTCCGCCACCAACGTTTGGGAAGTTTACTATGAATACCTGTTCAAGAGCATGATGGACGGTGAAAACCCGGCTACCAACTGGTCCGAGGGTTACAACGAAGGCGCTGTTGCCATCACTGACCTTGGCCCCGAAGTTGCCGAAGGCACTGCTGAGAAGGTTGCCGAAGTGGAAGCAGCCCTGAAAGATGGCAGCCTGCATGTGTTTGATACCAGCAAGTTCACCGTCAACGGTGAGACTGTTACCACCGCTCCCATCGACCTGACTTTCTATGATTACTCCACCGGCACCCCGGTTGCTGTGTACCAGGGCGATACCGAGGAAGCCATCACCGATGGTTACTTCTCTGAATCCACCCTGCGCAGCGCTCCGTATTTCTCCCTGCGCATTGACGGCATTACCGAGGATGCAGACCCGGTTGCCTGATCCCACAAACTGAACTGACATGGAGGGAAGCTCTGCCTGTTACTGAACAGAGCTTCCCTCTATTGGTGTTTACGGCACCGCATGATGGATTTTTACAGAGAGGAGCATTCCCATGCCGCAGACTGAGTACGCCATCCAGCTGGAACATGTAACCAAAACTTTTGGCCCGGTCATTGCAAACCATGATGTTACCATGAATATCCGCCGCGGGGAGATTTTGTCCCTGCTGGGCGAGAACGGCTCCGGCAAAACAACCCTGATGAATATGATCGCCGGTATCTATTACCCGGACGGTGGGCAGATCATCGTCAACGGCCAGCCGGCAGATATCCGTTCCCCGCGCGATGCCCTTGCCCTTGGCATTGGCATGATTCACCAGCACTTCAAACTGGTGGATGTGTTTACCGCCGTGGAAAACATTGCCCTGAGCATGGACAAAGGCGAAAAATTTGACCTGCGCCGCGTGCGGGACAAAGCCCGTGCGATTTGCGAAAAATACCAGTTTGCGCTGGATCTGGACCAGAAAGTGTACGAGATGAGCGTGAGCCAGAAGCAGACGCTGGAAATCGTAAAGGTGCTGTTCCGTGGTGCAGATATCCTGATCCTGGACGAACCTACCGCCGTGCTGACCCCGCAGGAAACCGAAAAGCTGTTTGCCGTGATGCGCAACATGAAGGCGGACGGCAAGGCCGTGGTCATCATTACCCACAAGCTGCATGAGGTGCTTTCGGTTTCGGACCGCGTGGCCATTCTGCGCAAGGGCGAATACGTTGGCACGGTGGAAACCGCCACCGCAACGGAATCCAGCCTGACTGAGATGATGGTGGGCCAGAAGGTGGAGCTGAACATCAACCGCACCACGCCGCAGGACCCCACCCGGCGTTTGGCTATCAGCCACCTTTCGGTGCGCAGCCCCGAAGGTACCAACGTGCTGGACGATGTGAGCTTTGATGTGTATGGCGGCGAGATTTTGGGCATTGCCGGTATTTCCGGCAACGGCCAGAAAGAACTGCTGGAAGCCATTGCCGGTTTGCAGCATACCGAATCCGGCTCCGACGTTAAGTTTTTTGCCCCCGGCGAAGAGGACAAGCCGATGGAGCTGCTGGGCAAGAGTCCCAAGGACATCCGCGATGCCGGTGTGCACCTGAGCTTTGTGCCGGAGGACCGCCTGGGCATGGGCCTGGTTGGCACCATGGGCATGACGGACAACATGATGCTGAAAAGCTATGGCGAAGGCCGCTCCCCGCTGGTGGACCACCGTGCTCCGCGTGAACTGGCCGAAAAGATCCGCAAGGAGCTTGGCGTGGTTACCCCCGGCCTGAACACCCCCGTTTCCCGCCTGTCCGGCGGCAACGTGCAAAAGGTGCTGGTTGGCCGCGAGCTGGCGGCTTCGCCCATTGTGCTGATGACGGCTTACGCCGTGCGCGGCCTGGACATCAATACATCCTACACCATTTACAACCTGCTGAATGAGCAGAAAGAAAAAGGTGTTGCCGTGATTTACGTCGGCGAGGATCTGGACGTTCTGCTGGAGCTGTGTGACCGCATTCTGGTGCTGTGCGGCGGCAAAGCCAACGGCATGCTGGATGCCCGCACCACTACCAAGGAAGAAGTTGGCCTGCGCATGACCAACCTTGTACAAAAGGAGGGCAAATGATGAGCAAAACTGCAGCTGAACCGCTTGTACGTATCTCCAAGCGGGAGGGTACCACCTTTGTGCAAAAAGTGCTGGTGCGTGCCATTGCTATCCTGCTGGCACTTGTTGTGGATGCGTTCTTCATCTTTTTTGTTACCGGCCTGAACCCCATCAGCGTGTACGGCGTTATGTGGAACGGCACGTTTATGAACACCACCCGTTTCTCTTGGGCGCTGCGTGATCTTTCCAGCCTGCTGTGCATTGCCATTGCACTGGCTCCTGCCTTTAAGATGCGCTTTTGGAACATCGGCGGCGAAGGCCAGGTGCTGATCGGCGGCCTGGTCGCGGCGCTCATCATGGTGTATTTTGGCAGCAGCCTGCCCGCACCGCTGCTGTTTGCCGCCATGGTCATCGGCAGTGTGCTGGCCGGTGCCATCTGGGCCTTTGTTCCGGCCTGGTTCAAATCCCGCTGGAACACCAACGAAACGCTGTTCACCCTGATGATGAACTACGTGGCCACCAGCATTGTGGCCTGCATGACGAATATCATGCGCGGCCAGGCATCCAGCCTGGGCACCCTGAACAAAGCCACCAAGGCTGGCTGGCTGCCCGTGATCAGCGGCCAGCGCTACACCATCAATATTATTGTGGTGCTGGTGCTGACCTTTGCGATGTACGCTTACCTCAAATACTCCAAGCAGGGGTACGAGATCAGCGTTGTGGGCGAGAGTGAAAACACCGCCCGCTATGCCGGCATCAATGTCAGCCGCGTGATGATCCGTACTATGCTGCTGTCCGGTGCCATCTGCGGCCTGTGCGGCTTTTTGGTTGTGGCCGGTAAGGACCAAACGATCTCCACTACCTCGGCAGGCGGCAACGGCTTCACCGCCATTATTGTGGCCTGGCTGGCAAAGTTCAACACCTTCTATATGATGCTGATTTCTTTCCTGTTGATTTTCCTGGACCGCGGCGCTTCGGAAATTGCTTCTGCTTATTCCCTGAACGAATATGCAGCGGATATCATCACCGGCATTATCCTGTTCTTTATCCTGGGCAGCGAATTTTTCATCAACTACCGCCTGGTCTGGCGCGGCCATCATGATGGTAAGGAGGGCAAGTAAGTATGAGCAGTCTGATTGCATGGATCCTGCGTGCCATCCCGTTTGGCACCATCATTATGTACGGCGCTTTGGGCGAGACCCTGACGGAAAAATCTGGAAACCTGAACCTGGGTGTTCCCGGTATCATGTACCTGGGCGGCTTTGCCGGTTTTGCCAGCGCTTATTATTACGAAAAACTCAGCGCCAACCCCAGCGCCTTTGTCTGCGTAATTCTGGCCCTGCTGTGCGCCCTGATCGCATCCGCCCTGGGCGGTCTGATTTACGCCTTCCTGACCATCACCCTGCGTGCAAACCAGAACGTGACCGGCCTTGCGCTGACCACCTTTGGCATGGGTGTGGCAAACTTTTTTGGTGTGTTTATCCTGAACGGTGCCAGCTACACCGCGGCACCGCTGGCTTATAAAGCATTCAGTGCCATGATTCCGGTGCTTTCCGGCCTTGGCGTTGTGGGCGAGGTGCTTTTCTCTTACGGCTTTTTGGCTTATGCGGCCATTGTGCTGGCAGTTGTGCTGCACTGGTTCTTTACCCGCACCCGCGCGGGCCTGAACCTGCGCGCGGTTGGCGAAAACCCCGCCACTGCCGATGCCGCCGGCATTAACGTTACGCTGTATAAATATGTGGCTACCTGCACGGGTGCTGCCATCTGTGGTGTGGGTGGTTTGTATTATGTTCTGGATTATAACCAGGGCATCTGGGCAACCACCGGCCAGATCGAAGCCTTGGGCTGGCTGGCTGTAGCGCTGGTCATCTTTACCACCTGGAAGCCGCTGAACGCCATTTGGGGCGCTTACCTGTTTGGCGTGCTGTACTGGCTGTATCAGTTCCTGCCCAGCCTGCTTGGCATTACCGTTGCCAGCTACATGACCGATCTGATCCAAATGCTGCCCTATGTGGTTACCATTGTGGTGCTAATCGTGGTCAGCCTGCGCAAAAAGAAGGAAAACCAGCCCCCGGAGCATCTGGGCCTTTCCTACTTCCGCGAGGAGCGGTAAAAAATATTTTTGCAGAATTCGCAAAAAATTGCTCATTTTGCATCAAAGCCTTGTTTCCTATTGGAAATGGGGCTTTTTTGTTTTTTGGGG
>ERZ1108170.2083-NODE-2083-length-11032-cov-14.403936_pt1 | contig 11032 bp, 12 predicted proteins | sample MGYA00403705_ERZ1108170 | MGnify/ENA primary metagenome ERZ1108170 (study PRJEB35170, sample SAMEA104062422) | human gut metagenome | biome: human gut; feature: human-associated habitat; material: faeces | place: Denmark | collected 2012-06-15 ... | reverse complement strand
TGTAGACGGCCTTCTCTCCGTCCCCACAGCTGTAGGCTGTAGGCTGCTGTGTTACTGCGACCTTCTCTGTCACATTTAGCTTTGCGCTGTCTGATATTACTGTTGTGCTTCCGTTTGTTACCACACATCTTAACAGCAGTCCTTTAAAGCTCTCTTTTACTGTGAATGTCAGGGTCTCGGTTTTGTTTCCTTCATCTCCTGAATCCTGCCATGTCATTCCATTGTCCATGCTGTACTGCCACTGGTAGCTGTTTCCGCTTCCACTTGCTTTTATGCTGTAGACGGCCTTCTCTCCGTCCCCACAGCTGTAGGCTGTAGGCTGCTGTGTTACGGTAACAAGATTATCCGCCCATGCAACCAAATTATACTTACTAGAAAATATCAATAATAAGAAAACAAGACTGATAAATAATATTTTTTTACATTTCTTACATGTTATATATTTCATTTACTTTCCTCCATTTTTATAATATAACCACCTCTATTTTATTTAATATACGACATGATAACAGTATTCTCTATATGCCTTTCTCATAATAAGATAGTAATTAATGCAAACTTTCACCACCATCAACAGTCACTATTTGACCACACATTTGTCTTCCTGTATCACTTAATAAAAGCCTGGCTGTCTTAGCAATTTCCTGAGGCACACTAGCTCTTTTTGATGGAATATAATCCTTTCTTAAATCGCCATCTGATTGCATCCCCATCATCTGAGTAGCCGTTGCCCCTGGCGCTATACCATTAATTATTATATTTTCAGCTGCATACCTTTTTCCTAAGCCTTTTGTTAAACTAATTACTGCAGCCTTTGAAATTCCATAAGGAACTACACAACCTTTTAAGCCTTCTGTGCTGCAAATATTTAAAATATTACCTTCTATATCATTCTTTAAATAATAACTAATATAATGCTGACAAACAAAGAAAACAGATTCACAATTTGTTCTCATAACATTCTCAAAATCCAATTGATCTATATCGTTAAACTTTTGCATAAAATCTGGTTCAGGACATATGCCCTGTGCATTAACTATAATGTCAAAATTTCCATATTCTTTATCCAGTTTTTCTAAATTATACTCTAAATTTTCAATATCAGAAACATCAATAGCAACACTTTTCATATTATGAATATTATGTTTTTTTCTACCTAAAATTGTAATATCAGCACCACTCTTTAATAACTCATCAGCTATCGCAAAACCTATGCCAGTTCCTCCACCAATTATTAATGCTTTCTTTCCAGAAAACTCCTGAGTTTGAGATGTATAATTATATTCAAGCTTAATAGGTCTTTTCTCGTTAATTTTTTTTATTATTTTATTAGATATTCTTCTTATCATTTTTTACCTCGTAACTTTCTAATAGCAATCATTAAACATCCTGTACGGTATTTCAACATACATATCTGGTTCATAAATCAATACTCTATTTGATTCAGCCGGAGCACAAATAATATTTCCGTATTTATCTACTGCTCCACCAGCATACTTCGCTTTCGTCGAGTCATTTGTATCATATTCTTTATTAATCATATCCCCTTCCACATCATAACTCCATACAAATTCTCCATCTCCCGGAATACTGTATAACAAGCCATTAACACCATACTTTGTTCCAAACGATCCAAAATATATTTCATCATGTATCATTTCTACGTTATTACTTTTAACATCTATTTTCAAAATACCATTACCATAAGCACTAAATCCATATATATTACCATCTATTCCTACCTTAGCATCAAAAACCATTCCATGTACTTTTTTCCCTATATATGCCCATTTATCATTTTTAGGATTTAATACTATTACACGATTATTTTCCGGTAAAAAATAAATCAAACCATTAGGATGCCATATAGAACCACAATATCTAAAAGTAAAGTTGAAGAAAGAAGGTATGATGTATATCTTTTCAGATTTACCAGTTTTCAAATTTGTTTTTAAAATGTGATTAGTATCTCTTGGTGGCTGATAAACAATACCCTCATTTGTACATACTCCACCATAATGATGTTCTTTCCGATAACTATAATCTAAATACTGTTTTTTTATTATTCTTCCATCTAATACAAGAAAACAATTCTCTGTACGAGGAAAACAATACAATTTTTTGTTCCAGACCGTTCCACCAGTCCATTTAAACAATCCTGTATCATTACTATTTCCTGCTTCTTCCAACTTACTTGTCAAAATTCTGGTTTCATCATTAGGTATAAAACATATTCTATCATCATAATATTGTGCCCCAACCCATTTGTGTTTTCGAGTTGTCTCAATATTATCACCAAATATGAATTTATACTTAATATTTCTATTTTTATATGTGAACGCTTTAAATTCCTTTACCAATTCACTATAATCATTCATACTCTCAGGTATCCTATTTGATCCCCAGATCCAACTTAATCTCTTTTCAATATTTCGTATTATCTCGCTCAACTTAATCATGTTTCCATGTCACCTCTCTAACTAAATTTCATGACAGTTTATCTAAATAACGGACATAATTTTACACATATCTTACAGGAAACACATTTAATACTATCTATTCTTGGATAATCAAATCCTTCTTCATCAGCAACCATACTAATAGCCTGTTTGGGACAAGCGACAAAACATGCTGCACACCCACAACATTCATCTTTATTATCAAATAAAACCGGACACTTCATTTTTCATACCACCAATATCATCTGTTAAAAACTATTCTTTTCATTTTTCTTAAAACTCTAATAATAAAACCATTTTTGTTGGGATACCCATGATATTTCTTTAAACAATCTGAAAATGACATATAATCCAAATCCCTCAAAAAAGCAGCAGCCTCTTGCGGAACCTTCACAGACTCACTAAACATAGGATTTCCTTCAAAAATGGATTCAAAATCCATTTCATGTACTTCAAACTTTTGTTTAACCAGTGAAAATATCTTATTTCCTTTATCTGAATTAATTAGTAACAGCGAAGTACCTTTATCATCATCATACTTCTCATCTATGCCCCAGAAATCCGCAAAAGTGATATCTCCCTGCCTTGGAACACCTTTAAATGCACACTTACCACAGGATGGTCTTATGTATAAATTTGAAGACAGATATCCATACATGAATAAATTTTTTTCTGCCTCATATACCTTAAAATGACCATCTGCAAAATCAACTCTGGTTCTTCTCGGTGATGACTTCCAGCCCCCTTCCTTATACTTAAACCATACCCTGGTGGCCTTGCTTTTTTCTTTTTTTTCTATTTCATTCAACCATGCTTTATATGCTTTCGGTGAATTCATCCCCCTGCATATAAAATCCATAGTAATCAGATTATCATAATCTTTTCCAAGATACGCATATAATCCTGCAACCTGACAGGGTGAACCGCAAAATCCAACCAGCTTGTCCTGATTCAGCTTATCCTTGATCTCGCAATAAACATTTCCAATTCTACTCTGTATGTACTTAGACTGACGAATCATTTCAATCCCATCATAATCTGATACCATTACATGCTCTACAAGATTGTCTTTATCATACTGTGCACCAACAACATAGCCATCATTATCAATAATTTTTTTTGCGAATTCTGTGAATGCACCACCAGATGTACTTTTAAATCGCACATCACTATCTTTTGTCCAAACAGCATATGTATATGGTTTACTAAAATGCTCCATTTCTATATCTCCCACTCGACATTTTCTTTAATCACCTTAGCCGGTACCCCACCAACCAGACACCCGGCAGGTACATCCTGCGTCACAAGCGCTCCTGCCGCAATGACAGCACCATCACCAACTGTAACTCCGTTTAAAATGGTTACTCTGGTACCTATCCACACATGATTTCCAATATGTACCGGATTCGTATTACGGGAACCATTCAGAGCATGTGCATCAGAATCCATTACCGTAAAATCATGTGATATTGCACAGTTATCTCCAATAGTTATTTCCTTATGGCATCTTAACTTACAGCCTGAATTAATAAAACTATTTTTGCCGAGTTTTAAATAAGCACCTTTAAACACCTGGATATCTGAGCCATAATAGAATGAAAAATTATCACACTTTATTTTTGCACCATTCTCTACTAGCAAAAGAGAAGGTACACTACAGCTCTTATATCGACCACCACAAAACTGCAGCATTTGATTTATCATAATATCCGAAGATTTCGCAATCTGTAGTATATCTTTCCTGTTAAATAGAAATCTGCCATTACCTTTAATTTTAGTAATATATCTCAACCGCCTATAAACTTTAAATAAAATGCCCATTACTTCGCCTCCACGATATTATCTTTTTATAATTCTACGTACTAGCTCTAGTGCGCCCTTAAATTCAGGGAGCCAACAATAAAATACAATAAAACAATTTGCCGGAACCACTGCACAAATTATTGCATTAATTATCAATGTCAATAAAGAACTATTCAATTTTATAAACGAACATATAAAATAGGTAATCACCACCACTATGGCAGTGCTTATAAAATAGAAAAACTGTCGTCTCCAAAAGTGTGATAATCCGTGTCTGACTCTTTTAAAATATGTATTAAAAATAACCCTTGCATATCCTATATCATATATAAAGGCAATAGACACTATGGTTGATATCAATATACCAGGCAGCCCAATTAATTTAACCAATGAAATATTGACAACAAGATTAACTAAAGAAGCTATAAAAGGTACAAATCGAGTATCCCACCACAGTCCACATGCATCCTGATATATATACAACATATCACACCATTTAAACACGAAAAAATATGCAGCAAACAGCAGCACCATATCTATTCCAAACATATTTTTTGTTCCAACCCAGAGTTGCATAAACGGCTGATACAAACACATGAGAAAAACTGTACACCATGACACAATCAAAACATATATAAAATTAAACTTCTTGAATTCTTTATAGTTAGTCTTTACATCATTCAAAGCAATTTCGTTTCCTATTGATGGAATCATTGCCTGCTGTATTACTGCAAAAAAACCATTCAATGCCGTAAAAATATAATAATAATTCTGATATAAAGCCAACTGTGTCAATCCCAAAAAGCTGGAAATTACAAGAGTATCAACTGATGATAAAACTATTCCTCCTATTTTTTGGAAAACCATTCCACCAACTTTCACCTTAATGTCGTTTAGTTCATGTTTGTCCAAATCACCAGTACATTTATATTGTGGAAACATCTTATCAGTGACAAAGCCCACAAGAATGTTATTAAATAGTGTTGTTAATGGAAGAATTACTGCATACATATAATAGTTCTTTGTAGTAACCATTAAGACGATCTGAACTATTCCTGATATCAACTGCAATATCATAGCAATCTTACTGACTATATCAACTCTCTGTGACGCAGTAAGCAAAGACTGCTTGTACGCATACATAAAATATCCAATGACATTGTTTAATAAATATATACCAAACAATATATATATATTTATATCTGCTGGAACATCACCTTTTATCAAAAATTTTATAAAAGGCATTATAATAATCCCCACACCAAAAATGACGACTCCTATAATTCTATAGGTTTTTCTATAAAAATTGAGCAGCTGGCATATTTTATTATCATCATTTTCTGCCATTGGCTTATACATACTGAATACAAGAGCAGAGCCTATTCCTAACTCAGCAAAACTCAACACCTGCAGTACTGAAGAGAAAAGACTCCCTAAACCAACATATTCCATTCCCATCACGTAAATCATTACTGTTCTGGTTGCAAATGGAAGAATAATGGCTATTACTTTATTAATAATTCCCCATATTATACTTCTAGATGCACTTTTTGTTCTGCTTTCACTCATTATTTAATAACTCCTTTATTTAACAGATCTCGTAACACCAACTTCATAATAAAGAAATAGATTTATATAAAATTTTTTATTACTATTTAAGCATAACTTTTAATAATATTAATCGCTGACTTCAAGTCATCACTTTCTAACCCTAATTCTGCTAAATTAATCACTATAAAATCACCATCTCCAAGAACATCATCCATTAATAAATTTGATATATATTCTATCATTTTTATCCTTCCACATCTTGATTGTGGAAAAGGAATATCCGTATTTTCCAACCTAACTAACAACGTAATTGCTGAATTTTTCTTCATTTTAACTATATTATCATTCATATTGATTTACCTCGCTTAATAAACTCTCAATATTATAATTCGAAATATCATAATATTCTTTCAGTAATCTAGATAATATTTTATCAAATCCTACATATGCCATTCCCCTTATTATATCTTGAAATCTTGTAGTATTTACAGATATTCCAAATGATAATATAGGTACTTCAAAATTTTCATAATCTTTTGTATACCTATAAATATTACATTCAACATTAGGAGAAATAGTAATAAAATCAATCCAATCGTTTTTACTTTTGTGTGTATTGTATGATGGATTTAATGAACTAAGTAATGTTCTCTTTTCAACAAAGCTCTTTTCTATCATAGAATGATAATAGTTCATATCAGACAAATCTGTAGAATCCCCACTTAAACACAATATTTTACTATTTTGCTTAGTTTTATAATGAGCGAATAACTTTTTATACTTTATTTTGTCGTTAATTAAACATCTTCTTCTGAAATGCACTCTTACTTTACTATCATTTTCAAACTCTTCTTCAGGAAACATTTTTTTAGATAACTGCATACAAAATTCTCCTATAAAAGCATAAAACTGATCCTTAAGAAAGATTTCAGATTGCCTTGTTATGAAAGCATATAATTCATTAATTTCTATTCCATTTTCTCCAATAAAATAATCATCTCTTTCCTCATCCAAATATTTATTTAAATATTTAGTAGCTTGACCTGTTTTTCTACTGATATTAGAAAACACCTCTCCAATCATATCCAGATTTTTAAGGACATCACAATTTTCTAAATCCTTAATCAGATAGTCAAACTCCTCTCGGCTCAATATATTACCTTCCATATATTCAGCTAATGATTTTTTTATATACTCATTAACTTGTTTAAAAAGGACCGTATCTATACGCATTTCCTCTAAAAACTTCATCATATTAATACAAAAATCATTTAACTTATCGGAAATATCCTTAAGGCTATCTGCTGAGTTGTATTTAGGATAAAATAATGATATTTCGCTATTTTTAAAATACCAATTATTAAGTTCTAGAAATTTATGTACGTATAATGGAAATACGATATTTCGACCATTATATAACGAAGTGTCCTCTTCAAATGTTCCACTTCTGTCAGTAACATAAGATTTAACTTTTACAATACCACTATCCATATTAATCTGATATAATGAATATCGATGTCCATTATCATTAATTTTCTGTTGCTGATCCCACCCCATACCTGTTACAAGTGTTGTAATTGAATGATTTTGATTATACCAATTATATGTTTCTTTTTCATGAATATGTCCTTGTAACATAATATTTGTATTAAGCCTATATTCATCTGTCATATATCTTGTTAAATATTTCTGCTCATTCTTAGTCAACCAGTCACTTGGATGATGCATCATAGCAATAGATAAGTCAGCTTTTTTCTTTATTTTTTGATATTCTGCCGTTAGCTCATCAATCTGAAATCTTCCTAATCTAAGTTTTCCTTCATCCCCATCACCGGTGCTAGACCATGATGAATTTAAACATATAAAACATATGTTACTTGATCCTGTATTGACTAATCTTATGCCATAGGTACTGTTTTTTTGAGTATTAACCTTAAAAATCGAAGTTTGAAGTTTGTCAATAATTTTTTTATACTCTTCAAATTGATTTTCAAAGTATATCCAGTCATTCTTTTTAAAATCAGACCAAAAAGCCTCATTATTATCATCAAATTCATTTTTTAAGGTTAAATTTCCCCTTACTTTATCATGATTTCCAGGTGAACAAACAAAGTCAATTACTCTCTCCCCTAATTTTTCCTTTAAATTAGAAAAAAATTTTATAATTGCTTCCTCAGCCTCAGCAAATCGCGCTTTTTCTACTAAATCCCCTGTAAAAGCTATAATAATCTTATTATCGTCTCTTGTAGTCTCTGCAATATGGTCAATCATTCTTTGCAAAACAGTAGATAATATCTGAGCGTCACCATGAGGAACAATGTGGAGATCCGATAAATGTAAAATTGTAAAATTATTATTCAAATTATTTTCTGACATACAAATATAAACGCCTTTATCCTAAACTAACATCTATTATTTTTCTAATGCTCTATAATAATAAACTCAAATGTGAATTATCAATCACAATATCTTACTAATAATTTTATTTATCATCGTCCAGTATTTGCAACACATATTGTGTAAGACATAAATTTCTGCTTGTATATGGTATCCACAACCCTAATATAACAAAATATAAAGCATCTATTATACATACAATCCAAACAATATTTAAAAGATTTCCATTATATTTTTCTATTGATTTTACAACTAACGAGATTGCACTTAAAAGTAAACTGACTCCTGAGAATCCAGCAACAATCAAATCCTTAACCAATAATCCCCTTTTTAATGTTTCTATATCCCTTTCAAGCTCGAATTTTAAAAGCTTTTGTTCCTCCAAATCTAATTCACCTATTAGATTTTTCATAATATTATACTTTTCTTTTCTTGTATACTTATATGTTTTTTCAGTTTCTTTTAGTGTTTTTTTTATTCTTAAAATATTATCATTCATTTTCTTCCTTACCTCATTATCCTTTTCCATCCTGCATAATAAAATACATCCTCTAATCGTACTCATACATTCCTCAAACCTTGATATTTTTGTTGTTTATTTTACTATTTTCTAACAAAGAAATCTATATCATTTACTTGATAGCTTTCAATTACCTACTCAACCTTCCCATTATATAACAAATGGAATTACTATCCACTAGGCACAACCAGTCCCTATTGCCATGCTTCAATTTCATCTCCAAAAAGAGCACTACTCTTTTTCTCTGTAATCATAATTTCACTTTGTAGTAAAGCTTTCTGCAGATTATAAAGGATTTTTTGTAATTGAAGATTGCTTATAGGACAATTTTCTATATTGCATTTTGAAATAATATATTTTGCAATATCTAATGCACTATACATACAACCACCCTCCATTTAGCATTTCAATCTATCCGAATTAAATATTTTCCAGTTTTAAAGTTGGTATTTATTGTCAACAAATCCGTTCCCCTAGTCGTTTCACTCATTAACGCATTTAACAAAAATTTGCTCAAAGATTTTTTAGAAGATCTTTCATTCCTTATCAGATACTTCTTTGCTAACTCAAAACCGGCTTCATTATCTGTAAGGTTCATCTCTTCTATTGTTTTTCGTATTCTATTAGCAGCATAAACATCTTGCATTATGAATTTATCTTGATTATTTTTTTCAAATTCTTCAAATTTCATGTATTAAAAACCTAAATTTATAACTCGTTCTCACACATATCAAGTACAGATGCAATTGTTGTATCCATATCATAGTATCTATACTCACCAAGTCTGCCACCAAAGATGACATTTGGCTCTTTATCTGCAAGTTCCTTATATTTCGCATATAAAGCACCATTTTTCTCGTCATTTACAGGATAATATGGCTCGTCACCGGCTTTCCACTCAGACGAATACTCACGGCTGATGATTGTCTTAGGAAGCTCATTCCCATCCTCGCCCTTGCCGAATTCAAACCATTTGTGTTCGATAATTCGTGTCCATGGAGTTTCACGGTCTGTGTAGTTGACAGCAGCGTTTCCCTGGAAGTTTGGAATATCAAGTGTCTCATTCTCAAAGCGTACTGAGCGGTACTCTAAGGTTCCAAGTTTGAATCCAAAGTATGCATCAATTGGACCTGTGTATACCACTTTGTCAGCGAGAGCGTCCAGCTCAGCCTTGTGCTCTAAGTAATCTGTGTTAAGTCTTACCTCAATTCCATCAAGAAGATTCTCAACCATCTTGGTGTATCCACCAATCGGAATACCTTGGTAAAGAGCGTTGAAGTAATTGTTGTCAAAGGTAAGTCTAACAGGAAGACGCTTGATGATGAAAGCCGGAAGCTCCTTACAGTCACGTCCCCACTGTTTCTCTGTGTAGCCCTTTACAAGCTTCTCATAGATATCACGACCTACAAGTGATATAGCCTGCTCCTCAAGGTTCTGTGGCTCAGCTGTGATTTCTTTCTTCTGCTCCTCAATCTTGGCAGCAGCCTCTTCCGGTGTGACAACGCCCCACATCTTATTGAATGTGTACATGTTGAAAGGCATTGAGTAAAGCTCGCCTTTGTAGTTAGCTACCGGGCTGTTTGTGAAGCGGTTGAACTCTGCAAACTGTGTGATGTAGTTCCATACCTTTTTATCATTTGTGTGGAAAATATGAGCACCGTACATGTGTACGTTTATACCTTCCTGCTTTTCTGTATAAACATTTCCCGCAATATTAGATCTCTTGTCAACTACGAGGACTGATTTGCCATTTGCTTTTGCCTCATGGGCAAAAATAGCTCCGTAGAGGCCTGAACCTACAACTAAATAATCAAACACTATACTTTCCTCCCTATTTAGTCACGCAATTTTCCTTAGAAAATCAATGTTTTTTGTTATATATCTCGATTAAATGAACCGTATGACACGGACTTTCCTCTGTATTTTTTATTACTAACCTTTGTCTTTGTACAGGCACTTTTTTATAGATGTTTACTTATATTAATTTTAAATTATACCCTATATTTCTACACACATGAAGCCATTACTATCATCTTTCCCTCTAGCTTCACATTTACGTACCCTGCCGGAATTATGAAATGGTCTCCCTTCTTGATTCTTTGTCCATTCACAGTGCCCTCTCCATCAAGCACACTCATGTTAAGAAATGGATGGCTCTGCTCAAACTCCAGCTCACCATCAAGCACAAGCTTATAAACCTTATAATACTCGCACTCAATAAGCTTGTTCCACTTATTCTGTGGAAGGTTGTTTGTGTCCATGACACTGTCCTCTGTGGACTTTGCCGGAACGGTGATGACAT
>ERZ1108170.2082-NODE-2082-length-11040-cov-3.887392_pt1 | contig 11040 bp, 9 predicted proteins | sample MGYA00403705_ERZ1108170 | MGnify/ENA primary metagenome ERZ1108170 (study PRJEB35170, sample SAMEA104062422) | human gut metagenome | biome: human gut; feature: human-associated habitat; material: faeces | place: Denmark | collected 2012-06-15 ... | reverse complement strand
AGCATTCTTCATCATGGTCGTGATGATGATGTTCATGGTCGTGATGGCAGCATTCTTCATCATCTTCATGATGATGTCCACACTCAGGGCAGATATCCATATCCTTAAGCATATCGTCAACAAGTGATGTGTGCTTAAGTGCAGATATAATCTGCTCTCCTGTCAGTTCATCCCATGGTGTGGTAATAATGGAAGCTTTGTCATTATGCTCTTTAATAAGATTAACAGCTGTTTCAAGCTTGGCTTCATCCACATTCTGGGTTCTGCTTAGAACAACTGTTGTGGCACTTTCAATCTGGTTATTATAAAATTCACCGAAATTCTTCATATAAAGCTTACACTTTGTGGCATCTGCAACTGTTATAAAGTTCTCAAGTTCAAGGTCTGCTTCTTCTTTGACATTCTCAACTGCTGCAATTACATCTGAAAGCTTACCGACTCCTGATGGTTCAATTATAATCATATCAGGTGTATAATCATGTGACACCTGCTTAAGAGCTTTGCCAAAATCACCTACAAGAGAACAGCATATACATCCTGAATTCATTTCGTTAATCTGTACACCGGCATCTTTAAGAAAACCGCCGTCAATACCGATTTCACCAAATTCATTCTCAATAAGGACTACCTTCTGTCCTTTGTAAATCTCTTCAATTAATTTTTTAATAAATGTTGTTTTACCGGCTCCCAAAAAGCCTGAAATAATAGTTACTTTAGTCATTATTTTATGCCTCTTCCTTAAATAATTGTTGTTCCTGTCTTACCGGCAAGAGCTTCTTTAGCTTTTTCAAGATTGGCAATAACAGCCTTTCTTCCCTCTCCCGCAAGTACAAATCCTACTGCAGCATCTACTTTAGGAAGTGTGGTTATTTCGCCAAGATTGTTTTTGTTGACATACTGTTTAAGTTCATCAGCTTTTACAGTATCAAATTCTTTTCTATTATCATTATCTGCATTAATTACTAATTTATCACCTTCTGTAAGAAATAAAAGTGTATCTGCATCAATAAGTTCTGCAAGTCTTGCCGCAACGTAGTCTTTTTCAATAATTGCACTTGCACCCTTAAGAACTGTTCTCTGTTCAAGCACAGGTATTCCGCCGCCGCCTGCAGCAATTACAACCTGACCTGCGTCAAGCAATGCCCTTACGGCATCTATCTCATATATATCCATTGGCTTAGGTGCTGCAATTATTCTTCTGTAGCCTTTTTCTTCCTCTACAACATAATTACCTTTTGCTTCCTCTGCCTCTGCTTCTTCCTTTGTCATATATCTGCCGATAATCTTGGTAGGATTATTAAACGCACGGTCAAAAGGATCCACTTTAACCTGTGTTATAATTGTGGATACCGTCTTATATATGCCTCTGTTAAGAAGTTCTGTTCTTATGGCATTCTGAAGGTCATATCCTATATATCCCTGGCTCATGGCACTGCAAAGTGACATTGGTGCTACTGTATATTTTGAATCAAGTCTCGCAAACTCAGTCATCGCTGTCTGAATCATTCCAACCTGTGGTCCATTACTGTGTGTTATCACAACCTGATACTTTGCTTCCACAAGATCAGCTATAGCTCTTGCAGCCTTGGCTACATTAGCTTTCTGCTCAGGGAATGTCTCTCCGAAAGCATTCCTTCCCAGTGCAACTACTATTTTATTATTTTTCATAAAAACACCTCGTATCATATACTTTTAATAAATATTATACTTGTTTAAAGTCCAAAAATCAATGAATTAATCCTCAAACACATAGCTGAGCACATTTTCGATAAGCGAATAAGAATATCTGGCATAAGTTGCCTCTTTTCCCATTACGGGATTATCCGTAATAACTGCATCCACCCCCATTGCCACCATTTTCTCTGCAGTTTTTCTGTCATTAATCGTCCATACAAACAACTGCTTGCCCCTGTAATGTATTGCATCTACCACATTTTTATTAATGTATGAAAAGTTAATGCTGAACGCGTCCACATTATCTATATTATAGTAATTTCCGTATGCGGAATATAATATATATCCGGTCTTAATTTCTTCATTAATTTCTTTGATTTCTGTCAAAGCCTTGTAATTCATGGATGTAACATAACATTCATCTTTATAATCATATTTTTCAATAAGTGCCGCAACGCCTTCCACAAGATCCGGCTCATAAGCCGACAATTTTATTTCAATATTAAGCTTGATTTTGCCCTTTGTATAACTCATGACCTCCTCAAGTGTAGGTATTCTGCATTTTTTAAATTCTTCTTCATCTCCAAAATAACTTCCTGCATCAAGGTCTTTAATTTCGTCATAGGTCATATTATACACTTTTTTATTAACACCTGTTGTTCTTTTTAAATTATCGTCGTGTATGACAACTATTTCGCCGTCTTTCGTCTCATGCACATCAAGTTCAATATAATCTGCGGTAGCTTTAACTGCATTTTCAAATGCCAGCATGGTATTTTCCGGAGCTTCATAAGAACTTCCCCTGTGAGCCATTGTAAGAGTATCACTAAACATTTCAACATAATTAAACGGATTATTGTCAAAGGCTTTTACCATATAAAAAATATTGACCGTAAACAAAATAGCCGAAAAAATAATGGCAATAACTTTCTGTGTCAGCGGATGTCTGATTCTTTTTTCTGTAATATCTTCCGCAATTTCTCCTATGTAGAGTTTGTTTCCTTTATCATTTCTTAATCTGTAAAATAATCCCGTGAAAACCGCAAAAGATATGGGAACCGATATTACCGGCAGTACAATTTTGATAACAGTAATCGCAACCCTGAAAACCGAAAGATAGATTGCCATACCCATATTAGCCCTGTCAAGAATCAGTACACCTGCTATTATAATAATTGCAAGTATTATATATATAAGGCCTATTACCAGAAAAATCAATAAATTCCATCCTATTATAACCATAAGGCATTTAAAAAAATGATTTTTAAACAGAATGCGGCTCTGCCTTTTGCCGTCTGTAATATCCTCTGCATCATACGCAAGATAATTCGTTGTAAAAACATGGATAAAAGAATATATAAACAGAAATAAAACAATAACAGCTATTGTTATGATTATAGGTTTACTGCCACTTATTACATTCTTAACCGTACTGTTAATTTTAACCGAATACAGGAAATAGCCTAATAATGTTATATTCATCATAAGAGAAATAACAGCTATATTAACAACAGACCTGATTTTTTTCTTTTTGATTGTAATTTTCATAAGATGCAGTCCGCCTGCAAAAATTCTCGTCAGTGCAATGGGGGTACCATGGTATGCCGCGTCATAACACACAGATAGGCAGCACACTTCATAAGTTACATATATCATAAGCAATGCAAGAATCAGCACCATGGAAATAATGGTATACGGACTTTTAAGATATGAAAAAAGATAATTATTGGTAAGATATAAAAAACCTGACTTTCTGAGTGTAAACTTTAATAAAAATAAAAACACAGGATAAAAAACCGCAGCAAAACCCAGTTTGTATATCAGTTCAAAAAGTATCATATTGAGGCCGCTCTTTTTGATAAGAGACATGCCGTCATAAAATACCATATCATTATAGGTTTTTATGCTTTTTTTAATCCTGTGATTCATTATTATGTCCAGCTTTCGGTTATCATCAATTCTGCAAATATTTTTCAAGTCGTGTTCTTATAGCCTTAATAAATTCAAAGCTGTCAAGAACTTTAGGATTCTCAATTGTAGTAATAATCGCAAGGTCTTTAGTCATCTCGCCATCTTCAATAGTATCAATACAAGCTTTTTCAAGAAGATCTGCAAAATGTACAAGTTCCGAGTTGTTATCAAGTTCTCCACGTTTTCTTAAAGCACCTGTCCATGCAAAAATTGTGGCTACAGAGTTAGTAGATGTTGTCTCACCCTTAAGGTACTTATAATAGTGTCTCTGAACCGTACCGTGTGCTGCCTCATACTCATAATATCCTTCAGGAGATACAAGAACAGATGTCATCATTGCAAGCGAACCAAATGCTGTAGCAACCATATCACTCATTACATCTCCATCATAATTCTTACATGCCCAGATATATCCGCCTTCCGACTTCATTACTCTGGCAACCGCATCATCAATAAGTGTATAAAAATATTCAATGCCAAGTTCTTTAAACTTTGCATCGTATTCTTTATCATAAATATCCTGGAAAATATCCTTGAAGTTGTGGTCATATTTCTTGGATATTGTATCCTTGGTAGCAAACCATAAATCTTTCTTCTGATCAAGAGCATAATTAAAACAACTTCTTGCAAAACTCTCTATTGACTTATCCACGTTATGGATTCCCTGAATAATTCCGGAGCCTTTAAATTCGTGGATTGTTTCTTTCATAATGCTGCCATCCTCGCCTGTAAATACAAGTTCAGCCTTACCGGCACCCGGAACTTTGATTTCAACATTCTTATACACATCACCATAAGCATGTCTTGCAATAACAATAGGCTTCTTCCAGTTCTTTACAAGAGGTTCTATGCCTTTAACAATAATCGGAGCACGGAATACTGTACCGTCAAGAATAGCACGGATTGTTCCGTTAGGACTCTTCCACATCTCCTTAAGGTTATATTCTGTCATTCTCGCCGCATTAGGTGTGATTGTGGCACATTTTACGGCAACCTTATACTTCTTGGTTGCATTGCTTGCATCAATAGTAACCTGATCATCAGTCTCATTTCTATATTCGAGTCCAAGATCATAATACTCTGTATTGAGATCAATAAAAGGAATAAGTAATTCGTCCTTAATTGACTTCCAGAGAATTCTTGTCATTTCATCTCCATCCATTTCTACGAGTGGAGTTGTCATTTTTATCTTAGCCATTGCTTCGTCTCCCTATGTTTTAATAAATCAGATACATTATAAAATATTTTAGTAAACAAAACAAGTTATTTTGAATATCAGTATAGTGTAAAGAAAATATGGGAGGATTTCTCATGAGTGATTTAGCAGCAACAGGATGTGGATGTGGTTCAGGAAACGGACTTTCATGCGGAAACGGAAGTTGTGGTGCCCTTTTATGGTTCCTTATTCTTTCATGCGCATGCGGCGGTGAAGGAAACGGCATCTTTGGTAACGGATTATTTGGCGGCGGTGACTGCTGCAACAACGGATGTGGCGGAAACAACTTCATCTGGATTATTATCTTAATTGCACTTCTTGGATAAATAGTAAAGACAGGGGTTCTTAAAAAAGAACCTCTGTCATAATTTTTGCCCTTTCCCACATATATTAAACAAGAAAGGGGGTTTTAATATGGAAAATCTTCCATTAACGGAATTTGACCTTGCGACTTCCGGTACATACATGCAGATGATAAAAGCCTACATTCCTTTTATTGATTTAAAGGAGCAGAAATTTATTTCTATTGCCATAAGAATTGCAGAGTTAATCCAGACAATTAACTTTTTTAAAAATATGTCAGAACCGTCCCCGCTATTTCGTGCCAATCACGACAGGGAGCATATTATAAAAGAAATCCGCAGGTTCTGCCCCGGCAAAGATTTTGAAATACTTGACATGCTCTCCAACTATTCAAATATGAGTAATATAATTTCTGCATTTCAGGCTACAAATGAGGCTAAGGAATCCGACAATAACGGTGAAGTCTTTAAGAAATTTTTATCCAAGGACCAGCAGAAGCTCTATGAGTCCTACAAAAAAATATTAAATTCGTGAGGTGGATATGGACGAAAAAAAACTCAGACTTTTAAATGATTTCCAGAAACTTTCGGAAGGAAAAAGTTCAGAGGATATGATTCCTCTTGTTCTTGCTTTTATGGAAAAAGCAAAAAAAGAAAATATTACCTTTTCAAAGGACGAAATTTCAGTTCTTTTTGAAGAAGCAAGAAAAGGAATGTCATCATAATCTTTAGGTAAAAACGGAGCCGTGTAAAACACGGCTCCGATAATTTTTGTTTATTTAACAACAATATTTACAATCTTATTAGGAACATATATTTCCTTTACAATAGTTTTTCCGTCAATAAGTGATGCTATCTTCTCATCTTTCTTTGCAAGTTCAAGGACTTTATCCTTAGCTTCACCATTGGCAATTTCAAGAGTTGACTTGACTTTACCATTAATCTGGATAGCAATTTCAACGCTTGCATCAACTGTCTTTGCTTCATCATATTCAGGCCACTCTGCTACAGAAAGGAAACCGTCTTCTCCCAGTTCTGAATATATTTCCTCACAGATATGTGGTGCAAAAGGACAAAGAAGTTTTATGAAAATTATTAAATCATCTTTTGTAATATGTCCTACCGCATATATCTCATTAATAAGTGTCATAAGAGCGGCAATCGCCGTATTAAATTTCATTTCTTCGATATCGGCAGAAACCTTCTTAATTGTCTTGTGGATTGATGACTCAAGTTTTGCAGGTACCGGTTCATCACTTACTAAATCTGTAAGTGCCGCTACTCTTTCTATAAATCTCTTACATCCCTTAACAGAGCTGTCATTCCAAGGTGTCGCATCACCATAATCACCCATGAATAATACATAAGTTCTGAGGGTATCAGCACCATATTCATTAACAATATCAAGAGGGTCGATTACATTACCCTTGGATTTACTCATCTTATCTCCGTCAGGTCCAAGAATAAGTCCCTGTGCACTACGTTTTGCATAAGGCTCACTTGTATTGACAAGTCCAAGATCATAGAGGAACTGATGCCAGAATCTTGAATAAATCATATGTCTTGTAACATGTTCCATGCCACCGTTATACCAGTCTACAGGCATCCAATAGTTAATCTTTTCCCTGTCTGCAAAACATTCTGAGTTATGTGGGTCAATGTATCTTAAGAAATACCATGAAGAACCTGCCCACTGAGGCATTGTATCAGTCTCTCTCTTTGCATCTTTTCCGCACTTTGGACATTTACAGTTGACAAACGAATCAATCTTAGCAAGCGGTGATTCACCCTCTGTTCCCGGTTCAAAGTTCTCAACTTCCGGAAGTTTTAAAGGAAGTTCATCATAAGGAACTGCCACATCCCCACAGCATGGACAATGAACAATAGGAATAGGTTCGCCCCAGTATCTCTGTCTGTTGAATGCCCAGTCTTTCATCTTATACTGGACTCCTGCTTTACCAACGCCTAATGCTTCAAGTTTTTCGATCATCTTCGAGATACATTCTTTTTTCTTTGAAAGTCCGTTAAGAAAATCAGAATTAATCATCCTGCCTTCACCTGTATATGCAGCTTCCTCAATGTTGCCGCCTTCAATTACAGGAATAATATCCACACCAAACTTCTTCGCAAAATCATAGTCTCTCTGGTCATGGGCAGGAACGGCCATGATAGCACCTGTACCATATCCCATCATTACATAATCTGCTATAAATACGGGTATTTTCTTGCCTGTTATAGGATTAACTGCTTCAAAGCCTTCAAGTTTAACACCTGTCTTATCTTTTACAAGCTGTGTTCTTTCAAACTCAGACTTTTTGGCACATTCATTTCTGTAATTAAGAACATCGTCCATATTCTTAATCTTATCTGAATACTTATCAATAAACGGATGCTCCGGTGCAATAACCATAAATGTTACACCAAACAATGTGTCAGGTCTTGTTGTGTATATTTTAAGTTTTTCATCAATTCCGTCTACCGCAAAATCAACAAAAGCACCTGTTGACTTGCCAATCCAGTTAATCTGCTGCTGCTTGATATTATCAGGATAATCAACTTTATCAAGTCCCTTTAAGAGCTTATCTGCATATTTCGTAATTCTTAAATACCATACAACTTTTGATTTCTGCACAACTTCACTATGACAGATATCACACTTACCACCCTGGCTGTCCTCATTAGACAATACAACCTTGCATGAAGGACAGTAATTAACAAGTGCTTTATCCCTGTATACGAGTCCGTTCTCAAACATTTTAAGGAAAATCCACTGAGTCCATTTATAGAAGCCTTCTTCTGTAGTGTCTATAACTCTGTCCCAGTCAAAAGAAAATCCTACTCTCTTAAGCTGTTCTGAAAATCTTGCAATATTTTTATCTGTAATAATTCTTGGATGTGTCTTTGTCTTAATTGCATAATTCTCTGTAGGAAGTCCATACGCATCAAATCCGATAGGAAACAATACGTTGTATCCCTGCATACGTCTCTTTCTTGATACTACTTCTATACTTGAATATGCTTTAATATGTCCAACATGCATTCCGGCTCCACTTGGATATGGAAATTCAACAAGTCCGTAAAACTTAGGCTTTTCGGAACCGTCTACAGCTCTGAAAATCTTGCTTTCTTCCCATTTTGCCTGCCACTTTGGTTCAATTTTTTTAAAATCGTGTCTCATCGGTTTCCTCCGTTACAATTTTGCTATGTGTAATTTTATCATAAAAAAGGGCAATGTCAACCCACCAGAAAGTCACAAAAGACGTAATTACTCAGGTCAATGCCCTTCTTTGTAAGCCGTAACCTGTCATTGCCCATATATAAAAGTCCTTCTTTTATATGTTTGTCTATTGGTTCCCTGTATACATTCATCATATCTGTTCCGAATAACTGTCTGAACATACTTATACTGACTCCGCTCATCATTCTCATTCCTAAAAACATGTATTCAGCCATACGGTCATTTAATGACAATTTTTCAATCCCGTCATATCCGCAAGGGTTTTCAATGTATTTTTTTACATCTCTTACATTTGAATATCTTACATCATCCATAAGCGAAGCCGCACCTGCTCCAAAACCTATATAATTGCCTCTCTGCCAGTATATTTTGTTGTGTTCACATTCATATCCGGGCATGGCATAATTAGAAATTTCATACCGGTTAAAACCTTTTTCATTAAGCAGGGTTTCTGTCATATAATACATATCTCTTTCCTCATCTTCGTCAGGAAGCTTTAAAGTTCCTTTTTCATTCATTATATAAAAAGGAGTACCTTCCTCAATAATGAGACTGTATGAAGATATATGTCTGATTGGAAAATCCAGCACTTTCTGTAAGGTTCTTTTATAATCGGAAACAGTCTGGCATGGAAGTGATGACATAATATCTGCATTTATATTTTCTATTCCGGAATTAAATACTAAATCAAATGACCTTTCAAAATCTCTGAATTTATGAATACGTCCAAGTCTTTCAAGTTCTTTGTCATTAGCGGACTGCAGCCCGAAAGATATCCTGTTAACACCGCTTTGCCTGTAAAAATCAACCTTATCCTTACTCACGGTTCCGGGATTACATTCCACTGTAAATTCTATATTTTTTTTAAATGAAAATTTCTTAATCAGACTTGTAACTATATCGTCAAATAATTCTGTCTCAAGAAGAGATGGGGTTCCCCCACCAAAAAATAGTGTTTTTACCTTATATTCATTCCATGGTATGTTAAAATTGTCTATTTCCTTGACAATTGCAGCAGTATAAAGTTTTCGTTCATCATAATCTGATTTTCCTGACAGGAAATCGCAATATAGACATTTGGACACACAAAATGGTATATGAACATATATTCCTATTTCTTCCAACGGTCTTTCCACACTTTCTTCCTTAAATATCTGAAAGTAGGTTTTTCACCCTTTTCAGCCAGCATTTTAAGAACATACGTCAGTTCATCCAACGTTTCCTTATGGATAAACATATGGTCCCTGCTTCTTTCAAGATACTTCAACGCTGCGTCATTTTTATAATCATCACCTGCATATATACTGCTTGCAGCTATTCTGTCACATACCATTTCAACAAAATATCTTGTAGGCATTTTGACAGCTTCAAGTCTTTTGGTCCTGGGATTATAATCATTCCAGTATTCATAATGATGTTTATTGCGCCCTTTATGGTGCAGCCATGCCGAAGAATAGCCCTTTTCTTCTCTTTCTGCGTTATTCGGACTCCGGTTTCCCTGGAAATACCTGCACCCAACCCAGAACTCCGCCGGAGAGTACTTCGACATATCATGCAAAAGTCCCTGTCTGTAAAGTCCTACCTTAAAGCAGTTCTTCATAACCAGATATTTGTGATGTGTTATGGTGCAAAAATGTTTCCAGATTTTCATTCTTTAGCCTGCCTTCCAACAAAAACTTTGATCGTTCGCTCCTCCAGCTGAACCTTCTTATCTTTTACCGGAACTGCTTCTTTTTCATCCAGGACTCCTTCTTTTGTCCCTGCTATGCACACCCATTCCATTCCTTTTGGAAGGGAAGGAAGTGCAAATGAATGAGAAAGCCAGTGCATATTATATGCAATATAAAAGTCCTTCTCTGTACATTCTTCATGATAGAACACACCAAGCTGTCTGCTTGCACGCCCTGCCGGCATCTGCCACGCATCCTCCCCATGATAGGAAATCTGAGGGATTCCGCTTCTGCCCATCGTGTCTTCTGATTTTTTCGCTGTCTGCTTCATACAGGCTTTGCGAAGTGCAATCAATCGACATACAAATGTATATAATTCTTCCTGTCTGGAAAGCTGGTTCCAGTCAAGCCATGATATCAGATTATCCTGACAGTATGCATTATTATTTCCTTTCTGGGTATTCATAAATTCATCCCCAGAAAGGATACACGGCATTCCCTGTGCAAATAAAAGTAAAAAGAACGCATTAAATATCTGATTCTTCCGCAACTCGTTAACCGCCTTTTTCCGGCTGTTCCCTTCTGCCCCACAGTTCCAGCTGTAATTGTAATCCGGACCATCCAGATTATTCTCACCATTTGCTTCGTTGTGCTTTCCATCATAGGAAACTACATCACAGAGCGTAAATCCGTTGTGGCTTGCAATATAATTATACAGCTGTGTATCCTGATTCTTCAGCTGGCAGATCACATCCCAGATCATGCCCTCATCTCCCTTTAAGAAACGGCGCATCACATTCTGGAATCCGTCTTCTTTTTTGAGGATCTTACTTTTCGCAAGCACAGGATCCTTTGCAAGTTCATCCGGATTGCAGATATATGGATTCACAATAAATCCATCCACATGATACTGCATCACCCAGTAACGCAGACAATCTAAAATCAGAGAAAACGTAGTTCCTTCTGTGA